>Ga0182030_10000232_pt1 | contig 97418 bp, 79 predicted proteins | sample 812S3MmetaG_FD_121299 | JGI IMG/M metagenome (GOLD analysis project Ga0182030, IMG submission 121299) | Permafrost microbial communities from Stordalen Mire, Sweden - 812S3M metaG (Illumina Assembly) | ecosystem: Environmental > Terrestrial > Soil > Wetlands > Permafrost | place: Sweden...
ATCTACCCCGCGTCTCGATTAAACTGGTTGGGGGGGATTCGTCGTCGGTGGCCACCACTTCGCCAGTTACCCAATCCGCGTCTGAGGGAATTCATGAAGGCCTGGATGCGGAACAGCTCATTCGCGCGTTCCGCCTGATGTATACTTCCCGCCGGCTGGATGATCGCGAGGTGGCCCTCAAACGGCAGAACCGCATCTTCTTCCAAATTTCCGCTGCCGGCCATGAGGCCGTGCAAGTGGCCGCCGGTTTTGCCCTGCGTCCCGGCTCCGACGCCTTCTATCTCTATTACCGCGACCGCGCCCTCTGCCTGGCGCTCGGCGTCACTCCCCATGAAATGCTCCAACAGGCCGTAGGCGCGGCGGCGGACCCGGCTTCCGGTGGACGCCAGATGCCGTCCCACTGGGGCAACCACCCGCTTCACATCGTCAGCGGCTCATCTCCCACCGGCACCCAGTACAATCAGGCCATCGGCTGGGCCGAAGCTTCCCGCTATGCCGGCCGCACCGGCGACGACATCACGCTCGTCACCTCCGGCGATGGCGCCACCAGTGAGGGCGAGTTCTGGGAATCACTCAATCTGGCTTGCCTCAAACGTCTCCCGGTACTCTATCTCATCGAGGACAACGGCTACGCCATCAGCGTCCCCGTGGAATGCCAGACCGCCGGTAGTAATATCTCCGCGCTGCTCGCCGGTTTTCCGAACCTGCTGCGCTTGGAAGTGGACGGCACAGACTTTCTGGCTTCCTACCGCGCTCTCCGGCAGGCGGCCGCATGGGTGCGCGAAGGCAGCGGCCCGGCCTTGGTCCACGCGCATGTCACGCGGCCCTATTCGCATTCTTTGTCTGACGACGAGCGGCTCTACAAACCCGATTCCGAACGCCAGGCCGAGGCCGCGCTCGACCCCATCGCGCGCTTCCCGCAATTCCTGGTCGAAGAAGGCGTCCTCGATCGCCAGCGCCTGCAGCTTCTGACGCATGAAGTGGATGAAGAGGTCCAGCACGCCACCCAGCAGGCGCTCCACGACGCGCCGCCCGATGCGGGCGCGGTGCTCCGTCATCTTTATTCGGAAACCGTCGATCCCACGTCGGATGAGTTCGCCGTCGCGCCGCGATTTCAGGGCGCGCCCAAGACCATGGTCGATCTCATCAACGCCACCCTGCGCGAAGAGATGCGCCGCAATCCCAACATCGTCGTCTTTGGCGAAGATGTGGCCGATTGCTCGCGCGAACAGTTCCTGGCTGAAGTGAAAGGCAAGGGCGGCGTCTTCAAAGCCACCGGGGGCTTGCAGCGCGAGTTCGGTTCCGCGCGCGCCTTCAACAGCCCCATCGCCGAAGCCTCCATCGTGGGCCGCGCCATCGGCATGGCCACCAACGGGCTCAAGCCCGTCGCCGAAATCCAGTTCTTCGATTACATCTGGCCCGCCATGATGCAGATCCGCGATGAGCTGGCCACCCTGCGGTGGCGCTCCAATGGCGCCTTTTCCTGCCCCGCCGTGATTCGCGTTCCCATCGGCGGTTACCTCAACGGCGGGGCCATTTATCACAGCCAGTGCGGTGAATCTACCTTCACCCACATTCCCGGCCTGCGCGTCATTTTCCCGTCGAATGCCCTCGATGCGTGCGGCTTGTTGCGCACCGCCGTTCGCGCGGACGACCCCGTGCTTTTTCTGGAGCACAAGCGTCTGTACCGCGAACCTTACAACCGTTCCCCGCATCCCGGCGCCGATTTCACCATCCCCTTCGGCCGTGCCCGAGTCGTCAAGCCCGGCGACAGCCTCACTGTGATTACTTATGGCGCGTTGGTCCAGAAGGCCTTGCTGGCCGCTATGCAAATTGAAAAGCGCACCGCCAGCGCCAGCATTGAGATTCTGGATCTTCGCAGCCTGGCTCCGTATGATTGGGAAGCCATTCACGCTTCCGTCTCGAAAACCAGCCGCGTGATTGTGGCGCATGAAGACTGTCTCTCCTGGGGCTATGGCGCGGAAATCGCCGCCCGCATCGCCGACGAACTGTTCCACCAGTTGGATGCCCCAGTACGCCGCGTCGGCGCGCTCGATACGTGGGTGGGGTATCATCCGCAGTTGGAAGCAGCCATCCTTCCGCAAACCGAAAACCTGGTAGCCGAAATGGAGCACCTGCTTGCTTACTAATTCAGTCTCCGTGGCGCACCCACTCGGGCGCGCCGCGCCGACACTCTTCCCGGCGCTCTTTGCCGCTTTCCTGTTCCCACCCGCTTTCGCCGTAACACCCACCTTCAACCACGACATCGCTCCCATCCTTTATAGGAATTGCTCGGGCTGCCACCGCCCCGGTCAAGTCGCTCCGTTCTCGCTGCTCACTTACCAGGACGCCGCCAAGCGCGCCGCCATCATCGCCGCCGTCACAACGCGCGGATACATGCCGCCCTGGAAAGCCGAACCCGGTTACGGCCATTTCCAGGATGAGCGCCGTCTCACCGATGCCCAGATTGCGCTCCTGAAGGACTGGTCCACCGACGGCGCGCCCGAAGGCGATCCCAAAGAGAAACCCGCGCTGCCCGAATTCGCGTCCGGCTGGCTGGCCGGCAAGCCCGACGCCGTCTACACCGCATCCGAGCCGTTCCAGATTCCCGCCGATGGCCGCGACCGCTTCCAGTGCTTCGTCATCCCTCTGAACGCCGACACGGATCGCTATGTGAAGACCGTGGAGTTCCATCCCGGTAACCCGCGCGTGGTCCATCATGCCTTGTTTTTCCTCGACACCACCGGCGAGGCTCGCCGCCTGGATGCCGCCACGCCGGAGCCCGGTTATCCCTGTTTCGGCGGCCCGCGTGTCGCCATCACCGGCGGGCTGGGTGGTTGGGCGCCTGGCGCTACCCCGCAACCGCTGCCGCCCGGCATGGCCCAGATCGTCGAAAAGGGCGCGGACCTGGTGATGCAGATCCACTACCATCCCTCGGGAAAGCCGGAAAACGATCAATCCTCCGTCGGACTGACTTACACGGAGCGCCCGCAGAAGGGGCTGGCCGGCATCCTCGAAGGAAACGCGCGCATCGATATTCAGGCCGGCGATGCCAGCTACCCGGTCACTTCATCGCTCGTCCTGCCGCAGGACGTCGAGTTGATCGGCATCACGCCCCACGCCCACTGGCTCGCGAAGGAAATGAATGTGGAGGCTCGCTTACCGGATGGCAAGGTTGAGCCGCTCATCCGCATCGCCGATTGGGATTTCAACTGGCAGGGCACTTACCGCTATAGTGCGCCCGTCAAACTGCCTAAGGGTACCCGTATTGAGATGCGTTATACGTTCGATAATTCCGCCGCTAACCCGCGCAATCCGTCCAGCCCGCCCAAACGCGTCCGTTTCGGCGAGCAGACCACCGACGAGATGGCTTTCTGCTTCTTCCAGGTGGCGCTGCCCAGACCCGAAGATGTGGCTCCGTTCCGCCGCGCCATGCTGATCAGCCGCATCATTGAGTTGATTGATGAGGGGGGTGACTTTTCGGAGTTAGGCCGCCGCCAGGGCGCCATGTTGCGAGGCGCCATCGCGCTGTTCGATAAGAACCACGACGGCAAACTCGACCCGGAAGAACGCAAAGCGCTGGTCGATTTCCTGGCAGCACAGATCCGCCAGTAATTTCTTCTTGACTCCACGATATTCTTCGTAGTACAGTCTTCGTAGATGCTGGTCAAGCCGTTCGATCCTCCTCGCCCCACCGATGCCGAACTCGAAATTCTGACAGTCCTGTGGAGCCGCGGAGCAGCCACCGTGCGCGCCGTCCACGAGGCCATCGTGCGCCGCAAACCCACCCAATACACCACGGTCCTAAAAATGCTCCAGATCATGGCTGAGAAAGGCCTGGTCCGGCGCGACGAGAAGCAGCGCGCCCACGTCTATTCCGCCAGCCGTCCAGCCGAATGGACCCAGCGGCAGCTCGCGGGCGACCTTCTGCAGCGCGCCTTCGGTGGTTCCGCCAAGAGCCTGATCTTGGGGGCACTTTCTTCCCACCGGGCTTCGCGCGCGGAGCTTGCCGAACTGCGCCAGTTTCTGGACGACTACGAAAAGGGGAAGCCATGAATACACTTTCCACCTGGGTTCAAACGCCCGGCGCGCAGGCTGTCGGCTGGGCGCTCGTCCACTTCCTTTGGGAAGGCGTTGCGCTGGGTGCGCTCCTGGCTGCCGCAGTTTACCTGCTGCCATCGAGCGCGGCTCGGGTTCGCTACGCCGCGGCTTGCGTCACCTTGTTTGCCATGCCGGTGGCCTTCTTTGTTACGCTGATGGTCTTGTTGCCCGGCCACCAGGCGCCGGCCCGGACAGCCTTCATCGCCGGCCCCATCGCGCACGGCGCCATCCCGATCTGGCATCCATCCGATTCGGCACCCACGCCACTGAATTTGGCCGAGCTTCTTCCCTGGCTGGCGCCCTGCTGGTTCCTCGGCGTCCTTTTCTTCTATGGACGGGGTGTCGCCGGATGGTTGGCCGTGCGTCGCCTCCGCCGTCGCGGCATCTGCGAACCGGTCTCTGCCTGCCGGCGCCATCTCGCCCGTCTGTGCCAGCGCATGTCCATCTCGCGCCCGGTCCAATTGCTGGAATCCTGCTTCGCCGATGTCCCCGTCCTGGTGGGGTATCTGCGGCCTGTCATCCTGGTGCCGCTGGGTTGCCTCGCCAACCTGCCCGCCGCGCAGGTCGAATGCATCCTCATTCACGAACTGGCGCACATCCGCCGCCATGATTACCTGGTCAACCTGTTTCAGGGTTTTGTCGAAGGTCTGTTGTTCTACCATCCGGCCGTCTGGTGGGCCTCTCGTGTGGTCCGTGAGGAGCGCGAAAACTGCTGTGATGACACAGTCGTCGCCTTCACCGGCGACGCCCGCGTCTACGCCGCCACTCTTGCTACTCTGGAACACCGCCGCGCCGTTTCACTCGAAATGGTGGTCGCCGCCACCGGAGGCAGTCTCATGAAACGCATCCGCCGCTTGCTTTCCACTCCGCAACCCGCGCAGCGCTCGGCCACTCCGGCCTTCGCCGCCGGTCTGCTGGTTGTCACGTTTGCCGCAGCATTGGCAGCGTGGCCCGCCAGCCCAACGCCGCAATCCGCGGTTCCAGCAGTCGCGTTGCGTGCTCGTTTGTTGGCATTGCAAGCGCTCGAGCCCCAAGCCAGCCCGTTGTCCAGCGCACTCCAGAAGCTGCAAAATTCAGAGCCCGACGCCGCCTTCCGGCAGTGGCTCAATCCACACATCAAGCAGAAGGTGCGCTCCGAAGTCTCCAGCCAGAACGGCTTCGCATTGCTCAGCGATGCCAGTTTTTTCAGCCCGACCTCCGCGCCAGATGCCCCCAGCGCCCGGCAGCAGGCTCAGTCCACGGAAATGCCCGACCCGTACCGAAAATGGATGAATGAGGATGGCGCCTACATCATCAAGAAAGAGGAGCGCGCCGCCTTCCTGCGTCTGCAGACCGACGACGAGCGCGAGCAATTCATCAAACAATTCTGGATTCGGCGCGACCCCACGCCGGGCACTCCCGAGAACGAATTCAGGGAAGAGCACTACCGCCGCATCGCCTACGCCAATGAGCATTTCTCCAGCGCGATTCCCGGCTGGAAAACCGACCGCGGCCGCATCTATATCACTTACGGTCCGCCTGACCAGCTCGAAGATCACCCCGCTGACGGTACGACGTTTAGCGTGCCGTACCAGCGTTGGCGCTACCGCTTGATTGACGGCGTCGGCACTAACGTGGTCATCGAGTTCGCCGACCCTACCGGCAAAGGCGAATACCACATGACCATGGACCCAGTGGAAAAGGCCGCGGCGCTCGGTGTACTGAACTCCGGCCAAACCACCGTGGAGCAGATGGGGAGCCCGGACGACGGCCAAGCCAATAGCCCCACCCTCGCGCGCGCCGCTAAAGTATTCCAGTCAGCCCAAGATTCGCGCGTCACAGTCGCCACCGGCGCTGTGCCTGTTGACCCGCCGCCAGTCAAAGCCGCCAACGGACTCTATATCCGCAAGGTCTTTCGCTTCGGCCAGTTCAACAACGCTCTGGTCGTCGCCTTGGGGCCCGCCGCCGGAACTTACTCCATCAGCGCCACCGTCACCACCGCGGGAGGTGTGGTCGTGCAAGTCTTTTCCACCGGCGCGCCCGCGCCCGGACCGTTCTTTAGGTGGCTGACGACTCTGACCCCAGGCAGTTACGTGATGCAGGTATTGATCAAAGACCCCTCAGGCGCTACCAAGTCCAGCAAGACTCCTTTCACCGTCGACTGAGCTCTCCGATCCGAGCCGCGGCTTGTTCCTTGTGGGGCAGCCAATCCCATCCTGGCTGCCGCCGGCTTTCCAGCCTGCGCCACTCTCGCAGAACTCCCGAGCGCTTCTCAGCCATTCTCGGTTTTTTCTCCGCGTCTCCACGTCTCCGCGTTGAAAGGCCTTTCTATTCTCCCAGCTTCGGAAACAGCGCCTTATCCAGAATTCTCCGCGTCAGTTCTTCCATCGTGATGTATTCGTCGCCATCGCGGTAGTAGAGTTTCTCTCCCGGCAGAATCCCCACAATGATGTCCAGCGGGTCGCCGCCCCGCTCAATGCGGAATCCCGGCAGCGCCGGAACCACCGTCACGTCCACCTTCGCACGCTGTTGCCAACGCCCGTCCTGTTGCTCCCGCATGGTCACGCGGATGCGCTGCCCGGTTAAGTCCAAGTCGGCGGTCTCCGGCCCAAAGATCCCGGTATACGCGTCCACGCACGCTTGCAAGGCGCCGCGGATTTCCTCCAGCGCCTGCGGCATTTTCTCCAGCGTGTTGGCTTCCCGCTCCCGCCGCTCGCTCTCTTCGGTGATGCGCATATTGAGCCACTGAAAACTCATAAGTGACTCCATGTTACCAGCCGAATGCTCGCCTTACCCGGCTTAGGCCGTGCGCTCGGCCACGTAGCGCGGTTCCGCCGCGTTCCACAGCGTGGTGGCCGGAGTGATCTCACCGATCACGCGTGCTACCGGTTCGAAGCTGAACCATTCCGCCACCGCCTGGTCGTCCACGCGCCGCCGCGCCATAATTTCCCGCCGGTCCCGCAGCGCCTGCGGCAGGCATTTTGCCAGCCGCCAGAACGCCGCCAGCGATCCCGGCTCGCCAAATGCCGCGCCGCCAATCACCAGCAGGTCCCGCAGCGTCATGGGAAGCCAGAACCGGCGGTACAATCCTCCGGTCGAGTTCTTGATCCGCATCAGGAAGCGGTTCTTCACCGAGTGCATATTGATCGCCGACGGCACCGCGCGCCGGCTGCCCGGCGTTACGCTACGCACGTGATAGGATTCCGCCGCCGGCGTGTACAAACAGCGCCAGCCTTGCAACATGGCCCGCCACGCCACGTCCGCATCCTCGCGGTAGCAGAAAAATGCCGGGTCGAAGAAGTTTCCGTCCACCGCCACGTCATCGATCATTTCCCGCCGGTATAAAGCCGCTGCCGCACTGGCGCCAAAGACGTACTCCATGGAGTCGTAGGCCGCGCCGTCCGGTTCATGCCAACCCCGGTCGAAATGCCGCATCGCCGGCGTAAAGAAAATTCCCGCCGAGTCAATCCGCCTGTCCGCTAGCGGTTTGAATCCCGGTCCAATCGAAAGCAGTTTCCCGCACACGGACCCGGCCGATCCATCGGCTTCGCCCGCTTCCACCAACTTCCGTATGAAATTGGGTAACAGCAGAACGTCCGGATTCAGCGTCAGCACCCAATCCGCACGGCTGGCGCGGATCGCCTGGTTCTGTCCCGCCGCGAATCCCGCGTTATGGTCGTTCAGGATGATCCGGATCCGCCCGCGGTACCGCCGCAGCACCGCACGGGTTGCATCCGTGGAGGCGTTATCCACCACCACGATGTCGAGTACTACTCCGGTTTGTTCGAGAAGCGCTTCCAGGCAACGGCGGATGTAGCGGTCACTGTTATAGGTAACAATCGCCACGCTTACCTGGGCGTAAGGCTGAGTTTTCAAGGTTCGCTATCCAAAGACCCTCGGCAGGCCCCGTTCAACTACACTGGGATTACAGGAATCCGGAATATTTTGAAAATAAATTTTTCTGTAAATATTTTCACTGTTGCTGTAGTGGAAATGGCCTGGTCGAGGGTCTTTGTGATGGCTCGCTACGATGTCCTGGGATTTGGAAGGTGAAGGGCCTGTGGGATTCCTTCAGCAACCGAAATCCAGCTCGGAGTTGCAAGACCAGGTGGCTCAGTTGTTTGCAGATACTAGGGACGACTTATACCGGTACCTCCTGACGCTTGGCGTTCATCCGCCGAAGGCGCAGGAATCCGTCCAGGAGGTCTTCCTCCGTCTCTACACCACCCTCAAAAAAGGCGAAAAGATCGAAAATGTGCGCGGCTGGCTGTTTCGCGTCGCCCACAACGTCGGTCTGAAGGTCCGTGCCCGCCAGTCCACGGAAGAAGGCATTGCTCCCGAGCTCGAAATTCGCCTCACCAGCCCTGCTTTGAACCCTGAGAAGGACCTCTTAGAGCGCGAACGCATGCTTCGCTTCCATGGAGCCGTCGAAGGCCTCTCGGAACAGCAGAAGCGCTGCATTTTCTTGCGCTTGGAAGGTCTAAAGTATCCCGAAATCGCGTCTGCCCTGGGCATCAGCGCCTCCGCCGTGGGAGAATTCCTGCGCCGCGCCATGGCCCGCCTCAAGAAGGTGCGCGATGAATAGCTTCTTCAATCGGCACGCCGGGGAAGCCTTACTTGTTCGTTACCTGGATGGCGAACTCTCCTTGCGGCATGCCCGTACAGTGGCCGGCCACCTGGAATCCTGCTCCGCCTGCCGCCAGGAATTTGAATCGCTCCAGAATGCCGCCGCGGATTGCGCGCGCTACCGCCAGAACGTACTGGCCGCCATGCCCGCTCCGCCCGCCGAATGGCGGGATCTCTATAAGGATTTTGCACGAATTGATCAATCTCTAGCCCATGAGCCTCTCCTTGTACGGCTAGCACAGCCCCTGGTGCATGCGGGTGCACCACGTTGGGCAATGGCAACGGTGATGGCGATGCTGGTAGTAGTCGGGGTCTTCTTCTACCAGCTTCGCCAGGCGCCGTCGGTACAAGCGGCTACGTTATTAAAGCGGGCCATTGCGGTTGCCGAAACCAAGACTCACTCGGCCCACCGCATTCGCGTTCGCACGGCTAAATTGGATTTCACCCGGGTCATCGGACCGCAGGCGCCTCTTTCGGCCGCCGCTCCGTCGCTCGAACCTCTTTTCACCGAAGCCCACTTCGATTGGAACGATCCTCTGTCCGCCCGCTCTTTTGAGCAGTGGCGCAGCCAGCAGGTTCATGTCACCGACGACGTTTCCACATTAGCCGAAGGCTACCGCATCCGAACCAGTTCTCCCGAAGGCGAAATCGCCGAAGCCTCCATCACCTTTGAGCGTTCCGATCTCACTCCGGTTGAAGAGCGCATCGAGTTTCGGGATAGCGAGTGGGTGGAGTTTACCGAGATAGCGGAATCTACGACCGAAGGCGGCAGTATTGCGGCCGCCCCCAAAGTCGTGGTTCCGGTGCGCCCAGCCGAACTACCAAGCCGGTCAGGCGCATTAGCACCCGAACCATCGGCCTCAATCTCAACCGAACTGCAAGTGCTGTCTGCGCTGCACGAGGTTGAGGCCGATTTGGGTGACCCCATCGTTGTTTCTCTCACCAACGGCAAGGTGCTCGTTACCGGCCGCGCCGGCCTGATGCCCGCGCGCCGGCAGAAAATCCAAACCGCCTTAGCCGGCATGCCGCTGGTGGTGATGCAGTTCGAATCGATGCAGCCTGCCGTCATTCAGCCTGAGGCTGCTTTGACCCCGGTCGGCGGTATGGCGACGCCTCGTCCCGTGATCCAGACCCGCGTCGAAAAACAGCTGGGCGGACGCGCCGAATTCGATCGCTTCAGCACGCAGATCCTAAACTCCAGCGATGAAGCCATGAAGCAGGTTTACGCTCTCCATACGCTGGCCCAGGAATTCCCCGCCAATACCGAGCGGCAACTCAGCCCGGCCGACCGGCAGGTGCTTAGCTCCTTGTCTCGCGATCACGCCGCGGTTCTCTCGGAGAAAGTAAGTACCCTCGAGAGTCTTCTCCTCCCGACGCTTTCTTCCTTGGGCGGCGCCCCGGCCCTGGTTCATACCGCGCCTCAGGCTGAGTGGCAGTCCGCCGCCGGGGACGTTTTCAAGTCCTCCGCCCGCGTCGACAAGTTAGTCTCCATCATGCTCGGCATGACTCCCAGCGATGGCTCCACTTCTTCTCTGCCGACGGATCTCCTGTCCGCACTGAAAGACCTGCGGTCCAACCTGGACACCTGCCAGCATTTGATCGCCCGTTAACCTTTCATACCAACTGTTCCGCTATGCAGGTCCGCGTGCTACCCTCTGATTCTATGCATCCGGCTTTACCACCTCATCCTGTGTACGACCTTGTGGCCTTGGCCCGTCAGGAGATGACCGACCATGATTTCCGGCCGGATTTTCCGCCCGACGCTCTGGCCCAGCTCGCCGCCATCCAGTTGAAGCCCGATCCCGGTTTGAAGGATCTCACCGGCCTGCTCTGGTCTTCCATTGACAACGACGATTCCAAAGACCTCGATCAGATCGAATGGGCGGAGCGCGTAGCCGGCGGCATCCGCGTGCTTGTGGGTGTGGCCGATGTGGATTCCGCCGTCCCCAAAGCGACACCGCTCGATCGCCATGCCGCCCGCGAATCCACCACCGTCTATGCCGGCGTTCATACGTTCCCCATGCTTCCCGAGCGGCTCTCGACAGACCTGACATCGCTCAACGAGAATCAGAACCGCGCCGCCATCGTTATCGAATTCGTTGTCGCAGGCGACGGCGCTTTGAGCGCCGGCAAAGTCTACCGCGCCAACGTGCGCAACCGCGCTCAGCTCACCTACAACGCCGTGGGCGCGTGGCTCGAAGCAGCCGCCGCGCCTCCGCCGAAAGTGGCCGCTTCGCCCGACCTCGCGGCGCAACTCCATCTGCAGGACGAAGCCGCTCAGGCGTTGCGCGAGGCCCGCCATCGGCTGGGCGCTCTTACCTTCGACCGCACGGAAGCCCAGCCCGTGTTCACCGATGGTCACGTCACCGAAATCACAGCTCGCGAGAGCAACCGCGCCGCCCACCTGATCGAAGATTTCATGATCGGCGCCAACGAAGTAATGGCGCAGACCTTGCGCGCCGCCGGCGTTTCCAATATTCGCCGCATCGTCAAATCGCCGGAGCGCTGGGCGCGCATTGTCGAACTCGCCACGCAGTATGGCTGCCACCTTCCGGTCGAAGCGGACTCCGGCGCGCTCAACCAGTTTCTGCTCGATCGCAAGAAGGCCGATCCCGACCACTACGCCGATGTCTCGCTCAGCGTCCTCAAACTGATGGGCCCCGGCGAGTACGTGCTGCTCCGTCCGGCCGACGTCGAAACCGGTCACTTCGGCCTCGCCGTTCAGGATTACACCCACTCCACGGCGCCCAACCGCCGGTTCGCCGACCTTGTTACACAACGCCTGCTCAAAGCGCTTCCCGCCAAGCCCTACACCGACGACGAACTCGACGCCATCGCGCAAAATTGCACCCTGCGCGAAGATAACGCTCGAAAAGTGCGCCGCAATATGGATAAGCGCATGGCCGCCGTCGCGCTGCGCGGCAGCATCGGAAAGCAGTTCCAGGCAGTGGTGACGGGCGCCACTCCCAAGGGCGTCTTTGTGCGTGTTCTGGGCCCGCCGGTGGAAGGCCGTCTGATGCACGGAGAGCAAGGGCTCGACGTCGGCGATCGTCTGCGCGTCACCCTGATCAACACCGACCCCGTTCGCGGCTTCATCGATTTTGCCAGGGCCTGATGGGTCGACACTCGTGGGTGGCGTGGGCGGTTCCGCGCGCGCGCCGCCAATTCCTGTCCGGTCACATCGAACCATAGGCAGGAAATAAACAGTAGGAGGACAATCCGTGGACGACAAGCTTGAATTGCTGCGCCACACTTTAGCCACGCTCGCTTATCGTTGCGGCAAGGCCTTACGCGGCGCGCCGCCGGAGTTCGCCGAATATCGCGCCGACGCCGGATCCCGCACGCCGGCCCAGATTCTGGCGCACATGGGCGACCTGCTCGATTGGGGGCTCAGCATCTGCGACGCCCGCGAGCGCTGGAGCGATTCGCCGCCGCTCCCACTCGATACCGGCGCGGAGCGTTTCTTCACCGCGCTCCAGGCGCTCGACGCCCGCTTCGCCGCAGCCGAGCCTCTGGCCGTCGCGCCGGAGCGTCTCTTCCAGGGTCCCATCGCCGACGCCCTTACTCACGTCGGCCAGCTCGCCATGCTGCGCCGTCTCTCCGGCGCTCCCTTTCACGGCGAAAACTATTTCAAGGCAGGCATCCGTGTAGGCAGCGTAAGTGCGGATCAACCAGCGCCGCGCCAGGAATTCTAGTTCTCTATCCGCTTTCCGCAGCGCAGGCATAAGCCAGCCGCACGACTCCGATGCTCGGAAGGCTTGGAATCTCTGCTCTTCTCTTCTTCTCCGCGTCTCCGCGTTAAGCATCATGTTCTCTATCTCGTCCCGCTGCCTCAACACTAGAAATGAAACCTCAACGACACCTGCACGGACCTCGCCCCGCCAATCTGCAGCATCGGCGCCAGCCCGCTTCCCGAACTCCCCGTTCCCAGCATGGTGTTCAGCATCGATGTCGATTGGCCGAAGAATGGGCTATCCAGAAACTTGATCGGATCCGCAAAATTGGCATGGTTGAAGGCGTTGAATGCCTCCACGCGTACCTGCAATCCGCGCCGCTCACCGAAATGAAAGTCCCTTTTCACCGCCAGGTCCATTTGCCACATGCCGAATCCCGACGGAACGTTCCGTCCCAGATTTCCCTGTCTGGTGTTGTAGGTCCCGGGTATCGAAAACGCCTCCGGGTTTAGCGCCCTGCCGCCCGGCGCACCCGGGGCTGCGATCCACAGAGGCTCGCCGTACACCCAGTTGGGGCGGTATGCATTCACCACGCTGATGGCATTGACTTCTTCTTCCTGCTGCAGCGTGATGGGGAAGCCGCTGCGCGCGTGCAAAATCGCGTCGAAAGACCAGCCCCGTAACAGCCGCGCCCGCGGTTTGTGTGACGCCACCGGCGCCAGTTCGTAGCTGACGGCCGCGGTCAGCGATTGCCGCAGGTCGAAATCGCTCGACGCGTGGTCGCCGCCAATTGCGGCGCCGTTTGCGGACCACACCAGAAAGGCATCGCTCGAATCGTCATCCAGCGAATGGGACCAGGCGTATGAGGCCACGGCATCCAGGCCCTGGGCCACATGGCGGCGATATTGCACCTGCAGCGCGTCGTAAGTCGAAGCGCCGTGATCGGTCGTCAGCGCCACATATTGCTGAATGCCGGAACCGGCGCCGCCTGCTTCGCGGCGAATCAGGTCGCGCCCGGATGAACCGACATAACCGAGCGAGATTACATCGTGCGTGCCGAAGCCGTGCTCCAGCGATACGTTCCACTGCCTCACTTCCGGCAGTTTCAGTCCCTGTTCGAAGCCGTAGCTCAGCGTGGAATTGGAGAACCCGGAGATCTGGCTGCTGAGTGTGGACGCGCTGAACGGGCCGCCGTTAATAATGTCGTTGGCGATGCTGATGCTGGAATCGTAGAAGATTCCGCCGCCCGCCCGAAGCACCGTGCGGCCGTCCTTAGTCAGCCGCCAGGCCAAGCCCAGGCGTGGCGCCAGGTCACCATAAGATGTCGGCCAGAGTGGCTGCGTATTCGTTACCAGACCTCCGGTTGTAGAATCCAGAAAATTTGCCGTCACGGTGGGCGCCGGGCTGAATTCCCAGCGCAAACCTGCCGCCACCGTCAGCCGCGAACCCACCTGCCAGGTATCCTGGGCCCACAGAGAAAGCTCCTGGACCGCCACGTTCTGGTTGACGGGGAGCGCCATGCCCCTCCACCAATCCTGCAAGAGTGTAAGCGTGGCGGGACTTTCGTCGATCAGGATGACGGCCGGTTCGGGGTCGCGGCGCAGCGCCAGGATGCGCCGGTAATCCAGGCCGAGCTTGATCGTGTGGCGTCCCAGATTGAGCCCGGCCGTAGGCACCGCCTGGAACTGCCGCTGCCGGCGCAATCCCTCGGGGCCGCTGGTGGCCTGGCCCATTCCATTGATCGAGAAGCGCACCACTTCCGTGCAGGGCACAATACTATTGGGAAAGAATCCTGAAGCCAGCAGTGCCAGCTCGCAGCCCGGCGCGTCGGAGCCGGTGGAATCCGTCCAAACCGAATCCGCCGTGGATTGCGATTCGTTGATGCGCACATCCACCACGGTTCGCGCCGTCGGCCGCGCGTCCAGCCCCAGTGTGAAGGACTGCGCCCGCAGGTTCAGGTGGTTGACTGAAGGCATCCCGAAATCGTTGTGCGACGGGGAATCGCTGTAGCGTCCAAATAGCGTCACGCGTGGCGTGATGGCCTGGTCGATGCGCGCGCTGCCGCTGGTCAGCCCGGCTGGTCGATTCACCTGTCCGGTCCATTCGTCCGCGCCTTCGCTGAGGGGCCCCCCGTTTGGTTGGGGAAACAGGTTGAGCACAGCTCGCTCGGACGAATTCACCACCAGCCGCGTGGCCGTTGACGGCACCGGCACCTTGTACATATAAGGTTGGTTCAGCCAGACGTTTTCATAGGAAAGAAAAAAGAAGGTGCGGTTCCGTCGAATTGGCCCGCCCAGAGACGGCGCCAGATCCTGGTACCCCAGCGGCGCCCGCGGGAATCCCGCCTGATTCGCGAACCAGTCATTGGCGCCCATATCCTGATTGCGATAGCGGAACACCGCGGCGCCGTGAAGCTCGTCGGTACCGGCGCGGCTGGCCAGTGCGACGCTGGCGCCCGGCATCCGTCCGAACTCCGCCACCGCGGTCGACGTTTGCAGTTTGAACTCCTGCACCGCCTCCAGTGAGATCATCGAATCCAGGCTGCCGAAGGCGCTCAGCGCCGGCAGCGAACCGCCGCTCGATTGCGCTGGAAGTCCGCCCGCGCTCACTCCCGTGTTGGCGCTCACGCCATCCACCGTAAACACGTTGGTGTTGGGCCGCATGCCGCTGGTGGTAAACTGTCCGGCATCGCCGCGCGTGGCCGGAATCACGTTGGTTCCCGGAATCAGCTCCAGCAGGGTGATGATGCCGCGGCCGTTGAGCGGAAGCTGTCCCGTTTCGTCCAGGTCGAACTGGCCGCCGGTGGATGCATCGGGCCGCTCCAAAGCCGGCGCGGTTCCCACCACGGTGACGCTTTCTTCGATGCTGCCCAGCGCCAGTTGGAAGTCTTCGCGCGCCGCGGCGCCCGGGAACACCTTCACCCCGAACTTCATCACGGGGCGGAAACCTTCTTTGCGAATCGTGATTTTATAACTGCCGGGCGCCAGCGACCCGGCCGCATAGGCGCCGCCGGTTTCCGATTGCACGGTGCGGCGGAAGCCCGTGTCTTCATCCACAATGCTCACGGACGCGTCGGAAACGCCGCCCTGTGAAGCATCCACGATCCGGCCGAATACTTCGCCGTAACGCTGCGCCCAAGCGGCAGCGGTTGTCATGCAGAGAATCACGGCAAGCGAGAGCAGCCGACCGACGGGCATTCACTATACTATAACGTGCGCGCCGCCAGATTCCGCGACGGCCCCGTGCTATTCCCGCAAACGGATGTCACTTCACGCCTGGCCGCAGCGAGCCATGTTCCGGCATCCGGGCGCCTCAATTCTACGGACAGGTTGTATCAAACGCAATCTGTTCAGATTGGATCGATGGCGCCTTTCGTGGAGGCTGGTGCGAAGCTCACTTTTGTCCCTTGGGCAAGCGGAAGGCCGTGATCTCGTCCGAGGTTACCGCCGCGCCGGCGTCGCCACCGCCGGTTCCCGCTACGACGACGTACTGCCCGCCGTCAGTGCCCAGATAGGTGGCCGGCACCGATTCCGCCGAAGCGTTGAGTTTGGCGGACCATAATTCCTTTCCGGTTTTGGCGTCGAAAGCACGGAAACGGTTGTCGTCCGCGGCGCCGATGAAGACGATGCCTGAAGCGGTGCTGATGGAGCCGCCCATGCCGGGACGGCCAGTCATTTGTTTCTCCGGGGGAAGAGTGTCGGTGATACCCAGCGGTACGCGCCATGCGATATCGCCGGTGTTGACGTTGACCGCCACCAGTTCGCCCCATGGCGGCTGGTTGCAGAACAGGTGGGAGGTGTTGTCGCGGAAACGGCCGCCGGGACCGCCGTTGGCATACGGGCCGGTGCGGCTGCCCTGTACATTGGTGCCGACCACAGCGGCGGCATCGACGGGACCGGATGGCGGATCCTTCACGCCATTGAGCTGGCCTATGTCGTTCACATTCAGGAAGAGATAGCCAAGCGCCGGATTGAAGGATCCGCCGCCCCAATTCGCACCGCCAATTTCGCTGGGGAAAATGACGCGGGAGTGGTTATAGGTGGGCGGCGCATAGGGGCCCATCCCCACCTCGATATTGTTATCGGCGATCAGCTTGCGGCATGCCGCTTCCAGCTCTGGCGTGACCGTCGCGATGTCTTTCATGGTGAAATCGAGCTTCGCCAGCGGCCCCGGCTTGTACGGGAAGGGTTGCGTGGGTGAGGTCTTCTCAGCGGGAACGGTGCTCTGAGCGACTTCCTTCTCGGATACGTCGTAGATCGGCTTGCCGTTGGTCCGGTCCAGCAGGAAAAGCAATGAGCTTTTGCCGAAAACCGCCACGGAAGGAATCACCTTGCCGTTCCTCTTGATGTCCATCAGCACGGGCGGCGATTCCAGATCGAAGTCCCAGATGTCGTGATGGACTATCTGAAAATGCCACAAATACTTGCCTGTTTTGGCGTCGGCTGCCACCACGCTGGTGTCGTAGAGATCGTTGCCGGGACGGTCACCGCCCCACAGGTCGCCCGAGGGCGCGCCGAACGGCATATAGACGATTCCGCGCGTGGTGTCCACCGTCATAAAGCCCCAGACATTGACGCCGCTGCGCAGTTTCCAGCTGTCGCCTGCCCAGGTGCCGAAGTTGGCTTCGCCGGGCCGCGGGATGGAATGGAACGTCCAGGCCAATTTACCGTCATGGATGTCGAAGGCGCGCACATCGCCTGCCACGTTTGGGCCGTTGCTTTCCGTGACATGATCGCCGACGATGATGAAGTTCTGATACATGACCGGCGGCGAAGACATACCGGAATTCCCGGCGGGGAGACCATTGCGGATCTCCGGAGTGTTCAAATCGACAATTCCATCGACGCCGAACTTGGGGTTCAGCACGCCGGTCTTGGCGTCCAGCGTGAGCAGCTTGCCGCCCGAAGTTCCGACGACGATCTGCGGGGGAGTGGTCTGGTCGCCGGCGAAATATTCCACGCCGCGCGTAGCTGGATTGTCGCCCGCGGGCATGCTATACACCCAGACTTGCTTCCCCGTGGTGGGATCGAGCGCCACCACCTGACCATAGGACGAGCCAATATACATGGTTCCATTCACGACAAGCGGCGTAACCTCGGCGGCGCGGAAGCCGGTTCCGCCGCCACGGCCACCCCCACCGCCGGGAGCACCACCAGGAGCGCCAGCAGGAGCACCACCAGGGGTGCCACCAGGAGCGCCACCAGGCCCGCCCCCACGGCCGCCGCCACGGCCCCCTGCCGGAGCGACATAACCTTCCGGCTTCATGTGATAAGTCCAGGCAACTTCGAGCTTGGAAACATTGGCCGGGGTGATCAGCTTCAAAGGCGAGTACCGCATGCCGCCCGGATCATGGCCGTACGTGGGCCATTCCTTCGATTCGGCGTAGTTCGCCGGGGTCACGGCGGGAGACGCCGCCTTCTTTTCCGGAGCCGGCGCTTTCTTTTCCTGAGCATAAGACAGGCAGGCAGTAGCGGCGCACGCGGCCAAGCCAATGAGAAACGTTCTCTGAGAGGAATTCATTGTATCTACTCTTATACAATAAATTCCGGCCGCGGTGTTCCCGCTTCCCCTTTATTTGCAGGTTTTTATCAGGCTTGCATATGGAGGCACTCGACCAGCGAGGACTCAACGCATTGCCGGCTATCTCAATTCGTCAATCCGCGGTATGTTCACGGGTTATTGGGCCCTGTTTCCGTCGTTTCCGTTTCCCTCCTTAGAAGTTGACAAAACGCGCGGAGTTACACGAATATGTGCAGAGGTGATTCCGCATGCGCCTTGCTCATTTTGTGATCTTTGGCGTTACGTCCTCCGCGCTCGCAGTGTTCCCAATGGAGACTCAGCAAACGCAGCAGGCGCCTCCCTCAGGTAGCGTTGGAAATCGTATTCCTGTCGCGCCGCAGCCTTACCAGCGGGCGTGCGGGACGGTCGCGACCGACGTCTGTAAGGTTCCAGTGACGATTCCACCCGGAGCCACTGGCGAGCAGGTATACCAGATGGCTGCGAAGGCGGAGCAGCAGGGGCGAAAAGGCGAGGCGTTGTCGTACCTGGAGAAATCCGCGGAGATGGGGTATGTGCGCGCCCAGGCTGCAGTGGGCATCGACTACGCGAATGGAAAAGGTGAGCCGCGCGATCCGCGGAAGGCAGTGTACTGGTTGGGTCTGGCGGCGAAGCAGGGAAGCCGGGGAGCGCAGGACAAGCTGGGAGTCATTTACGAGAATGGCGACGGCGTCCCGAAGGACCAGGCGAAGGCGTTACAGTATTACCAGTTGGCGGCCGCGCAGCATGACACCGACGCGGAGTTTGCGCTGGGGATCGATTACGAATTCGGACGCGGCGTGGAGCACAACCGGGCGAAGGCGATCCAGTACCTGCGGCAGTCGAGCGTGGACGGCAAGGATGCGGACGGCACGGAACTGGCAAATGCCCTTGCCGCGGCGCCCGCGTCGATGCAATTTCATGACTTCGACGAGATCAGTGCCTACCTGCATCCCAAACCGGCGGTGCGGAGCGGGGGAGCGTGCGGCGGAGTCCCAACGTTCACCGGGGCATCGAACCGCTGGGGAGTGAACACAATGGTGTTGTACTGTACCGACCATCCCGGCTGTCCGTGGCAGAATCTGGACCCCAGTGGGCCGGTGACGTTTCACTGCGCGAAGTAGGCCGGACAGTTTCATCCCGCCGGTATTCCCTGCGGGCCGCGCAGCTTCGAGCGCGGGCCGCTCTCGACTTCAGGCGCGGCTGCGGCGGCCGATCAGTTTATTGCGCCCAAGCGGCAAAACAAATCCGAGGTGCGGTTGAGTATCCTGGTTCCCGCGAAATAGCGGCGGGTGCGTGAGCGGTGTCAGACCACATAGCAAAGCCACGCGGGCGGCACACAAAAGGACGCGACATGCAGGACGCATTGGCCGCTCAGCGCGAGGCGTCCTCGTGGCCTACCAATTCCTGCAACAGGCGGGCGTCCTGGTCTCGCTTCTTGAGGATGGGCGCGAGGGAATGTTTGCTCCACAGCCACTGGCCTACCAGAATCCCAGCCAGCAGAATGGCGGCCAGGATCCACGTGCCGGTCTTTGCCGCGTTACCGGGTATGCCGAAGATTACGGACATCAAGCCGGCGCTCAGCGGAAGAATGGCCCACCAGCCGCTTCTGAGCTGGAAGCGAATGTACCGCTCATAACCTGCGATCAGTGCTTCCAGATGCTCTTTCAGGCTACGTTCCATTGGGTGCGGGCGCCGGCGCCGGGCGACGCAGGTTGCGATTGTGATGAGTGCGATGGTCAAGGCCATTAGAGCGTACCCGACATGCACCCAGGGATACCTGGCTTTCCAGGCAGCCCAGACCACCAGCGATCCGATACACAAAGCCACCAGATACCAGGCCTGGGCTTCGGATTGCACGCGCTCTTCCCACCCGGGCCGTTTCTCCTGAATCAAACGCATCCACATGACGTGATCCTCTTTTCTTAGGCCTTCCTGTTGCCATAATTTCTGCATGTCATCGGGTAAGTTCATGACCGTGCCTCCCAGGGTTGAGCATAGTGGCCAAGCGCTGGCGTAGTCGCGTGAGGCGGACCGCCGCGTTGCCCTCGGTGATGCCGAGCACGCCGCCCATCTCGGCTGTGGTGAGGCCCTCCAGATACAGCAGGGCAAGGCCGCGGTCGATCGGTTCCAGGCGCTGTACGGCGTCGAGAAGTTCTGCGGCCCGGGGGTCCTGCGACTGCACGGCGGGCGTAACTTCGTCGAGCGGGACCTCCGGGCTGCGTTTGCGGCGGCGCCGGGCGGCATCGGTCAGCGCGACGTTGTGGGCGATGCGATAGAGCCAGGAGCGCTCGCTGGCCTCGGCCCGAAAACGAGGCAGAGCGGTCCAGAGCGCGACGGCAATGTCCTGGAACAAATCCTGCCTGTCATTGGGGTCGCGCCGGTAAGCGGAACAAAAGCGCCGCAACGCGGGAGCGTGTTTGTCCAACAGTTGCTCGAACTGCGCTTCCCAGTGAGATTGCGGTTCCACACTTAGATAGTCTCGCAAAGGGGGCGAAGCCTTACAGACGAATTTGGGGTGAGCAAAAGGGGGAAAACGCCGATGGCGGGGGGCAAGGCTTCCGAGCGTCCGGCATTCGTTATAATCGAGTGATGGATTTACGTCCCTTGCACGACCGCGTCCTGGTTCGACGCCTGGAAGAAGTGGAACAGAAGCAGGGTGGCATCATCATCCCGGATACGGCTAAAGAGAAACCGCAGCAGGCGGAGGTTTGCGCCGTGGGCAACGGCAAGTTGCTGGAATCCGGCGAGCGCGTGGCGCTTGACGTCAAGGCTGGCGACCGCATCCTCTTCGGCAAGTACTCCGGGTCCGATATCAAGGTGGACGGACAGGAGTACCTGATTCTGAAGGAAGATGAGATCCTCGGGGTCTTGGAATAAGCTGTGGTAATCTAGAGTTTCTACATACCACTTTTCAGGAGTTGTTTCCATGTTCTTTCAGAAGGTGCTCAGGCCGCTATTGGTCTGTTCCGCCCTCTTCGCTGTCGCCCAGGTGGCGCCCGCGCAGAGTAAAGTCGCGGTGATCAATCTACAGAAGGCGCTGTTCGAAACGGCTGAGATCAAGAAGGCCGAAGCGGACATGCAGGCGACATTCCTGCCGCGCCAGCAACAGGCCAGGAAACTGCAGGAGGACCTGCAGTCTATTACTCAGAAGCTGCAAGGCGATCCGGGCAAACTGACCCAGCAGGCGGAGTTCGATCTGAACGCCGAGGGCAAGCGCAAGCAGGTGGAACTGACCCGCATCAATGAAGATCTGCAGGCCGATTCGGAAAAGATGCGCACCGACATCCTGACCAAGAGCTCCGATAAGATGCAGGCCGTGGTGAAGAAACTAGCCGAGGAAAAGGGCTACGATCTGGTGGTGGATACGCAGGTGGCGCTGTTCTTCAAGCCGGCCATGGACATCACCGGAGACGCCACCGCAGCGTATGACAAGACTTATCCGGTTGCACCCGCCGCCGCTCCACCGGCCAAGAAGTAGAATAGGGTTGGAGGGTTCCGGATGGCTGGCTACCTGGACCAATACGGCGCGGGCGACGAACAGCGAGCGCGCAAAATCAAGATCACCATTCTCTCCGTGATATCGGGGGCCGTGGCGAGTTGTCTGCTGTATTTCATTTTCCACAATTTCAGCGAAGAGCAGCAAGCCAAGAAGTTCTTCGAATTGCTGGAAGCGCGGAATTACCAGGCGGCCTACGAATTGTGGGGCTGCACGTCGGCGCATCCCTGCGACGGCTATCCGATGAAATCTTTCATGCAGGACTGGGGCCCGCCGGTCAATGTGCAGGGCTTCGCGGTGCTGGATGGCGAGAGTTGCGGCAACAACGTGATTGTGGACGTGGATGCCGGGGCGGCAGGCGACCGCAAGCTGTGGGTGGGCCGCGACCATCTGGATATCGGTTTTCCTCCTTACGAGCAGTGCCCGCAGGGGAACCGCATTTACAACCTTTTCCGTAACGTCAAATACAAGCTGCACGGCCGCACGTACCGCTAAAGATTTTTTTGGAATGAAGCGCGCGTGGGAACCCGGTTACGTCCTAGAATAGGAGAATCATGGGATCGATGACGAGCGGGCTCGAGGGCGTAGTAGCAGGCGAATCTGAGATTTGTTATATCGACGGTTACACGGGAGTACTGAGCTACCGTGGGTATAACATCCACACCTTGGCGGACAACGGGACCTTTGAAGAGATTATTTTCCTGCTGTGGAACGGGTGGCTTCCCAGAACCGCCGAACTCGCGAAATTGAAGAGCGATCTGGTGGCGGCGCGGCCACTGCCTGCGCCAGTGGCGGAATTCCTGGGCGCGAATGGCGGCGCCAACAGCATGGACGTGCTGCGCACGGCGGTATCCATGTTGAGCCTGTACGACGCCGAAGCCGCGGACATGTCGGCGGCGGCCAACCACCGCAAGGCCGTGCGGCTGATGGCGCAGACGGCGACGATCGTCACGACGTTCGAGCGGCTGCGCACCGGCAAGCCCCTGTTGGAGGGCGACCCTAGCCTGGGATTCGCGGCGAATTTCCTTTACACGCTAACCGCCAAGCGGCCGGATGATGTAATGGAGCACGCTTTCGATGTGGCGCTGATTCTACATGCCGACCACGAACTGAACGCTTCCACATTCGCCGCGCGGGTTACGGCGGCGACGCTCTCCGACATTTATTCGTCGATCACTTCGGGTATCGGGGCACTCAAGGGACCGCTGCACGGCGGAGCGAACCAGGACGTAATCAAGTGGCTGATCGGGCTGGGCGACGAAGAGGCGGCTGTGGATAAGGTGAAAAACTCTCTGGCGCGGAAGATCAAGATTCCTGGATTCGGCCATCGCGTATACCGCACGGAAGATCCGCGGGCCACACACTTGCGCGTGCTTTCGGAAGAATTGGGAAAGCGCACGGGCCAGGAAAGGTTGTATCGTCTTTCGCGGCGGATGGAACAGACCGTGAAAAGCGTGAAGGGGCTCGACCCGAACGTGGATTTTTATTCGGCTTCCACATATTATTCGCTGGGCATTCCGATTGATCTGTATACGCCGATTTTTGCCGTAAGCCGCATGGCCGGGTGGACCGCGCATGTGCTGGAACAATATCACAACAACCGGTTGATCCGGCCGCGCGCCGAGTACAAGGGCAATCCCGACGGCCAGACCTGGATCCCGATAGGGGACCGCTAATCATGGATGAACGCGCGTTTTATAGCGACTCTCAGACGGCTAAGCCGGCATTGTTAAATTGCCCGTACTGCCGCACGCAGGAAACCTACGACCTGCAATGGTCGGTGCGTAAGAAGAAGGACCGCATTCCGCAAGGCGCCGATGAGCGTGACCGCGCGAAGTTTTCGAAAGCGCAAAGTTACATGGTGCTGCTCGACGACAAGGTGGCCTGCAAGAACCTGCGCTGCCGGCGGCGGTTCGACATCTCCGGCGTGAAGACCATGGCGTTCCTGTAGGGACGGCAATTGCCACCACTTTAAGGATGTGCTTTGCCGCGGTTCTCGCGCTACACTCAGTGAGGAGAACCTATGGCGGATCAAGATCCAGTTCACAATGACGTACGGCCGCGCACTGCCGTTTTAACGAGGGGATTCGACCCCCGACTTTCTTTTGGATCGGCACGGCCCGCGGTATTCCGCGCTTCCACTTATGTTTTTGCCAGTCCCGAGGCGGCCGAGCATGCCTTTGCCATCACCACCGGGAAGATCAAACCTGCTCCCGGTGAGCGCGCCGATCTGATTTATTCTCGGTTCTCCCATCCGAATTCGGAGATTCTGGAAGACCAACTGGTTCCGCTGGAGCCGGGCGCCACGGATTCAGCGGTTTTCAATTCCGGGATGGCGGCCATCATGACGGCGCTGATGGCGGTTTTGCGGCCGGGCGGGTCGGTGGTCTATACCACTCCGCTTTATGGCGGCACCACCGGACTGCTGCACTTCCTGGAGCCGTGGGGCGTGAAAGCGATTGCGGTGCCGGCGGGAGATTCCAAAGCGCTGGATGAAGCGATCGCGTCGGCGCGGGATTGCTGCGCGGTGCTGCTGGAGACGCCCGCGAACCCGACGCTGATCATGACCGATATCGAGCGGGCGGCCGAGAGCGCGTCGCGCCATCCGGACCGGCCGACGGTAATGGTGGACAACACGTTCCTGGGTCCGACGTTTCAACATCCGTTGCTGTTGGGAGCGGATCTCTCGCTGTATTCGGCCACCAAGTATCTGGGCGGGTTCAGCGACATTGTGGCGGGCGTAGCGATTGGGAAGAGCCTGGACCTGATTCAGAAGATGCGCAACCGGCGAAACATGTTTGGCAACATCCTGCAGCCGGATGAATGCTGGCTGCTGAACAGCCGGCTGCCCACGGTTTCGCTGCGCATGAACCGGCAAAGCAAGAACGCGCAGCGGCTGGCGGAGACGCTGCACGGTCACAAGCAATTGAGCAGCGTGATCTATCCGACGCTCTTTACGGATCCGGAACAGAAACGCATTTTCGAGAAACAGTGCGCCTACCCAGGCGGACTTTTCTCGATCGACTTCAAAGGCGGCAAAGCCGCGGCCTTTGATTTCCTGCGGCATTTGCAAATTGCCCGCAGCGCGGTTTCGCTGGGCGGATTGGAAACGCTGACGTGCCATCCGAAGAGCACCACGCATTCCGGAATGACCGGACCGGAACTGGCGGAATCGGGTGTCACCGACGGGCTGGTGAGAGTGTCAGTGGGAATTGAAGACTGGCGGGATTTGCTGGCGGATTTCGAACAGGCGCTGGCGGCCATCGAGTAGGTTTGTAGCGCCGGCGGTCTTGCCGCCGGCGCTACAAGATCAAGCTTACCCGTGGATCAGGTACATGATCCAACTGCCCGTAACAATGGCGGCCATGGAGGAAGCGAATAAGTAGAGGGCCCGGCAGGCGCGTTCGAGCGCGCCGCGTGGGCCACGCAGGGCTGACGCGCCAGCGGTGAGCGCGGCCAGCAAAGCCGTATAAGGCAAATGGGGCATCATTCGACGGCGTCTCCGAGCGCCAATAGATTCAAGAGGCCGGCGATCACCAGCAGGGTGGTGCCGTACTCGTGCAGGCGGCCGGCCAACAGGTTCTGCGAATAGCCACAAAGACGAGCCAGCAACCACGGGGCGCCGGCCAGCAGCCTGGTGAAAGCGGCACCTTGTGCGGCCAGGGCAGAGAAGCCGTCCATTCCGCTGAGATCGGCAGGACGCGGCCAGAGGTTGCTGCCGCCCAGGGCGATGCCGGCAATCGAAGCGGTCAGCACCAGTGTGAGAGTCAAGCCGAATTGCACGTAGCGGCGCGTCAGTAAATAGGCGCCGCCGGGCACCAGCCAGCCGAATGCGGCCAGGCGTGCGAATCTCATTGGGCGCCTCCGGCTTCCTGAGCGGCCCGGGAGTGCGGCACCAGCAAGGTGCGATCCCAGCGCGTGCGCGAGAAGAAATGCTGCGCCAGGTCCAGAAAATGGTGCGCATTCCAATCGGCCAGTTCGTTGGTGGGCGCGTCGTAGGACCAGTACACCACCAGCGGCTTTCCCATCACGTATTCGCGCGGGACGAACCCCCAATAGCGGCTGTCGGCCGAATTCTCGCGGTTGTCGCCCATCACGAACAAGTGTCCGGGAGGCACGACGAGTTCGCCATCGCGAACCGAAGATGCGAACATATCGCGCCCGCGCGGCGTGGTGTAGAAGCCTGGCGCGGTGGGAAAGTCATCCCGATACGGGTCGTGATCGCCATTCACGTGACGGGTGTAGGGTTCAATCAATGCCCGGCCATTGCGAATGACTTGCTTGCCTGAGAGATGCAAGCGGTCGCCGGGAATGCCGATGACGCGCTTGACGTACGTCGTGCGAATGTCTTCGGGATAGAGGAAGACGACGATGTCGCCGCGGGCCACGTCATGATAGGGCAGCACGCCGCGAAACGGTCCGGGATCGGCATAAGCCACGCGATCGACCAACAGATGATCTCCCACGCGCAGGTTGCCTTCCATGGAAGGCGTGGGGATGACATAAGCCTGCACCATGGTGGTGGTGAAGAACAGGAATGTCACGATGGTGAGCGACCATTCGGCGATGAAACCGCGGCTGGTATCTCTGCGCGCGGCGCGCCAGACATCGCTCCAATTAGTGGCGGCGAGGCGCTCACGGAATGTGGTGGAAAGCCAGTCGGCGGCAGTGCGCAATGCCAGGCTGAGGACGGGCCAACCGCCGGTGATGCGCGAGACGTGGCGGCATCGGTCGCGAAAGACCTGCTGCATTTCGCCGCCGAAGCGCACGCGGAACGGGCGCGGGTAAGTATAGATCAACATCAGATAGATGCGGCAGAACCAGCGTTCCAGAGTGGGATTCATCGTGCTTTCCTCATACGGCCGTGGGCTTGGAGCCGGCAAACAGGCGCTTCGATTTAGCTGCCGTTACGGCGCCCGCAAGCCGCTGCGCTTCCTCACGAACTGTACGACGTCCGAGAGCGGTCATTCGGTAGTAGCGGCGGCGCTGATCATCCAGATTCGGGTCCGGGCGCTCGTCGGATTCTTCCACCAGACGGGCCGCCAACATGCGCTTCAGACAGCCATACAGCGTACCAGGGCCGAGTTGCAGAGCCCCGTTGGTTTGATCGGCAACGTCCTGCATGATGCCATAGCCGTGCCGTTCCTGGTCCGCGAGGGCCAGCAGAATGTGAAAGACCGGCGGGGTCAGCGGCAGCAGAGTGGTGGGGGTCGTCTTGCTCATCAATACATCCGTTACGGATATAGTAAGGCAGACGCTCCGGAAAGTCAACAGAAACCGGCTTACGGCCCGACCGGCAGCATGACGGTGATGCCCGCGGTGGAGGTGGAACCATTAGGCACGGTCATGGTGAGTGCGTAATATCCGGCGGGAATGTTAGCGGGCAGTTGAACGTTGATCTGAAATTGGCCAGACGAAACCAGTGCCGCGCCCAGGACCGTTACGGAAAAACTGCCGGCGGTGATGGTGACGGGGGATGAGAATGTGGCCGGCGCTACCACGGCGCCGCCTGGGGAAGGCGCCAGGCCGTTCGCATACATGAGAAGGACCTCGCCGGGATGAGCACGTTCCACGGACGAGCCGGAAACGACTGGGTCGCCCACCAGCGTGCCGCTCAGGTGAACGGCGGCGGGAAAGACATTTCCGCCCGCGTTGTAGTAAAAGAACGACGGCGACGATTGCACGACGCTGGTGCTGAGCGATGCGCTCAACAGTCCGTTGTTGTTCACCACCACACCGGCATTGCCCAATGGCAGGTTGGATGGTGACAGCACGTCGATCTGCGTCGGGCTGATGTAATAAACCGCGGCTGGCTGGCCGCCGATGGTGGCGCTGACTCCGTCGAGCGTGGTGGGAAGCGGGCTTCCGGGCGCGGTGCCACCAGTGAAATCGCTGTTGTTCCAGATGCGGGTGGTATTGGAAAGGCCCTGGCCGTAAATGGCCGTCCATTGGCCGGAGACGATGGCGGTGCGGCTGCTTTCCGCATCCTGAACCGCGGATGTTGCCGGAACGGCCGGGGCGGAGACGATGCTCTCGAGATCAGCGCCGAAAGTGATGGGGACCGGGTTGGAGCTGATGCCGGCGGCGCTCACGATCATTGAATAGGCGCCGGCCGGCATGGCCGGATTCAAGGTGAAATCGACAGTCTGCGGCAAGGCGCCACCGGCGACGCCGATGTAACTCCAGTTGGTGGTGCGAGCGTAATAAACGTTGCCCGCTTTGGTGAAACCGATGATTGGGTAGTTCTCGTCGGTTTCCACGTCATCGCCATAACTGGAACCGGCGGATTGGCCGCTGAGCTGTGTGCCGCTGAGAGTGAACAAACCGCCGCCGCCGGCAGCGACTTTGGAGAAGGCAGGCTGCAGAGACGGATTCGGAGCGCCGTCGGGAGTGTAAATCCATAACTGAGTGCTGGCGTCGGAGAATAACAATTGCCCGGTGGGCAGCATCAGCATTCTGGTGACATAAGACGGAATCGTGTTCAGCGTCTTATCGGGCAGCGCGGGAGATACGGGAGAAATCAGATTCGCGACTGGGTCAAAATCGAAAAGTTGGGTAGGCAGGGAGAATAGCACGCCGAACTGCAAAGTGACGGGGGCGCCGCTGGCAGTGGCGTTCACCGACATCGTAATCTGTGTAAGGGAATCGACGCTCTTAATGGCGGCTCCGGACGGAATTCCGGTTCCGGATACTTCCCACCCAACTTGCAATAACGCAGTGGACGGAATGCCCGTAATGATGGCGGAGCCTGTGGTGGTGGTTCCGGATGACGAGACACCCTCGGCGGCGTCGGCAGCGAAGATGACGTGGCCGTTGGGCAAGATGGCGCCAGGAGCGTCGTCGGCGCCAAACTGGAAGGGCGTTCCATTGAGCGTGCCCATAACGGTCGGACCCGAAGCCCACGAGTTCGTGGAGGGTGTGTAGAGCGAGGTCACACCGTTGGCGCCGATCACCAGCATGCGGCCATCATAGAGATGAAGTACCGGTCCCAGCTCACTACCGAGTCCCGTGCTGCTCAATAACGGCAGCAGACCCTGGGCCGTCCCATCGCCCGGACTCAAGCTCGACCACTTGTTCGTAACCGGGTTGTAGATTTCCGCATAGCCACTCTTCGCACTTTCGCTTTTGAAAATGTCGTAGGTCAGCATGGTTCCATCGGACAGCAAGGCCCACCCTTCTTCGTCGGAGTCGTCGTTATACACTTTGGTGGCGCCCTGGCTCCAACTGTTCGACCCGTAGTCGTAGAGATAGGTATTGGGACTCCTGAGACTCGAGGCCAGTACCTTTCCTCCCGGAAATAACATGGAGGGAGTAGCGCCGTAACAGGTGACGGTGGACACATTGATGGAGAAAGTCAGCGTGACATTGGCGGCGGTTGCGGTGGCGTTCTGCGAGATCTCAATTTGGTTTACGGAATCCACACTGGAAATGGTGGCGCCGGACGGAATGCCGGGGCCACTCACTCCCCATCCGAGCTGATATCCGGCAGTCGAGGGAATTCCGCTGATGACCTTCGATGCCGTGGTGGTGTTACCGCTGGATTGTGCGCTGAGGGTGATGACGATGTTACCGGTGGCGGTGGCATTCTGCGAGAGATGGATTTGGGTGGCTGAATCCACGCTCAAAATGACGGTGGAGGCTGGGATTCCGGTGCCGGTGATGGTCCATCCCGGTTGCCAGGTTGCAGTGGTTGGAATCTGCGTGATGATGGCGGAGCCCTTGGCGATGGTGCCGCCAAACTGCGCGATGACGGGGCATCCGGCCTGGTTTGGATAAGGCGCGATGGGGGACCAGGTATTGTGCACGGAATCGAAAATCTCGCCGCTCCCGGAATTGTTCCGGGGCAGACCAGTGCCGCTGTATTCACCGCCCAGCACGAAGACGTTGCCGTTGGGCAGCACGTTGGACGAAAAATACAGGCGCTGCGTCGTCATCTGGCTGGTTGCATTCGCGGTCCACGAGCCGTTCACGTAACTGCCGTGGATATCCGGCGTGAGGCGCATCCAATGAATGTGGTCGGCCTCCTGAACCATCACCGTCCCGTCGGTGAGCAGAATCATGGTTCCGGCGCCGGATGGCGCCAGGTTCACCAGTTGAGTCCACGTGGCGGCGCCGGCTGGCCAGCATGCCAGCAGGGAAAGCGCAAGCGGCAGGAAGCGAGTCAGAGTGCCCATATGGCGGATGCCTGTTTTGGTAGTCTACACCCCCGTGCGAAACCGAGGCAAGTTCGTGAAGGCGGACTTTCTGGGTTGGGAATCTTCTCCCGTATAATCAAATTTAGTCCACATCCAGAAGGAATCTCCGTGACAGGTCACGAAACCAGACAGCGCTTTCTCGACTTCTTCGCCGCCCGCGGCCATCGTGTGGTTCGCAGTTCTTCGCTGGTGCCCGCCAACGACCCGACGTTGCTGTTTACCAACGCGGGCATGAACCAGTTCAAGGACACTTTTCTGGGCTTGGAGAAGCGCGACTATGTGCGCGCCACCAGTTCCCAGAAATGTGTGCGGGCCGGCGGCAAGCACAACGATTTAGAGAATGTGGGCTATACGCGCCGTCACCACACTTTCTTCGAGATGCTGGGAAATTTTTCGTTCGGCGATTATTTCAAAGCCGAGGCCATCGAGTTTGCCTGGGACCTGATCACCAAGCACTACGGTCTGCCGAAAGACCGGCTGTACGTGACCGTGTTTCGTGAGGATGACGAAGCCGAAGAACTCTGGCAGAAAGTGGCGGGCGTGCCGAAGAGCCGCATTTTTCGCCTGGACGAGAAAGACAATTTCTGGCAGATGGGTGAGACCGGGCCGTGCGGACCCTGCTCCGAGATTCATTACGACCTGGGTGTGGAAACGTCCGAACCAGGCAGGGAAGGGGAAGCGTTTCCGAGCGATGCGGGCGGGCGCTTTGTCGAAATCTGGAATCTGGTCTTCATGCAGTACGACCGCGACGCGGCGGGCAAACTGACGCCGCTGCCGCGCCCCTCGATTGATACCGGCATGGGGCTAGAACGGATTGCCGCGGTGCTGCAGGGTAAGATTTCCAACTACGACACGGATCTGATTCACCCGATCATTGTGGCGGCGGCGGACCTGTGCGGCCTCAGCGTGGGTTCGGACCCGCGCGTGGATACGGCCTTGCGGATTGCGGCGGACCATGCGCGGGCTACGGCCTTTCTGGTGCACGATGGCGTGCTGCCGGCGAATGAAGGACGCGGCTACGTGCTCCGCAAGATCATGCGCCGGGCGATGCGCAACATCCGTATGGTGGGAATGGAAGACCCGTTTCTGTACAAACTGACCGGCTTTGTGGCGCAGTTGATGCAGGCTCCCTACCCGGAGATGATGGAGAGCGTGCAGCGGGTGGCACGCGTGGTGAAAGATGAAGAACACCGCTATGCCACTACATTCCTGACGGCTGAGAAGGAATTCAACCAGGCCGCCGCCGTGGCGACTGAGCATACGATCGCCGGTGCGGTTTCCTTCAAGCTGTACGACACGTTCGGGCTGGCGCTCGACGAACAGGAAGACATGGCTCGCGAGGCAGGGCTGACGATTGACCGCGAGGGTTTTGAGCGGGAGATGAAACAGCAGCGCGAGCGGGCGCGCGCCAGTTGGAAAGGCGCGGAAAAAGGGGCGGTGACGCCGGCTTATCAGAAACTGCTGGAGCAGGGGCGCACGAAATTTCTGGGTTACACGCAGATGGAAGCCACTTCGCGGGTGGTTGGATTGCTGGTGAATAAGGAATTGGTTGACCAGGTGCCGGCCGGCGCGCGTGCCGAGGTTGTGTTTGACCAGACTCCGTTTTATGCGGAATCGGGCGGGCAAGTGGGCGACCGCGGGGCGTTGTACTCCGGGCAGGGCGAAAAAGTGGCGGATGTGGAGAGCGCATTTCCGGGCGTGCCCGGATTGACCGTGCATCGCATCGTGACGGAAGCGGCGCTGCATATGGGCGACGTGCTGCGCGGCGAAGTTGCCGTTCCGCTGCGCGATGCCACGCGGCGCAACCATACGGCCACGCATTTACTGCACGCCTCTTTGCGGCAGGTGTTGGGAACGCACGTGAAACAGGCTGGCAGTGTGGTGGATCCGGGGCGTCTGCGCTTCGACTTTACGCATTATACCGCCTTGGACCGGGCGGAACTGGAAGAAGTGGAGCGGCTGATGAACGAACAGATTCTGCGCAACAGCAGCGTGGATACGGATATTCTGCCGCTGGAAAAGGCCATCGCCACCGGCGCCATGGCACTGTTCGGCGAAAAATATGGCGAACAGGTGCGCGTGGTCTCCGTACCGGGCTTCAGCCGCGAGTTGTGCGGCGGCACGCACGTGGGCCGCACCGGCGATATCGGCGTCTGCAAAATCATTTACGAAGGCAGCATCTCCGCGGGTGTGCGCAGGATTGAAGCCATCACCGGGGAAGCTGCGCTGAAGCAATACCAGGAATCGGCTGGGGCGCTGCGGCGCATGACGGAGATGCTGCGGGCCTCGGAACCGGAGCTTGTGGAGCACGTGGAGAAATTATTGGCTGCGGAGCGCGGGCTGGCGAAGCAGGTGGAGCAGTTGAAGGAAAAGCTGGCGCAGGCAGCGTCGGCCGGCCTGGAAGCGCAGGCCCGCACGGTGAAAGAGGCGCGGGTTCTGGCGGCGCGGGTGGATGGGATGGACCGGCAGCAGATGCGGTCACTGGCGGATTCGCTGCGGAATAAGTGGAGGAGCGCGGTGGTGGTACTGGCTTCGGCCGGCGCCGATGGCGTGGCCATTGTGGCGGCGGTGACCAAGGACCTGACTGCCAAGGTGCAGGCCGGCAAACTGGTGAGCGCCGTAGCGGCGGCCACCGGCGGCAAGGGTGGCGGGCGGCCCGATATGGCTGAAGGCGGCGGCAAGGACGCAGCAGCTCTGGACGCGGCGCTTGAAGCAGTGTTGGGCGAAATCGAGGGCAAGCTGTGAGCATAACGGAGACCTGCGATGCGATCGTGGTGGGAGCCGGGCCGACAGGCCTGGCTTGCGGCATCGAACTGACCAGGCGCGGAGTGAAGACGGTGTTATTGGAGAAGGGTTGTGTGGTCAACTCGCTCTACAACTACCCCACCCACATGACGTTCTTCACCACGCCGGAGCTGCTGGAAATCGGCGACATCCCGATGACGAGTTTGAACGATAAGCCGAACCGGACCGAGGCGCTGAAGTATTACCGGCGCGTGGCGGAGCATTACAAGCTGGATATCCGGCAGAACGAGCGCGTGGACCGCGTGGCCGGTTCCGACGGCGCGTTCCAGGTTTTCACGACGGACCGGCTGGATTGCCCCCGCGTGTACGAGACGCGCAAACTGGTGCTGGCGACCGGCTACTACGACGTGCCGAATCTGCTGAATGTGCCGGGCGAGAATCTGGACAAGGTTCTGCATTATTACAAGGAAGCGCACCCGTATTACAACCACGACGTGGCTGTCATCGGCGCAAAGAACTCGGCCGCCATCGCGGCTTTGGAGCTGTGTTGGACGGGCGCGCGCGTTACGTTGATCCACCGAGGACCCGAAATCTCCGATCGCGTGAAGTATTGGATCAAGCCGAACATTGAGAACCGGATTAAGAGCGGGGAGATTGCGGGTTACTTCAACTCGCAGGTAACGGAAATCCAGCGGGATTCCATCACCGTGGCCACGCCGGCCGGTGAGGTGACTCTCAAGAACGACTACGTATTCGCACTGGTGGGCTATCGACCGGATTTGGAATTCCTCAATTCCATCGGGATCACGATGGAGCCGGAGACGCAGCGGCCGCGCACCAATCCGGACACTCTGGAGAGCGAATGCCGGGGCGTCTACCTGGCAGGCGTGATTGTGGCGGGGATGCACACGAACGAGATCTTCATCGAAAACGGAAGGTATCACGGTAAATTGATTGCGGCGGCGATCGAGGCCGGGTTGTCGCGGTAGCAGGAGTAGTTTACCGCGGAGACGCGGAGAAGAAGAGAAAAGGCAAGAATGAACCGGCTTCTGGCGTGGATTCCGGCAGTGCTGGCCCTGGGGCTTGTGGCTGCGTTTGCGCAACAGACTTGGTATCCTCACGAGGGCGGACAGTTGCACTATCGCGCCAGCGCTCGCTTCGGGCTGGAGCCGGAAAGCATGCCTGCCGGCTGGACCTTCGGACGCGTCTCCGCGGTGGCGACGGATTCGGAGGGTAACCTCTACGCCCTGCAGCGCGGCAAAACAGCCGACCCGCTGATTGTTTTTGACCCGAAGGGCAAATACCTGCACTCTTGGGGCAAGGGACTTTTCGGCACGCCGCACGGTTTGCGAATCGATAGCGCCGACAATGTCTGGATCACCGATAGCTCCGATCACCAGGTGATGAAGTTCAATCAACAGGGCGAACGGCTGCTGACGCTCGGAATCAAGGGTAAGGCGGGCGCGGACGAGAAGAGCTTCAACAAGCCGACGGATGTTTCCTTTGCGCGAAACGGCGAGTTTTATGTGTCCGACGGGTATGGGAATTCGCGCATCGTGAAGTTCTCGGCAGACGGCAAGTACCTGATGGCGTGGGGCACGCACGGCTCCGGGCCGGGCGAATTCAGCACGCCGCATTCGGTGGCCGTGGATACCACGGGCTCGGTTTACGTCTGCGACCGCGACAACAATCGCATCCAGATTTTTGATGCGTCTGGAAAATTCCTGAAGCAATGGACGCACCTGGGCTGCGCGCTCAGCATGGTCATCACCCCGAAGGACGATGCGTGGGTGCTGGCCTTCCGGACGGAAACCGAGGGCGAGGCTTCCGAGTGGCTGGCGGGGCGGATCATGCATATCGATCTGGCGACCGGCAAGATTCTGGGCTCCATGGAAAGCCCGGGGCACCATATTGCCGCGTCTGTGAATGGCGATCTGTTCTCGGCCAGTCTCACCGGCAACGTGATCCGCTGGACGCCGGGCTGGCCGGAAAAGAAGTGATGCCTTGTCGTGCCGCCTGCAGCGTTAGCGCGTAATGCTCCCCAGCACCACAGCGTGGCGTGCTCCCGTGGCGGACGGTAGGTTCGCGGGGCGGTTTCGCCAGGTTTCATGGGCCAGCACTGCGAAAGCGATTGATTCTTTCGCGTCGGCGTCGATGCCATGGTCGGTGGATGTGGAGATGGAAGCGGCCGGCAGGAAACCCGCCAGATGCGCCAGGATCTGTTGGTTGTGAACGCCGCCGCCTGAAACGATCAGATCGACGCTGCGGTTGCCGATGCCCAGCGCGATGGTGGCTGCGGTGAGCACGGTGGCAGTGGAAATCAGATCGCGCAGCGGCAACTTCGCGCCCTTCAGCCGCGCTACAAAGGCAGCGCCGTATTGTTCGCGTCCGGCGCTCTTGGGCGGTTTTTGCCGGTAATACGGATCGCGAAGGAGTTGGTCAAGCAGGGGGCGGTTCACGTTTCCCGACGCGGCGATCTTTCCGCCACGGTCGTAGGGCTGGCCCATTTCGCGAGCCAGCGCGTCGATGACCATGTTGCCGGGGCCGGTATCGAAGGCCACGAGATCCCGCGGCGCGGCTCCCGCCGGAATCACCGTGATGTTGGCAATGCCGCCGATATTGAGCGCCACGCGGGTGCGGGTGGCGTGGCGGAAGAGCAGGTAATCCACGTAAGGAACGAGCGGGGCGCCCTGTCCACCAGCGGCAATGTCGCGCGCGCGGAAGTTCGAGACAACCGGCAGGCCGGTGCGTTCCGCGAGCACCGCGGGTTCGCCCAGTTGCAGCGTGTTTCGGCCCCCTTCGTGGTAGACGGTTTGGCCGTGGCAGCCGATCAATTCTACCGGTCCGAACCGGCGCACGGCGCGCCGCACGGCGGCCGCATACAACTCGGCCAGTCGAAAGTTGAGCCGTGAAATGGCGGACGTCAGGGTGGTCGTATCGGACACGGCCAGGACGGCCGCGCGCGTAGCCGGGGAATACGGCGTCGAAAGAAAGCCGGCGGTGCGGATGCGGCGGCCGGTCACGTCGACAATTGCCACGTCGATGCCGTCGAGCGACGTCCCGCTCATCACGCCCGCGATTCTCATGGCCGTTTCAGCTCCTTCTGCAGTTCGCTCAGAAGCTGCAGCGCTTCGATGGGACGCAACTGGTCGATGTTGAGTCCGCGGATGCGCTCGGCGATGCCGTAGCCTACCGGTTCGAAGAGTTGAATCTGCACCGGTCCGGCTTCTTCGGTTTTCGCCAGTTCCTCAGTGACGGCGTGTTCTTTTCGCTCATGCAGCTTGAGGACTTCGCGCGCGCGTTCGATGACGCCCAGCGGCAAACCGGCCAAACGCGCGACTTCGATTCCATAACTGCGGTCGGCGCGTCCCGGGTCCACTTTGCGCAGGAAGATGATGTGGTCGCCGGCCTCTTTCACCGACACCTTCAGATTGCGCACGCCCTCCAACTGTTCGGCCAGTTCGGTGAGCTCGTGGTAATGGGTTGCGAAAAGTGTCTTGGCGCGGGTGTGGGTATGAATGTGTTCCACAACTGCCCACGCCAGGGCCAGACCGTCGTAGGTTGCGGTGCCGCGGCCAATTTCGTCGAGGACCACGAAACTGCGCTCTGTCGCGGTATTCAGAATCACGGCCGTCTCCGTCATCTCCACCATGAACGTGGAGCGGCCGCGGGCCAGGTTGTCGGAGGCGCCAATGCGCGTAAAGATGCGGTCGATGATGGGGAGGCTAGCGGCGTCGGCCGGGATGAAGGAACCCATCTGGGCGAGGATCGAGATCAAAGCGGCTTGCCGCAGATACGTCGACTTGCCGCCCATGTTTGGTCCGGTAATGAGGGCGATCAGGTTTGTGGAATCGTTCAGGTAAAGATCGTTTGCAATGAAGCGGCCCGATTCCTGATCGGTGAGGCGCTCGATTACCGGATGGCGGCCGGCGAGGATGCGCATCTCACCGTCCTGGGAAAACGTGGGGCGCTGGTAGCGGTTTTCGGCCGCTACCTGCGCGAGCGATGCCGTGACGTCCAGCTCGGCCACGGCCGCGGCGGTGGCGCGCACGCGCTGGGCCTGGGCGGCGGCGCGCTTGCGGACATCGGCGAAGATCTCTTTCTCCAGAGTGAGGATCTTGTCCTCGGCGTCCAGCACCTTGTGCTCGTAATCTTTCAGCTCAGGCGTGGTGTAGCGTTCGGCGCCGGCCAGGGTCTGCTTGCGTTCGTAATCCGGCGGGGCCAGATGCAGGTTGGCGCGCGTGATCTCAATGTAGTAACCGAACACGTTATTGAAGCGAACCTTGAGCGACGAAATGCCGGTGCGCTGCCGCTCGCGCGTTTCAATCTGTGCAATGTACTGGCGGCCGTTCTGGCTCAGGTCGCGCAGTTCGTCGAGCTCGGGGTGGTAACCGGCGCGGATGGTGCCCCCATCGGCTAGCGTCAGCGGGGGCTCATCGGAGATGGCTTCCAGAATCAGGTTGGCCACATCCGGCAGTTCGTCCAGCCGTGCGTGGATGGCGCGCAGTCGCTGGACTTGCTGGGTGTCGAAGCAGCGCTTCAGCGCGGGAATCTTCTCGAGCGATCGTCCGAGCGCGAGCACGTCGCGCGGCCCGGCCGAACCCAGCGTGATCTTTGCCAGGAGGCGCTCCAGGTCGAGGATGCCGCCCAGTTGTTTGCGAAGTTCGGCACGGAGGATGGTTTGCTGCAGGAGCTCGCCGGCGGCGTCGAGGCGTTCCTCAATTTCTACGCGGTCCATGGATGGGCGCACCAGCCGGTTGCGCAGCAGGCGGCCGCCCATGCCGGTCAGAGTTTGATCGAGCACCGCGAGCAGGGTGGCTTGCGGCTGCGGACCGCCGCTATCGGCGGCGAACAACGGTTCGATCAATTCCAGATTGCGCACGGTGACGGCGTCGAGCACCATGGAATCGGCGCGATCGTAGAACGTGGGACGGTCCAGATGGTCGAGAGCGGCGCGCTGGGTGTCGCGCAGGTAGTGCAGAATGGCGCCGGCGGCGGCCGTGGCTGCGGGGCGATTGGCCAGTCCGCAGCCATCCAGCGTCAATAATTTGAAATGGTCGCGGAGGGTGCGGCCGGCGTAATCGGCGGTGAAAATCCACTCTTCCAGTTCCGTGCGGGTAAAGCGAGGGCTGCTGCGTTCCTGCGCCAGCAGGGGCAGTTCGCCTGGGAACAGGACTTCGCGCGCACCGAGTTGTTCCAAGACGCCTGAAACCTCAGTGGGGTCGGCATCGGTGACGCGGAATTCGCCGGTGGAGAGATCCACATGGGCCACCCCAGCGCGGCCGCCGGCCAGCGCGACGGCGGCAAGGTAGTTGTTTTCCCGGGCTCGCACCAGGTTCCCATCCATGGCCGTCCCGGGTGTGACGATGCGAGTGACTTCGCGGCGGACGAGTTTCTTGGCCAGCTTGGGGTCTTCCACCTAGTCGCAGATGGCAACGCGGTAGCCTTTTTGGATGAGGCGCGCGACGTAGCCTTCGGCCGCATGGTAAGGGACGCCGCACATCGGAATGGCGGTTCCTTTTTCCTTGTTGCGGGCAGTGAGGGTAATTTCGAGCTCGCGCGCGGCGACTACGGCGTCCTCGAAAAAGAGCTCGTAGAAATCACCGAGGCGAAACATGAGCAGGGTTCCGGGGACCTGCTCTTTGATGCTGTTGTATTGCCGCATGAGCGGCGTGGAGGCGTCGGACGCCATCAGCCGCGTCCTGTCTTACGCGTAAATCCCCCGCAGGCGGATGGCATTAGCCACGCGGTCGAGCGCCAGCATGTAGGCCGCGGTGCGGTTGTTCACGCGATGAGTCTGGGCGTAATCCACCACGGAGTCGAAGCTCTCTTCCATGATTTCCTGGAGGCGGTCGTTGACCAGTTTTTCATTCCAGAAATACCCCTGGCGATCCTGGACCCACTCGAAATAGGAAACGGTAACGCCGCCTGCGTTGGCCAGAATGTCGGGAATCACAAATACGTTCTGTTCGGCCAGGACCACGTCGGCCAGCGGGGTGGTGGGACCGTTGGCGCCTTCGCACAGAATCTTGCAGCGGAGCCGGTGGGCGTTCTGCGAGGTGATGACGTTTTCGGTGGCGGCCGGAATGAGCACGTCACACGGCAGGAACATAGCCTCCGTCTTGTCCATGTCCTCTCCGCCGGCGAACCCGGTGACGGAACCAGTCTCCTTGCGATGCGCTTGCAAAGCCGGAATGTCCAGCCCGTTGGGGTTGTAGACGGCTCCGTTCCATTCGACGATTGCCACAATCTTAAAGCCTGCCGCGGCCATTAGGCGGGCAGCCATTCCGCCCACGTTGCCGAAGCCCTGAACCACCACGCGGGCCGATTCGGGAGCGATTCCCAGCACTTGGAGTGCTTTCTGCGTCACCATCATGCAGCCGCGGCCGGTGGCTTCCGGGCGTCCGCGGGACCCGCCCAGAGCCATGGGCTTGCCCGTCACCACGGCGGTAACGGTGTGCCGCATGTGCATGGAATAGGTATCCATGAGCCAGGCCATGGTCTTTTCATTCGTGTTGACGTCAGGCGCCGGCACATCCTTCTCCGGTCCGAGAAAATCGATGATCTCCGCAGTATAGCGGCGCGTAATTTTCTCCAGCTCGATATCGGAGAGCAGGTTGGGATCGCAAATCACTCCGCCCTTGGCGCCTCCGAAGGGAATGTTCACCACGGCGCATTTCCAGGTCATCCAGGAAGCCAGAGCGCGGACTTCGTCGAGCGTCACATCGGGAGCGAAACGAATGCCGCCCTTGCCGGGGCCGCGCGCCAGCGAGTGCTGCACGCGGTAGCCAGTGAAGACCTCCAGTCGGCCGTCATCCAATTGCACGGGGATGTTGACCGTGAGTTCCTTGGCGGGGGTGCCCAGCACTTTGCGCATGCCATCGTCGAGTTGCAGCCTGGCGGCGGCCTCATCGAAGCGGGCAGCTGCTGCCAGCCAGGGGTTCTTTTCGTTCTCGAGCGAAATGGGTATTTGCGGCGTCAACGTGGCCACGGCGAATCCTCCCTCCACATTGTATTATGCCGCCGGGCGCCGGGTTTGCGCCTTCGGTCAGCCGCCTAGCAATTCGAGCGCCTTCAAGAGGGCGGGGTCGCGCTGCAATTCCACCTGGTCGCCGCGCTCCACGCCGAATGCCTGGTTGAAGAGCTCAGTCTTGATGCGGTTGCGCAGAAAATCGGCCTCGGTGGCCCACTCGCCAATTCTGGGCTGAATGCCGTGTGCGCCGGCATAGGCCTCGAACTCATCCAGAATTGCCGGGGTGACTTCGAAATCCGCGTCGATTTTGTTTCTCTGCAGATAGTCGGTGGCGAAGCTGGTGATCGCTCCGCTGGCGTCCAGGACCATGCGCAGTCGATTGAGCGGCGCCGGACCCGCCAGGTAATCGGGGTGAATGCCGCCGCCGCCCGTCACCGTGCGTCCCTGATCGGTGTGAAATTCCTTGTTCTGGTTGGGATGAACGGTGGCCGCGGCCAGTTCAAACTGGCTGGTATCGAGGGGCTTTTGGATGGAGCGTCCGCTGGGCGTATAGTAGAGCGCGGTGGTGAGCGCCAGGCCGGCGTTTTCGCTGAGCGGGAACACGCTTTGCACCAGGCCTTTGCCGTAACTGACTTCGCCCACGATGGCCCCGCGGTCGTGATCCTGCAGCGCGCCGGAAACAATCTCCGAGGCGCTCGCGGACTTCTCGTTCACCAGCAGCACCAGCTTGAAGTCATAGGGCGAGGCGTTTTCGGGAACATTTTCGGCTTTCTCAGGCACGCCGCGTCCGCGAATCGTAAAGACTTGTTGGCCGGGCTTGAGGAATAGAGCCGCGGTCTCCAGCGCGGCCGTCACCACGCCGCCCGGGTTATTGCGGAGATCGAGCACCAGTCCGGCCAGATGCTCTCCGCCCAGGCTTTCGATGGCGCGGCGGATATCCTTGCCGGTGCGCTCATCGAAGCTGGCCGCCCGGATGTACCCGACGCCGGGTCCGACGAAAAACGAGCGGTCGACGCTAGGCGTCTCCATATCTTCGGGGGTGAGCACCATCCGTGTAATCCCGCCGGCGCCGGGCCGCCGGACATCCAGCTGCGCCGGACGCTGGCGCGATTCGCCCAGCAATTCGGTGAGTTGATCCAGATCGAGGCGGTTGATGATGTACCCGTTGATCCCCAGAATCTCGTCGCCGGCCGCCAGACCCGCCTTGGCGGACGGCGTGCCGGGGAGTGTTTGCAGCACGATCACGCGCCCGGGCAGCAGCGAAACCACGGTGCCGAAGCCCTTCTGGGTGGAGGCTTCCATTTTGCGCAGCTGGTCGAACTGGCCGGGATCGAAAAATGTAGAATGCGGATCCAGCTTGCGCAGCAGTCCGGGAATGGCGCCTTGGTAGAAGATCTTTTCCGTGGACACCGGGTCCGCCGCATTCCGATCGACAATGGCAAACGCGTCGATGACCCGCTTGATTTGCGAATCGAGATCGTCCGCGGAGAGCGCAAGGGCAGCCGCAAGCAAGAGACTGAGGAGGCGAAACATGGATCGGACTGGCGTTCTTCCATTCTATCGCGGTGGGACGAAGGGCTCGCGGCCTGACTAGTGGCGATGGCGCCGCTATGCGGGCTGCGGCGAATTCAGAAGACCTTGGCGCGCGGCCGGAACCGCCCGCGCCACCTGTGAGTGTGAGTGTCGACGCGCAAGGGATGTAAGGCTTACTCAAATTCCACGTAACCCCAGCGGTCCGGCACGTGCATGTTAATCAGGCCTTGGGGAGACCAGACCCAGTTGTCTTCCGGCAGGCGCGGAACTTTCACGTATTTTCCGGCTTCGACGGAGGTCCGCCACTCGACGCGGGAAAAATTGACGCGCCATTGATCGCCGGCGAGGGGCCGGTGGACCGGAGCCCGAGAGCCGAAGGCCGCCCACGGAAATGCGATTTCCACGCTCCAGCCGCGGTCGCGGTCGCGCGGGTTGTTGAGCGTTCCATTTACCTTTACGGCCGTGCGCAAGCCGGGGATTTCCCAACTGTTGTCGGCGCTACCGCCCTCGCGGTAAGGCTTGGGCAAAAACAAATCCCACCCGGTGTTGAGCGCATTGATTTCGAACTCGAAATAGTTGCGGCTGTCGCCGGTGGGGTTGAGGAAGAGCTCGAAATCGTTATCGTGAAAGATGACCGAATCGTGTTCGGTAAGTGTGGCCCACACGTGCGGTTCTTCGAGCTCCGCGCCTACGTAAAAATAACCGTCGTCCCACAGCATCTTGACGCGCGTGCGGAAGCGCGGCTTGGCGTGGCCGGGGCCCTGGATATCGACGAAATCATCGGTCCAGGCCGCCTTGCGCCAGGCGGCATCGTCCAGCAGGCCATCGATGCGAACGGGCGAGGAGGCGCGGGTGCAGCGGTAATGCCTGGGCTGGGTAAGTGCGGGCCACGCCAGCAGGCAAAAGAGCAGCATGGACCGCCGCATGTTATCGCTCGAACCTGGTGGCCTTCTTCTGTTCGTGGCGTTGCAGGGCCAGGATGATGAGCCGGTCAAGGAGCGCCGGGAAACTGACCCCGCTGTGCTCCCACATTTTCGGATACATGCTGATGGAGGTGAAGCCCGGAATGGTATTGATCTCGTTGATGTAGAGCTTGCCCGTGGCGGTCTCCAGCAGAAAATCGACGCGGCCCATGCCGGCGCACTCCACGGCGCGGTAACAAGCAATCGCGAGAGTGCGGAGCTCTTCGGTTTTCTCCTTCGGCAGATCCGCGGGCACCTGCGTCCTGGCGCGGTCCAGTAGATACTTGTCTTCGTAATCGTAAAAGTCGCGCGAGGGGAGTATCTCGCAGGGCAGGGAAGCCTCCGGCTCATCGTTTCCCAGGACGGCGCATTCCAATTCGCGGCCCGCGATGCCGCGTTCAATAATCACCTTGCGATCGTACTGGGCGGCCAGCGCCACGGCGGCTTCCAGTTCCACGCGGTTGTTCACTTTGGAAATGCCAACGGAGGAACCCAGGTTGGCCGGTTTGACAAACATGGGGAACGGCAACTCGCGGCAGGCTTCGTCAACGTCCGGCTTTTGCCGCGTGACGGTGACATAGTCCACTATGGGCAACAGGCGTTCCGCACAGACACGCTTCATCATCTCCTTATCCATGGAGACGGAGGAACCCAGCACGCCCGCGCCCACGTAAGGTAGGTCGGCCAGCTCAAACAGACCCTGTACCGTGCCGTCTTCGCCAAAGGTGCCGTGCAGCACCGGAAAGACCACGTCGATTCCGGGATGCACTCCCGGCTCCGGACGGATGGGCTCTGGCTGCCACTTACCGTTCTGGTCGATGAAATATTCGATTTTCTCGTACTTGGCCGGATCGAGCCCGTCCAGGATGGCGCGCGCCGAGCGCACCGACACTTCATGTTCCCCGCTGCGGCCGCCATAAACGACGGCTACCCGTAGTTTCATAGAATTCGTTTTCCCAATCCCGACATCACCAGTTCGACAGCCAGATCCGCGGTGCGGTTGGCTTCATCGATGACGGGATTCACTTCCACCACTTCGAGCGACCGGACCCTACGGGAATCGCAGAGCATTTCCATTGCCAGGTGCGCTTCGCGGTACGTGGCTCCGCCGCGCACGGCCGTGCCCACGCCGGGCGCGTCCTGGGGATCGACGAAATCCATGTCGAGCGAGACGTGGAAGCCGGCGGTACCCTCGGACGCCGCGCGGATGGCTTCTTCCATCACCGAGCGGAGGCCGCGTTCATCGATATCGCGCATCGTGAAGGCCCGCACGCCGGATGCGTGCACGTATTCCCGTTCGGTTCGATCCACGGCACGCAAGCCTACAATTACGGTGTTGGCGGGCGCCACCTTGGGACGATAGCCGCCGATGTCCGCGAGTTCCGGCGGGCCCATCCCCAGCAGACAGGCCAACGGCATGCCATGAATATTGCCGCTCGGGCTGGAGCCCGGCGTGTTCATGTCGGCGTGTGCGTCCAGCCAAATGAGGCCGACGTTCTGCTTGCGCCGGCGAAAGTACTGCGACACTCCGCTCACCGTTCCGATGGCTACCGAATGGTCGCCACCCAGCACCACCGGCACGCTGCCGCGGCCAAGCGCCTGTTCCACGCGTTCAGCCAGCGCCGTGCAAGCCGCGGCGATCTGCGGCAGGTATTTCGCATGGGCGTCGCCTTCGGGCCAGCCTTCGGCCTGCTCGGTGGGGATGTTGCCCAGGTCTTCCACCTCGTAGCCCAGCGATTTCACGCGCGCGTTCAGGTTCGCCACGCGCAGCGCGGAGGGTCCCATGTCTACGCCCCGGCGTCCCTGGCCCAGGTCGAGCGGCGCTCCGATAATTGCGATATGTGAATGGCCCATCGGCGTAACTCCGCTATGGGCGCAGGCGGTTGAGCATGCGCGGGAAGGCGATGGTTTCGCGAATGTGTTCCAGGCCGCACATCCAGGAGACGCACCGTTCGATTCCCATGCCGAACCCGGCATGCGGCACGCTGCCGTACTTGCGCAGATCCAGGTACCAGTCGAAGGCTTCCTTCGGCAGTTTGTGTTGCTCAATGCGCTTCATCAGCAACTCCGCGCTGTGAATGCGCTGGCCGCCGCCGATGATCTCGCCGTAGCCTTCCGGCGCCAGGACGTCGACTCCCAGCACCACTTCCGGGCGTTCCGCGTCGGGTTCGAAATAGAACGCCTTGATCTCCGTGGGGAAGCGGTCCACCATGATGGGCCGGTCTGAATCGGCGGTGATGATAGTCTCATCGGTGCCGCCGAAATCGCCGCCCCATTGGATCTCACTGCCCTTGTCCTGCAGAAGTTTGACGGCATCGTCATAGCTCATGCGCCCGAACGGCGCCTGGATGGCTGCGAGCTTGCTAGTGTCGCGCTCGAGGCGCTTCAATTCCTCTTGCCGGTTCTCCAGCACGCGTCCGACAATGAATACGATGAGTTCCTCCGCCACGCGCTTCACGTCGTCTAGTGTGGCGTAGGCCATCTCCGGCTCCACCATCCAGAACTCAGTCAGGTGGCGGCGGGTTTTGGATTTCTCCGCGCGGAAGGTGGGACCAAAGCAATAGACTTTGCCGAAGGCCATGGCGGTGGCCTCGTTATAGAGCTGGCCGGACTGCGCCAGATAGGCCTTTTCGTCGTCGAAGTAATCCACTTCGAACAGCGTGGTGGTGCCCTCGCAGGCCGCGGGAGTGAAAATCGGCGTGTCCACCAGCGTGAAGCCGTGCGAATCGAAATAATCGCGCACCGCCTTGATTACCTCATGCCGCACGCGGATGATGGCGTGCTGGCGCTGGCTGCGCAGCCATAGGTGGCGATGGTCCATCAGGAAATCGGTGCCGTGCTCCTTGGGGGTGATGGGGTACGGGTCCGTTTCGGGCACCCGCTGCAGCACCTGCATGCTTTCCAGGTCCATTTCATAGCCGCCCTGGGCGCGCTGTTCGGCGCGGATTTTCCCGCTGACGATCAACGAAGATTCCTGCGTCAGATTCTTGATGGCTTCGAACAGCTCTTCGGGGAGCGCGCTCTTCACCGCGACGCATTGCATCAGGCCGTAGCCGTCGCGAAGGATGGGGAACGCAATCTTTCCGGAGCGTCGAATGTTGTAGAGCCAGCCTGCGATCTCGACGGTCTCGCCGATGTGCTGGCCTGCTTGGGCAATCGTAATTCTTGGAATCATAAGTTATGAAACGGCCTTGGGGCCGCACCTGCACGTTTCGCCGGCGCCGGTTGTCCAGCCGCCTTATTGTTCTTCCAGCCGCGCGAAAATCGGCAGCACGGTCTCGAGCGGGTTAGCTTGATCGTTATGGTCCTTCAATTCCAGCAGCAGCGGGTACTGGTCCTCGCGGCTGCGTAACAGATTCATGGTGGTCTTCCAGTCCACCGTGCCGCCATCGCCCCCGAGCGGCGCCAGGTGGCTGTCGTCCTTGCCATTGTTGTCGTGGACGTGCGTGGACCGGATGCGTTCTTTCATCCGGCTGTAAGTGGCCTCCACGCCGGCGCCCATATTGGCATGGCCGGTATCGAAACAGAAATTCAGGTTCAGGTGCGTCAGTTCTTCGAACTGCATCAGCCGCTCCGCGGTGGAAAGATCGTTAGGAATGTTTTCCAGCAGAATCTGTACGCCGCGCTGCCGGGCAAATAGGCTGAGTTCCTCCAGCGCCGCGCAGGCTGCGTCTACCTTGGCAAGCTCGAATTCCTCTCCACTCACGCCCACGTGCTGAATCAGGTAGCGAAACGGAATCACCTCCGAAATCTCCAGGGCCCGCTTGATCTCGTCCACCATCTCCAGCCGTTTCGATTTGATCTTTTCGGTGATAGTGACCACCGCGTGTGGTCCGGAGCGGCCCCAGATTTCATCGTTGTACATGGGCGAATGCAGCGAGTTCAGCTTCAGTTCGGAATCGCGAAACCAGTGGCCCAGTTCGGCCACCTGCGCCTTGTTGCGGTAATCCAGATGCTGCCGCGCGCAAAAAATTTCCACCAGCGGAATCTGTAACTGCTCAATCTTCGACAACAGCGCTACCGTGAGCCGGTGGTTGACGAAAAGGTGCGTCGAAAGTGCATGGGTCATCAAGGGGTCAGTATCCTCCGGCTGTTCCGCCGCTGCGCGGATCGGCCGCGCCTTCCAGCCATCCATTGGTGAAGCCGATTGCCGCGCATTCGCCTTGTGCGCCCACGCGTTTCACAACGTACCCGCGCTGGGTCAGCAGGGCGACGGTATCGGGCGAATATCCGGCTTCCATGCGCAATTCATCGGGCAGCCACTGGTGATGGAAGCGAGGCCAGTTGACCGCGTCCTGCACGTTCATTTTCCAGTCGATCATGTTGATGGCAACTTCCAGCACGGTGTTGATGATGGTGGGGCCGCCGGGCGAACCGAGCACCGCAAAAGGCTTCCCGTCGCGCATCAGAATGGTGGGGACCATGGAAGAGAGCGGCGTTTTGCCCGCCTGGATGGCGTTGAATTCGCCCTGAATCAGGCCGTACATATTGGCTTCGCCGGGCTTGGGCGCGAAATCGTCCATTTCGTTGTTGAGCAGGAACCCCAGGCCAGTGGCCGTCACCTTGCTGCCGTAACCGCCGTTCAGAGTGTAGGTCATCGAGACGATGTTGCCCAGCGCGTCCGCCACGCTGAAGTGCGTGGTCTCGTTGGATTCATGGCCGGTGAAGACGGCCGCATGCACCTGGCTGCTGGGCGTGGCTTTCTCCGGATCCATCGAGTTGCGAATCTTCAGGATGTAGGCCGGATCGAGCAGCGCCGTCAGCGGCACTTTCACGAAATCCGGATCGCCCAGGTGTTCGGAGCGGTCCGCAAAAAAGTGGCGCATGGCTTCGGTGATGTAGTGAACGGACGCGGCGGAGCCAGCGCCGGCCTTGGCGAAATCGGTCCCTTCCAGGACGCCCAGCATCTGCAGAATCCCGACACCGCCGGAACTGGGAGGCGGCGAGGTAATGATGTCGTAGCCGCGGTACTTGCCGGTGAGCGGCTTCCGCTCAATGGCTTTGTAATTCTTCAGGTCGGCCAGGGTGATCAGGCCGCCGTGCTCCTGCATGTCCTTCGCCAGCAGCTGGGCGGTTTCGCCTTCGTAAAAATCCTTGGCGCCCAGGCGGGCAATCCGGTCGAGGGTGTTTCCCAAATCGCTCTGGACGAAAATCTCGCCCGGTTCGTAAAACCTGCCATCGCGCAGAAAGACGCGCTTGGAATCCGCAAAGCGATCCATGCCGCGGGCGTTGCCGCGCAGGGAGTTGGCCTGGCTATAGGAAAGCGAATAGCCTTTTGAAGCCAGTTCCGCGGCCGGCCGCACCACTTGTTCCCAAGGCAGTTTGCCGAACTTCTGGGAAGCCAGTTCCAGCCCTCGCACGGTGCCTGGCACGCCGCTGGCGCGGTAACCAACGGTGCTGTCCTCGGTTGCCTTGCCGTTGGCGTCGATATACATATTGCGCGACGCCCCAGCCGGTGCGCGCTCGCGGAAATCGAGGAACGCCGTACGGCCGTCGGCCAGGCGGACCAGCATGAAACCGCCGCCGCCCAGGTTGCCGGCGCTCGGGTGGGTGACGGCCAGCGCGAAGCCCACGGCCACGGCGGCGTCAATTGCGTTGCCGCCGGCCCGCAGGACTTTGACTCCCACTTCCGTGGCGTGTTCTTCCACGCTGACCACCATCCCGTTCTTGGCGCGCACTGGTTGCGCGGCCCACGCGGGAAATGAAGCCGCGATCGCCAACAGAAGCACAAGTCTTCGCATAGAACTTCGATTTTACTGTACTAATGGACCGGGCGTCGGCGCCGCCATTCGAATAACACGATGCCGGCGGCCACGGAGACGTTGAGGGATGAGATCTTGCCTGCCATCGGTATCCGCACCAGCGTGTGGCAATGCTTGCGAACCTGTTCGTGCAAGCCCTTGCCTTCGCCGCCCAGAACGAACGCCGTGGGCGCCGCGTACTCCACCTTGTCGTAATCTTCGGTGCCGCGTTCGTCCAGGCCGTAGATCCAATAACCGCGTTCCTTCAGATCTTCCAGCGCGCGGTTGAGGTTGGTGACGCGTGTCAGTTGGATGTGCTCCAGCGCGCCCGCGGCGGCCTTCGCCACCACGTCGGTAACGCCCGCGGCGCGCCGTTCCGGAATCACGATGCCGCCGGCGCCGGCCGCATGGGCGGTCCGAATGATGGCTCCCAGGTTGTGCGGATCTTCCACGCCGTCCAGGACCACCACCAATTGTGAACCGGCCACATCCTTCAGATCCGCGAACTTCTTGCTGGCTCCCAGCGCGACTACGCCCTGGTGCGCGGCGGTTCCGGCCATCCGGTCAAGCGCCGGACGCGGCTCAAACCGCACCGGCACTGAAGCTTTTCGAGCCAGGTCGATGATTTCCTGAATGCGCGCGCCGCCCGCGCCTTGCGCCACCAAGACGCGGTCCAGCGCGTGATTCGACCGAAGGGCCTCGGCCACCGGATGGATTCCGCTCAGAATCGCCATCAGCTTGGCTGCCCGGTTTCCGGCAAAATGTTCAACCCGTTGTTGAACCGGTTGTTGAAGTTCGACAACCCGATTACCAGAGTGATTTCGACAATCTGCTCGTCGGTGAAGTGCGCCGGCATGGCGGCCCGTGTTGCAGCGGCGTTGGCGGTGCGCGTCATTTCGCGAGCGTAATTGAGCGCAGCCTGCTCGTTGGCCGGAAAGGCGTCGTTGTTCTCCACTTCGACGGCCGCAATTTCCTGGTCCGTGAGGCCCGATTTGCGCGCCGAGGGCAGGTTGCTCGCGATGCAGAACGGGCACTGGTTGGCATAAGAGCAGGCCAGGTAAACCAGCACTTTGATGCGCCGCGCCACGGAGCCCGGCCCGACGATGGCGGTATACAGCGGCGGAAAGTTTTTCAAGACTTCCGGCCGGTGCGCCATGGCGCGGAAAAATGGATTGGCCTGTTTGGTCCGTGCCTCCAGGGCAGCGAGGATTTCGTTGTCTTGCGGATCAATTAATTTGACTGCAGTTGCCATATCCAACCAGTATAGAGGCTGGCCGGGCCGAAGCTTGCTCTCAGTAAGCTCCCGCAGTGAGCCCGCGTAGAAACTCGATATCGCCTTCCACGAAATCGAAATCTCTCAACGATTCCACAGGTTCCCAGCGCAGTTCATGGAAGATCCGGTTGACGGGCTCGCCCTGGTATTCCGTGACGCGGAAAAAGAACAGCCGGATGGCATCGCGGCCCGGATAGGTATAGTCATAGCGCGTCATTTCCTGGCCGGCGGCCCCACGGATTCCCAGTTCCTCTTCCAGTTCACGGGCGAGCGCCTGCTCCGGCTTTTCATCCGGTTCCAACTTGCCGCCGGGAAACTCCCACTTCAGGGAATGCGCCTGTTCTTTCTGGCGCCGCCCAATGAGAATCTTGCCTTCGCGCTGAATGATCGCCGCCACCACCTGCACCATGGCATTATTGGAACATAACCCGGTGTATTCCGAACGCCTGCTGGATCATTTTCAGAACCCGCGCAACGTCGGTGAACTGGCGCCCCCAGCCATCACCGTGGAAGCCTCCAACCCCGCGTGCGGCGATATCATGCGGCTATCGGCGCGATTCGAATCCGGCGTGGCGGCTGAGGTTCGCTACAAAGTGCGCGGCTGTACGGCGTCGATTGCGGCTGGTTCGGCGCTTACGGAGTGGATGTGCGGAAGGACTCTGGAGGAAATCGCAGGCTTCGCTCCGGGCATCTTAGACGAAGCGGTGGGTGGTCTCGCCGCCGAATCCAAACACGCCGGCGTGCTCTGCCAGGACGCGGTGAAACTGTTGCTCAAGCGACTCGCCGCTGCGTGAGACTTTGGAAAGCCGCATAGCTTCCGGGCCGCCACCGCAAGGGAGCGAGATGCCTCACCACATGGCCACGCTCTACCGGCTGGAGTTGGTAGCTCCGGCTGGAAAGCCGGCGGAAGCCAGGTACGACCTACCACACGATCACCCTACGTTTTCAGCTCAGCCACAATTTCCGCGGCGATCTCACGGGCTCTTTCCAACTCGTCCGGCGCCAGGCTGATAGCTCCTACCCTGGCGTGGCCGCCGCCACCGTAACGTTCGCAAATGGTGGCCAGGTTGTGCTTGGGCACTTCCGACGTCCAGGGGTTCGAACCTACCGATATTTTGGTGCGGAAACTGGAGGGAGTCACCGAGACCGTATAGAGCGCCGAGGGAAACAGATAGTACGGTATGAATTTGTTGTAACCTTCCACGTCATAACCGGCCAAGTCGAAGAAAACCACTCGATCGTTCTCCTGAGCACGGCCGCGGATGATCTCTTTGATTTCCAGATGACGCTGGTACAGCGGTTGGAAGAGCGCCTGGATCTCCGGCTTGCCAATGATTTCCGAGAGTTGGCAGCGTTGCATCCAACCGATGATCTTCTGCACGATGCCGGAACCTTTGGCGGCTTCGATCACGAGCGTCAGTTTCATGGCAGGTGCGCCCATCTCGACGGCGGTGCGCGCGTCGGGATACTGCGCGCCGTCGATGATCAGGGACCACTTCACCAGATCGTCCAGGTCGGCCGCCTGAAATCCCCATCGCTCGCGGGCCACGGTATTGATGAACGACGTACAGGACTTGAAGGCCGGGTCGTACATCTTCCGCCCGCTGGTGTCGCTGCGAAAGTGTTGGGCGTCCTCTGGCGTAAGAAACGCGCTCTGATGATGGTCGAACCACCAGGTCAACCGGGGGTCGCTCGAATACTTGAAATCCACGATGGCGTTCTCGTCTCCGTCGAAGAGCGCCGGGTCGAACAACTGAGAGGCCTTGTGGGCCATCCCGGTGTATAGAAACTCCGCGTCCAGGTGGATCGCGCCCGCGATGAAGCGGCTGAAGTAGGCAGCGGAGGCTGCCCCGTCAAAACAGTGGTCGTGGTACAACACTCGTTCCAGCATTTAGATTGATAGGAGGAAAACCTCTCAGAATGCCTGAATTGCGGACAAAATGCAAGCGAATTCAGATTTTTATTCTCACGCGGGGCACACCGTGGCGGCCGGAGTCTGATACATTTGATGAAAACCTATGCCTGCCATCCCTGGTTGGGACCAATATTATCTGGAGATCTGCAAAGTAGTGGCGGCGCGCAGCAAGGACCCGAACACGCAGATCGGGTGTGTAGTGGTGGGCCCGAATCACGAAATCCGGTCCACCGGCTACAACTCATTTCCGCGCGGCATTCGCGATGACGTGCCCGAGCGGTTAGTGCGGCCCGCCAAGTACCTGTGGATCGAGCACGCCGAGCGCAACGCCATCTGCAACGCGGCGCGTGCGGGGACGGCGACGGAAGGCTGCACCATCTACGTCGAGATTATGCCTTGCATGGATTGCGCGCGCGCGGTGGTGCAGGCCGGCATCATCCAGGTAATTGTCTCCGCCACCCGCATGCAAGAGTATTCCAGCGAATATTACAACCAACATTTTGGGATGGTGGAAGTGCTCTTCCAGGAGGCCAGAGTGGTGGTCCGGCAGGTCTAGCGGATCTCGGTCTGGCTGGCGGGACTGGTCTGATCGGCCGGCGTGCCGTGATCGGCGGGAGCGAGGTGCTCACTGGCTCCTGGAGCAGAATAAATATAAAAGCGATTTTGGCAGCCGCGGCAGCGTTGTGGCACACGCCGCAAGACCAGCATCAGCGCGTCCCAGGGTTTTCGGTGCGTGGACCGGCGCACATCCCGGCCTCCGCAACGCGGACACCGAAGAATGTTGTCACCCAACTTCACTGCCGGGAGTCTCCTCTTTCGCGATCATAACATCTTGAGGGGCCCCTTAGCCGGTCTCGTCGCCGAAACGGTTCTTCTGGTACCAGGCCGGTACTTTAGCCCATCAATTCCCCGAGCCCGGCCGAATCTCCAAATTTCGAGCCATTCAACGTGGGAGCAATGCCCCGCAGCAAACCCGTTAACACTCCGCCGGCTCCGACTTCAATGCACCGCGACACGCCGTTATCCGAAAGATACTGGATCGTTTCCACCCACCGGACCGGATTGGGCACCTGTTCGTACAGGCCGGTGCGGGCTTCGGCGCCCGTGCGTATGGCGGCCGCCTGCCAGTTATTCACCAGCGGAACTTCCGGATCCAGAAATTCGGTCGCGTTGAGATCGGCCGCCAGCCGCTGCTGTGCCGGCTTCATTAGTGGGCAATGGAATGGCGCGCTGACGGGCAACGGGATGGTGCGCCGTGCGCCGGCGGCTTTAGCCAGTTCCATGGCGCGGACTACTGCGGCGGCATGGCCGGCAATCACCACCTGCTCCGGCGAATTAAAGTTCGCCGCGCACACCACTTCGCCCTGCGCCGCTTCGGCCAGAATGGAATCGAGTTTGCCCGCCGGCAGTTTCAGGATTGCGGCCATGGCGCCGATTCCCGCGGGGACGGCTTCCTGCATGTAGCGCCCGCGGTTGCGGACCAACCGCAGCGCGTCGGCAAAGCGCAAACTTCCCGCAGCCACCAGCGCCGAGTATTCACCCAGGCTGTGCCCGGCTACGAAACTGGGCTTCACTCCGTTTTCCCGCAAGACCGAGTTCGCGGCGGTGGAAACCGTGAGCAAGGCAGGCTGGGTATTCTCGGTGAGCTTCAGTTGCTCATCGGGCCCTTCAAAACAGAGCTGGGAAAGCGCGAAACCGAGGACATCGTCAGCCTCTTCAAAGACGCGGCGCGCGGCGGCGTGCGCGCCGGCCAGGGCCTTGCCCATGCCGGCGAATTGCGACCCCTGGCCAGGGAAGAGAAAAGCAGTTGTGTTTGTCAAAAAGGGATTATAGCGGCTGGCGCGGCGTCCGGTCATCCCTCTGTGAGACTGGTGGCCGCGGTAACCCGAGCTTGAGACGCTCCGCCCGAAAGAGGTACAATCACGGTGCTCCAATTCCAATTGAGGGGTTCTATGCGTCGAATCGTCGTTAGTTGTTCGCTTGCGGCCGTGCTCACGGTTGCGGTGCTGTCCAGCGTGCAGGCTCAGCAAGCCGCCTCGCAGACAAAAACCAAGAACGGGAAGTCAGGCGGAACGAAAGCCGGCGCTGCCACCACGTACGGGAATGCCGATGCCATCACGGAAGAGGAGTTGAAGGTTTACGACTACTTCCTGGCCTCCGATCAGCTGGAAGGCCGTTATTTCCCATCCCGCGGATATGATACGGCGGCGCTCTACGTGGCTAGCCATCTGGCCGAATGGGGTCTCAAACCCGGAGGCAGCACTACCGGCACCAACGGCCCGCTGCAGCCTTATTTCATGCCCATCGAAATGGCGGCCCGCACCTTGCTGCCAGAGGAAAGCAAGGCATCCCTCACAGCGCCGGCACCTGGCGGCGGTGGCGGCGGACGCGGGGCCGGCGCGGGCGGGGGTGGTGGTGGGCAAGGCGGCGGCGGCGCCAGAGGCGCCCGCGGCGTCGGCACTGCCGCGCCCGTTACGACGGACTTCGAGTACGGCAAGGATTGGACCGTGGGCGGTGGCGGCGGACGCGGCGGAGCAGCCGCTGAGGCGCTGGAAGTCTCGGCCAACCTGGTCTTTGCGGGCAATGGCTATGTCATCACCAAGGGCAACGTCAATCCGTATCAGGGCCTGGACGTGAAAGGCAAAATCATCGTGGTGGCCGGCACTCCCCCGGAACTCGCGGCCCCACAGGGTGGCGGACGCGGCGGTAGAGCCGGCGCGGCTGCAGCCCCGTCGGCAGCCGGTGCGCCCGCGGCGGCTGGCGCGGCAGCGGCGGATGCGCAGCCCGCGGCAGCCGGACGCGGCGGACGCGGCGCGGTCAATCCCCTGGGCGAAGCCTGCACGGATTTCTGGACTCCCGAACAGTACGGCGCCAAGAATGGCGCGCTGGCCGTCGTCACCGTGGCTAACTACACGCAGCTTGCCGCCATGGAAGGCGCGGGTGGTGGTGGACGCGCGGGCCGGGGCGCAGCCGCCGGACGCGGTGGCGCGGCTCTCAATGGCCCTCCCTTTTCGCCCGTCAAATTCCAGGCGACTCCAACCTGCCCCGGCGTGCCTTCCGTTACCGCCGGTCTGGAACTCACCAACGCGCTCTTCCAGGGTGAAACCGTCAACGCCTCGCAGGTGTTTTACGACACCGGCTCCAACACCAAGCTCGATTCCTTCGCGCTCAATGCGGCCAAGAAGCTCAACCTTCACGTGGCCGTTCATGTGGAACAGGGCCACGCCGAAGATGTCATCGGCATCCTGGAAGGCAGCGACCCGGTTCTCAAGAACGAGTACATCGTGATGAGCGCCCATCTGGACCATATCGGCCTCTCCGCGCCGCAGCCCGACGGCCACACCGTCAACAACGGCGCCGATGACGATGGCTCTGGTTCCACCGGCCTGCTGGGCGTGGCCCACGCTTATGCCGAAGGCGCAGCCAAGGGCATCCGGCCGAAACGCTCCATCATTTTCCTGTGGAACGGCGGCGAAGAGAGAGGCCTGTGGGGCTCGCAGTATTTCACGCAGTTTCCGCCCATCGATCTCAACACCGTGGTGGCCAATCTCAACATGGATATGATCGGCCGCACCAAGAACCCCAATTCGGTGGACAACAATGCGCAGCACTTCCTGGTGGATCCGGGTGAGGTGCTGGTGGTGGGTCCGAACATCTCGAGCGACGATCTGGAGAAGACCATCGAGACCACCAACTCCGCTTATCAGAAGCTCAAAATTAATCACTTCTACGATGTGACGGCGCCGGATGCCACCCACGACAATCTGGGACCACAACCCAACGGCCAGCGCATTTTCTATCGCAGCGACCATTACAACTTCGCCAAGATGGGCATTCCCATCGCGTTCTTCACCGTGGGCCTGCACCTGGATTATCACCGGCCCACCGACACGCCGGAGAAGATCGATTACCACGAGATCCAGACCGTCTCGAAGACCGTGGCCGCGGTCGGCTGGCAACTTGCCAACGATCCCGGCCGCCCCAAACTGAACAGCAAACTTCCGGACCAGTTGATTAAGGACATGGACGCCGCGAAGAAAGCAGGATGGGGCAAGATCACGCCGGTGCTGCCGCCGCTGCCGGGCGAGCCCTACTAGCTTAACCGCGAATCAGCCGCCGGCGAGCTCCAGCATGGAACTCGCCGGCGGCCCATCGCTTCTTCCTCCGTCCTTCCGGTCCCACTCCTCTGTTCGATCCCCGTATTGAAAGAAAGTCTCAGCCGGCTCGCTGCGGGATACACTGTCAGTTGATGCCATCCCCTGTCGCGTCTCTCGAACCCCACTCTCTCTGGAAACACTTTGCGGAGCTTTCCGCCATTCCGCGCGCCTCTGAAAAGGAAGCGGCGGCCCGCAACTATGTGCTCTCCGTCGCCGCAAGCCGTGGGCTTGCGCACACCCAGGACGCGGTAGGCAACGTGGTGGTGAGCAAGCCGGCGACACCGGGCCGCGAGAAGGCCGTGCCGGCCGCGCTGCAGGGCCATCTGGACATGGTTTGCGAACAGAATGAAGGCGGCACGCACAACTTCGATACCGACCCGATTCAATTCGTCCGCACCGGGGACTGGCTGACAGCCGCCGGAACCACTCTCGGCGCGGACAACGGCGTCGGCGTGGCCGCTGCGCTGGCGGTAATGGAAAGCCGCGACATTGCGCATGGGCCGCTCGAATTTGTCTTCACCATCGATGAAGAAAGCGGGCTCACCGGCGCTTCCGAGTTTCCGGTGGGCATCCTACACTCGCGGTATTTCTTCAACCTGGATGGCGAAGAGGAAGGCACTCTATGCATCGGTTGCGCGGGGGGCATCAACACTGTAGCGCGGCGCGGCATTACCCGCCGTCCCGCCGGCGCGGGACAACCCTGGCGCATTCGGGTGTCCGGTCTGGCCGGCGGACATTCGGGCGTCGACATCCATAAGGGGCGGGGAAATGCTCTGCGTATTTTGGGCCGCGTGCTGGAAGCGGCCCTGGATCGCCTGCCCATGGAAATTGCGGAGATCAAGGGTGGCAGCAAGCACAACGCCATTCCGCGCGAAGCTTCGGCCATCGCCGTCCTGGACGCCGCGCGCGAACCCGAACTGCGCGCCTGGCTGAGCGGCGTGGAGGCCGACATCCGCTCCGACCTGGGCTCTTTCGATCCCGACCTGAGAATCACCATCGAAGCGGCCGTGCGGCCTGACGAAGTTTTATCCGCAGCCGATGCGGCTGCAGTCGCGGGTTTGCTGGCCAGTCTGCACCACGGCGTGCTCGCCATGAGCCCCGATATTCCCGGCCTGGTGCAAACCTCCACCAATCTGGCGATTGTGTCCGCGCACCCGGATTTCATCGAGATTGAAACCAGCCAGCGCAGTTCGATTGAGAGCAGCAAGTACGCGGCGGCCCGCATGGTCTCCACAGTGTTTCGCATGGCCGGCTTTACGCCGGTACAAACCGGAGGCTATCCTGGCTGGAAACCGGAACCGGGCAGTGACATTGTGCGCGCCGCCAAATCTGCGCACCAGGAGATTCTTGGTTCCACGCCGGAGCTGGTGGCGATGCATGCCGGCCTGGAATGCGGCGTGATCGGAGAAAAACATCCGGGTCTGCAAATGATTTCTTTCGGCCCGCAAATTGAGAACCCGCACAGCCCGGGGGAACGTCTTAAGATTTCTTCGGTGGAACCGTTTTTCCGGTTGCTGACTGGGCTGCTGGAGCGGATCTGAGACCTCAAATTATGCGTGACATAGAGGTGAACTAGAAAAGCCCAATCGGAGCCGCGCCCGTAAAGGAAGCGTTATAGGCGCGACCTAAAGACGTCACGCTTCCTTACGGTCGCGGCTCTGATTTGAGAATCAGACAATGGCGGCTGATTGTTATATAGTGGGTGACAGTCAAGAGGCCTTGCTATGAGGGTGACTATCTTACTGGCCTGCGCCGCGGCGATTGCACCATCTGTCTATGCTCAGACGGTTGCCCGTACTTTCGCATTCAGCCAAACACCATCCAGCGAATATAAGTACCTTACTGACTCCCTCAAGGCGGTGGCTGACGTTGAAAGCGTCTCGGTTGATGAAACCGCCGGATCGGTAACGGTTACTGCCGATAGGAATCAGATACCGCTCGCGGAGTGGGTGTTTGATCAGCTCGACAAGTCAAGGCCGGTCGCAACCACGACGGGTACCACCTATCCGCAGCCCGTGCCGACCTCATCAGGTGAGGATGTCGTCAAGGCGTTTTGTCTCGCTCACGCGGAAACCGCGCCTGATTACAATTACATGTTTCCCACTGTCCGCACTGTCGTTGGGGTTGACCGTGTAGGCTATGCCAGTTTTTCGCGAGTGTTGGTGTTGCGGGCTCCAGCGGCCCAGATGGCTGCGGCCGAATGGTTGATACGCGATCTGGATGAAGCCGAGGGTCAGTTAAGAGCCCCGGCCATTCATGCGTATCCCTTACCCGTGGATGTCTCGGCGCGCGAACAGGGATTCGTTATCAAGGTTTTTTACCTGGCACACCTGGATCAGCCGGGCCGCGACGGGTTGTCCTCCGCAATCCGGCTGGTGCCGAACGTATACCGACAATTTTCTTCTCGGCGGCAGCGAGGCACCATTGCACTGAGCGGTCCGGCTGATTTGGTGGAGGTGGCCGGCTGGATGATTCAAGACATGGATCAACCGTTAGGCGATGAACGGACTGTCCATACCTATCCACTACCAATCCGGCTGCCCTCGCCGCGGCCCGAGGATGAGGTGGTGAAGGTGTTTCACATGGGCGCGGGCACTTCAGATGAAGAGCTCCGAGACCTGTTGGCAACAATCCAGAATAAGGTCCACATTGGGACTCTGTGGTGGGACAAGAGCCAGAAGGCGATCACCTTTCGATCCACTGTCCAAGCCGCGGCTCAAGCGGAGCAGCTACTGCTTCAAGTGGAGCCTTCTCGACCTCTTCAGAATCAGGTGAAGGTATTCCATTTCGGGCGGATACCGCCAGAATCTGAGCCGTCAACCTATAACGATATTGCCGACTCGATTGGCGAAGCCGCGACGGATAGTAGAACGTCGATTGACGCAGCCGCGCGCACGTTGACGGTCACCGCGCCGGTGGACCGGATGGCAGTGGCGGATTGGGTGTTCCAGGAGTTGGACCGGTCGGTCAGGGTGCGGAACACCGCCGTGCACTCTTACCCGCTGCCAATTCCTACCCGCGCGGGTAGCGAAGAGGTTCGGATTTTCTATCTGGCGCACGCCCGGGATGGGAATGACATGCTCACTGCTCTCCGCACGGTGGCCCAGATTGATCGACTGCGCTGGTCTCTTCATTCGTCGGCCCTGGTTGTGCGCGGCCCTGCCGAACGGGTCGCCGCGGCCGACTGGTTGATCCACGAACTCGATCAGCCTCCTCGGGAAATCTCAGAGCCGGAAGTTCACGAAAGTCCGATGACTGTTGCGTTGCAGGATCGTGAGCTCCCTAGCGTGATCAGGGTTTTCTTCGCCACCCGCGCCGGTATCCCGATAGCCAATGATATGCTGACCTCCATCCGGACAGTGGCTGATGTGACACGCCTCTTCAGCTTCACGCGCCAAACTGGGGTTCTGGCATTGAGCGCGCCGCTGGAACGTATGAACCTTGCGGAATGGGTGTTCCGGGAACTCGATCAGGATTCCGCGGCCAGGTCTTGGATGGCTGTGTACCCTATTGCCATGTCACGGGGTACGCCCTGGGGCGTGGAATCGCAGACCACCATGGTGTACCATCTGGCGCGCGGCGGCACACGTCAGGAGCTGGATGACCTCGCTATGGCGATGTGTCGGGCAACCGGAAGTGCCGAGGCTTACGGCGGAACAGCCACCAGCACCATGGCGATTCGCGGGCCGTCCGCCACCATGCCGAAGTCTGAGTCGATCTGGAAGCAATGGGATCAGGCCGGCGGCCATTGAACCGGTATAGTGCTGGGGCTGCTGGAGCGGATCTAGTTATTCCACCAAGGAACTAATTCACGACGTAGCGCGCTTTCAACCCGAACGGCGCGATCAGAATATCGAACTGCGTGCCGTCGCTGCGTACCATCTGGTAGGTGCCGTGCATCATTCCCATGGGCGTCTTCAGCGGGCACCACGACGAGTATTTGAACGATCCGCCGGGCTCTAGCAGCGGCTGCTCACCTACGACGCCAGGGCCCCGCACCTCTTCGGTGCGGTCGAACGCATCGGTGATGATCCAGTGGCGGCTCAACAGTTGGACGGTGTCGCTTCCCTGATTGGTAATCCGCACCGTGTATTCGAACATCCACTCATCCTGAACTGGCTGCGAGTGCTCCGGCGAATAGCGCGCCAGCACTTCCACGCGCACCTGCTCAGTAACAGCCTCGGACATGGGGCTAAGATCCGAACGGAACTCTGACATATTTTGCTTGCTCATGATACCAATCTGCCGGCATGTATGGGGCGGCCCATCTAGTGCACTGTTTTGGTCTTGCGGTTCATGTAATCCATCAACAGATATTGGCCCAGCGTGTAGGGCGTCGTGAAGTAGGCTTTGCCGCGGCACATCTCAGTCACCTTCTGCACGAAATTCACCAGGCCGTAGTCGCTGGCCAGCATGAAGGTGTTGATGAGGATGCCCTGCTTCTTGCAGCGGCTCACCTCTTCCAGGGTCCGGCTGATCACCAGCGGGTCCAGCCCGTACGCGTTCTTGTACAGACGGCCGTCTTCCAGCGTCAGGCAGCTTGGTTTGCCGTCCGTGATCATCACGATCTGGCGCATGTCCTTGCGTTCCTGCGCCAGCAGCTTCTGCGCCAGAATCAGCCCGTCGCGGGTGTTGGTGTAATACGGTCCCACCTGCACGCGCGCCAGTTGGCTGATGGCCAGCTCCTCCGCCGTATCGTGAAACAGTACGCAGCGCAGGCTATCGCCGGGGTATTGCGTGCGGATCAAATGCGCCAGCGCCATGGCTACTTTTTTGGCTGGGGTGAAGCGGTCTTCACCATAGAGAATCATGCTGTGACTGCAATCCAACATCAGCACCGTGGCGCAGGAACTCTGGTATTCGCACCGGTGCACGTGCAGGTCGCCATACTCCATGTTCAGCGGCACCTGCGCGCCTTCGCGGCGGATGGCGGAAAACAGAGTCTCGCTGATGTCCAGGTTCATCACATCGCCAAATTCGTACTGGCGCGACGACCCATTGGACTCAATCCCGGTGGAAAGGTCGCGCGTATCGTGCCGGCCAAAGCTCGACCGGCCCAGTGAACCCAGCAGATCCTTCAACGTTTTGAAGCCCAGGAAATCGAGCGATTTGTCGGTCATCTCAAATCGCACTTTGCTTTCCTTGTTATCGCCCACACCGCCCGTACCGCTCGGCGGTTCGCCCTGCTCCTCCACCGTGATCTGCCCCTCGTCGATCATCTTCTGCACCAGCCGGTCCAACAGCTGGTCGAGTTGCTCGGCGCTCATCTGCCGGACCTGTTCCATCATTTGTTCGAGCGATTCCTGATCGAAGAGCTTGCCCTGTTCGAGGGCCTGCTGGATGGCCTTTTTCAGATCGTCCAGGTTCCGGTCATTCCACTCCCCGTAGGGATTGAACTGCGCTTCGAAGCCGCTCTCCAGCAGGAAATCGGAGAGCGCCTGCAGCAGCTGGTCCGCATCGATCCCCAAATCCTCGCCGGTATATTTCGAATAATGAATCCACTTCATAGTTGATCCCCAAGTGGGGCAGCCAATCCTGGCTGCCGCCGGCTTTCAGCCGGCGCCCCGTGTGCGCCCCTCTCACCACCTGTCAGCCGCGCATTCTGTCTCCTGTCTGCCCACTCCCGCTGGCCCCTAGTTATACTGCCTGCGGAAATTCGGCCGTTCGGGTTTTCCCTCTTCGTGCTGGCCCTCGCGTTTTTTCTCTTCGGCGCCAAAGCCCCGCTCTTCGTTGCGGCTGATGCGCCGGTGGGAGTGCAGACCTTCCAGAATAAATTCCGCCGCGCCGACCCGCACGGCGTCGGGTTCATTCGAAGTCAATCCCAGCGCCCGGGTCTTCTCCATCAACCCGTGAATGCCTTCGAGCTGCCGCACCATGCCGGCTGAATCCACGGTCTCATCCAGCTTCAGGGAACCACCCAGGTCGAACCACTGCACCACCTGCCCCAGGTTTACGCCTTCGTAATACCGGCTGAAGATGCGGCCCACCGCCAGGCGAATGAGTTCCCGCGCCACGGCTTCGCCGCCTTTCAATTCGCCTTCGTATTCCAATTCCAGCTTGCCGGTGATGGAAGGCAGCGCGGAATACAAATCCACGATGCGAGGCACGGCGGTGTCTTCTTTAACCTTCAGGGCGCGCCGCTCGGCATTCGATACGGCGTTCTCCAAGGCTGAAATGGGCAGCCTCTGGGACACGCCGGAACGCTTGTCGATGCGTTTATCTTCCCGCGCCAGGAACGCCAGCTGCTCCACCACCTGCTTGAAATAGTCCGGAATGCGGACTTCTACCGGGGAAGGCCGCTTCAACCAGGATTCCTGCTCCGTGATGGCGATGCCCTGTTCCAGAGCCGCCGGATAGTGCGTGCGGATCTCGCTCCCGATGCGGTCCTTGAGCGGCGTGATGATTTTGCCGCGCGCCGTGTAGTCTTCCGGATTGGCGGTAAACACCAGCATCAGGTCGAGCGGCAAGCGGACCGGGTAGCCTTTGATCTGCACATCGCCTTCCTGCATGATGTTGAACAGTCCCACCTGGATTTTCCCTGCCAGGTCGGGCAGTTCGTTGACGGCGAAAATTCCGCGGTTGGCTCTGGGCAGCAGGCCGTAGTGCACGGTCAGCTCGCTCGAAATATCCTGTCCGCGGCGCGCCGCTTTGATGGGGTCGATATCGCCGATCATGTCGGCGATGGTGACGTCCGGTGTGGCCAGCTTTTCCACGTAGCGGTGTTCGCGGTCCAACCACGCGATGGGCGCCTCGTCGCCGGCTTCCGTTACCAGGTCGCGGCAGCGGCGGCAAATGGGACGGTAAGGATTGTCGTGGATTTCACAGCCCTCCAGACAAGGCGTGGCTTCGTCCAGCAGTGTGGTCAACTGGCGGATCAGCCGCGTCTTGGCCTGGCCCCGCAGGCCCAGCAGGATGAAATGGTGACGCGAGAGCACCGCGTTCACCACTTGCGGCACGACGGTGTCCTCATATCCCAGAATGCCGGGAAACAGGTTGTCCCCGCGTTGGATTTTGCAGATCAGGTTCTCCCGCAGTTCGTCTTTGACGGAGCGGCTGCCCAGTTTGGCTTCGGAAAAGGAACTCTTGCGCAGCAGGCCCAGGGTACGGGGCAATTCCAAGGTAGATCTAGACACGCATTCCCCCCTCTGTTCGCGATTGTATCAGACGCCTTGAGTTTCGACGCGCGGGAAAATCTTAGAGTTGCGTGGGTGGTTGAAAGCCTGAGTTCAACGCGGAGCCGCGGAGGAGCGGAGAAAACCGAGAAGACAAAGTCTCCCGTTATTCTCTCCGTTCTCCGCTCCTCCGCGGCTCCGCGTTGAAGAAGAACTTTTTCGCAGGATTACCCGGCGCCGTCATTATCCGCCGGGCATTCGCTACAATGGCTGCTGTGGAAGAAAAGGAAACGGGTGGTTTGCGCGGCCTCTGGAGCCGCTATAAGGAAGTTTCCCGCGAGGTGCACCGCGGCTTCATCGCTGAATGGACTGTCACCATTATTCTGTTGCTGTTCGCCACCACCACTCTGGTGCAGGCGTTCGTCATCCCCAGCGCTTCCATGGTAGGTACGCTCCTGATTGGCGATCACGTGCTGGTCGATAAGCTGACATACGCCCCCTATGGCGCGGCGGCAGGGAAGGTGCTGCCTTACCGCAACGTGCGCCGCGGCGACATTATCGTGTTTCGCTACCCGCTGCACATTCAGGACGATTACGTGAAGCGCGCGATCGGCCTGCCCGGCGACCGCATCAAGCTGGTAGACAAGCAACTGTGGCTCAATGGGCACCCCGTCAACGAGCCTTACACCGTCCACTCCACCAGCTACATGGATTCCTACCGCGATAATTTCCCGGCCGCTCCCAACGTGCAGTTGCCCGTCCAGGCGCTGGATATGCTGGAAAATCACGTGGTGAATGGCGAAGTGGTGGTGCCGCAAGGTTTCCTCTTTGCCATGGGCGACAACCGCGACGATTCGGCGGACAGCCGCTACTGGGGTTTCGTGCCGCGTGAAAACATTGTCGGCACGCCGCTGGTCATCTATTGGTCGTACGACGCCCCCACCCAGGATCTCACCAACGGCAACATTGGTTTCGACCACATTGTCGACGTGGTGGCCCACTTCTTCACAAAGACACGCTGGACCCGCACGTTTCGTCTGATCCACGGCTACCCGCTCCAGTAGTTGCGGCGCCGCGCCGGGCTCTATTTCACTTTCGGCGGATACTTCTCAAGCGCTTTGCGCACCATATCGTCGAGCTTGCCTTCCACCTTGAATGCATCGCCCTTGTCCTGGCGCACGATCGCTCTCCACACCAGGGACTTGGTCGAGGGGTCGCGTAGGTCGATCACCAGCGTGCCTTCCGTATAGGGAACGCGCACCACGCGGGTGCCCCAACCACGCCAGCCGGCCGGATACGCATCCACCTCGGTCTTCTGCACGGCGCCCAGCGTGTATCGGACGTTCATCTCGGAAGGACCGGAGGCAACGAAGGTCATCCCTTTGGCTTCGAGCGCCTTCTGGATGTCGGCACTGATCCGTTTGCGGACCAGGTCGCTATTCAAAGCGGCATTCTTGGCATTCAGCCGTGCGTCGCGGATGGCAAACGTATGGAACCTGGAAAAATCCACTGCCTGATCGGATTCGATATCGATCTTCTGCGCAAACCCGCCGGCCGCTGCCAGCAACGCGAGAACGAGCATCTTCATGGGGCGAGTGTAGCACGGCAAATTGCCGATTTCGGGCTGCATCCTGGCCGGACGATCCTGGATCTACTCCACCTTGAACTCCCAGAAGTCGGTGTTGGTGCGAACCACCATGTGGCCCTCCGTGAGAGCCTTTCCGGCAGTGGGAAAGAAGACGGCGCCGTCGGTGGAATTGCCGGGCTCCATCTTGGTCATCACCAGGGTAAGCGCACTGGCCACCGCCGCGGCCCTCGCCTTGGAGCCGGAGTAGGCAATCGACGCCTGTCTGCGCTCTTCGTAGCCGTGGGTGGATTTCACGCTCGGATTACCCAGGATGCCGGCTTCGTAAGTGGTGACCAGTTTTGCCATATCGCTGCCGTTGGCTTTCTTAAGCAGCATCTCAACCACGGAGTGCGCGGGAACGGCGCGCACTTGGGTGCCGTCGGAGTGCACGAAGGTGAAATCTTCCGGCCGGATGATATACGGTGCTTCCGAGCCATTGGAAATCGCCACCTGAACGATGGCGTATTCATGGAGAGTGACTGGCAAATGTGCGAACATGACAGTAACGCCCGACTTGGTCAGGGCCTGATAAGTCAGGCCGTTGGATTGGACTTCAATGACTTGGCCATAGGCGCAATGGTATAACAACATGAGCCCCAGACTGCAAGCCCCGAGGAGGCGCTTCATGAGACCATATTACGATACGGCAGGCCGACAAATGGAAAGAAAAGGATGGAAGCAGGGATGATGACGGAACAGACGACCTCACGGCTGGGCCGCCGGGGGCTGGAAGAACACGGGATCCGCAATATCAACGCCGCGTATTGGAACCTGGGCGCCGCGCAACTGCTGGAGCAGGCTATTCAACGGCGGGAAGGCTCGCTCGCGGAAGGCGGTTCCCTGGTGGTTCGCACCGGACAGTTCACCGGGCGGTCTCCCAAGGACAAGTTCATTGTGCGCGACGAAGTCACGGACGCACAAGTACATTGGGGGGCAGTCAACCAGCCCATGTCCGAAGCGCATTTCGAACGCCTGTTTCACAAAATGCAAGTGTTCTGGCAGGGCCATGAGGTCTTCGTCGAGGATTGCTTCGTGGGCGCCGACCCGGATTACAGGCTGCCGTTGCGCGTCATCACCCAGTATGCCTGGCATGCGCTTTTTGCTACGCAACTATTCATCCGGCCAGATGCGGCCGACGAAGCGCAACATGATCCGCAGTTCACGATTATGTTCGCCCCGGATTTTCAGGCGAATCCCGCCGCGGACGGCACCAATTCGGAAACCTGCATCGTCATCAACTTCAAGAAGCGGCTGGTTCTGATCTGCGGCACGCAATACGCGGGTGAGATGAAAAAATCGGCCTTCACAATCATGAATTACCTGCTGCCGGAACGCGGCGTGTTTCCCATGCACTGCTCCGCCAACACCGGCGCGGCCGGGGACACAGCGCTGTTCTTCGGACTTTCCGGGACGGGCAAGACTACGCTTTCGGCCGATCCTCATCGCAGACTGATTGGCGACGATGAGCATGGCTGGAGCGACAACGGGGTTTTCAACTTCGAAGGCGGCTGCTATGCCAAGTGCATCCGGCTTTCCAGGGAGCAGGAGCCGCAGATCTGGAATGCCATCCGGTTCGGCACCGTGCTCGAAAATGTGGCCATGGACGCCGTCTCGCGGCGTCTGGATTTCAACTCCGAAGAGATTACGGAGAACACCCGCGCCGCCTATCCACTGAATTTCATCGACAACGCCGTGATCCCGAGCGTGGGCGGCCACCCCGTCAACGTGATCTTCCTCACAGCCGACGCGTTCGGCGTTCTGCCTCCCATCTCCCGACTGACTGCCGAACAGGCTATGTATCATTTCCTGAGCGGATACACCGCCAAGGTGGCTGGAACCGAACGGGGTCTGGGTGCTGAACCGCAAGCCACGTTCAGCGCTTGTTTCGGTTCTCCGTTTCTGCCGCGTCCGCCGGCTGCGTATGCGGCGCTGCTGGGTGAAAAACTGCGGCAGCACGGCTCCGCCTGCTGGCTGGTGAACACGGGCTGGGCCGGTGGTCCGTATGGCGTTGGCGAGCGCATGAAACTGCGTTACACGCGGGCCATGCTGAACGCGGCGCTTTCCGGCGAACTGAAGCAGGTTCCCATGACGCCCCACCCGGTGTTCCGAGTGGCCGTGCCGTCCTCTTGCCCGGGCGTTCCGTCGGAGTTCCTGGACGCGCGCGGCATGTGGCCGGACAAGGCGGCTTACGATAAAGCGGCTCTCGACCTGAGTCAGCGCTTCAATAAGAATTTTGAAAAATTCCATACAGTGAACCGCGAAATTGCGGAGGCTGCTCCGGCCGCCGGGTAACGCCGCGGCCTTCGCAAGCATCGTTCAGATATGCCGTTCCGGGTCAGTGGCGCCTGTCTGTTGGCCTGCTTTGCAGCAACGGCGCAGAGCGTCACGCCGGTGGCGGCAGTAGTGGCAAGCGTCCGCACCGGACTCGACCGGAATCAAAAAGACAGCCAGGTGGCCAAAGCCCTGCACAGAGTGAGGCTGGCTGAGCGCCTGGACGACCGGACCATCGAAACTCTGGAAAGCGAGGGCGCCGGCCCCGCCACGGTGGCCGAGTTGGAGCAGATGCGGGACGCCTCGGCGCATCTGCCTGTGCCGAAAACGCCGGCGATTCCTTCGCCCGCGGCCCCGGGGGCCGGGGAACAGGAGCGCGTTTGGGATGAGGCGCGGCAGACGTCGCTCAATTACAACGCGTCGCTGCCGGATTTCATCTGTACGGAATCGGTAAAGCGCTTCAAGGACCCTGACGGCAAGCAACAATGGCATCTGTCGGACACGCTGATCCTGAAGCTGACTTACTTCGAACACAAGGAAGACTATCGTCTGACCAGCATCAACAACCGGCCTACGCATCTCACTTATGAGCAGACCGGCGGCGCCATCACGGAGGGTGAGTTCGGCAGCCTGCTGGGCTCGATCTTCGCTGAATCTTCCAAGGCCGAGCACCATTGGGATCATTGGACCACCTTGCGGCAGCGGCCCACGCATGTTTTCCGATTCCGCATTGCGGTGGAGGACTCCGGCTACCAGTTGTCTTTCGGAACCACGGATGGCTACTTCCGGCACGTCACGATGGGCCAGCACGGCTACATTTACGTGGACCAGGAAACCAATTCGGTGGTGCGCGTGATGGCCGAAGCCGAAGGCCTGCCGCCCGATTTTCCGGTGGATCGCGCGGGCTCCGTGCTGGATTACGGCTTCATCGACGTTGGTGGGCAGACTTATCTGCTGCCGCTGCGGTCGGTGACGCGTCTGGACACGTTGCCGCTGGAGCATCGCAACGAAGTGCAATTCCAGGAGTACCGGAAATTCTCGGCCGACGCCACGGTAACGTTTGGAGACCCGGTGCCGGCTGTGAAGAAGTGAGCGTGCGCCGCTTGCCGGGGCAGAACCTGCTCCTTAACTGGTAACACCGCCTAATCCGGATAGTAGCCTTCGCGGGCGCGGATCTGGCGGCCCTTGCCGTTGGCCAACACCACTTCGATTTTGTGCCAGGCGTTGTCATCGCCATCGGCGGGCTGGAATGCCAGCAAATAGCCGTGCATCAGGTCGTCGGAAATCTTCTGGAAGACCGCGCTGATGTCGCTCAGCTTGCGGATCAGGAAGGATGTTCCGCCCGTAGAATGCGAGATGTTGGAGAGTTGTGAGATCAGCTCCGGGTGGTCCAGGGCCTCGCCTTCGGCAATCGTATAGATGGGAATGCCGCGCGCTTTGGCGCGCAGAATGGCCGCGCCGGAGGTGAGCATGCTGGCATTGTCGTCGCCGTCGGTGAACACCAGGATGACTTTCTTCCCGGCGCGTCCGGCCATGTCGTGGTTGACGCGCAGCAGCGCATCGTAGAGCGCGGTGGTGCCGGAGGCGTGAGCGCGCAGCACGGCCCGTTGGGCGGCCACTTTATCGGTGGTATAAGACTGCAATGGAGTGACGCGGCTGTTGAAGCTATAGACCGCTACGGAATCCTCCGGCCGCAACTCGTCCAGAAAGTGCAGCGCGGCACTCTTGAGCGAAGGCAGCGCATTCTCCATACTGCCGGTGGTATCGAACAGCAGCGCCACCGAAACGCTGGCCGTGTGGTTTTCGAAAGCGAAGACCGGCTTCGTCTGGCCGCCTTCGAGAATTGTAAATTCTTCCGGTTTGAGGTCGTCTACGTAACGGCCGCGGCTGTCCGTGATGGTGGCATAGACCTCGACAACCCGGCTGGTGGCGCGAAAGACAGCTTCCGCCGGAGGCCGTACCACAGCTTCCAACCGCGCCGGGCCCGGCGGCAAAGCCTCGGCAGGCGGTGCGGCTTCCGGGGCCGAATCTTCCACGGCCGGCCCAGCTAGGCGCCGCGGGTCCAGAGCGCGCGTGACTTCCCGAAACCGGGCGAAGCCGCCGGTAAGGTTCGACCCAGGCGGAGTATTGGAAACCACCAACGCGGAATCCGCGAACAGGGCGGCGTGCCGGTCTCCGCCGGGCGGCAGGAAATTGTGTTTTGCCAGCAGACGCGAGTCTTCCGCAACCAGCAAGTCCTGGTCGTCCAGCAGTGCGGCATAGACAATCCCGCTGAGTGCCGACAGGGTTTTCGCCGCGTCGGGAGGGTCGCTGAGCGAGTGAATGGCGGGGACATTCTGCAGCGCTTTGACGCGCTCATAAGAATCCCTGCGCGCGCCGCTGAAGCGCAGAAGGCTTGCGGGGATGGCATCATCCAGGTCCGCCACTCCGCCGGCGATCGCGCGCAATGCCTGGATCGATTGCGCGCTCGGATTCGCCGAGCGCTGGGCCTCAGTCACCCGGCGGAAGGCGGCGGCCGCCGCGGCATCGTCGAGCGAGCCTGCCTGCGCGGCAAGCAGCACCAGTTCCACCAGGGAGTGCCAATTCCCGATCAGCAGTGCCTGGCGTTCCAAGGAGACTTTGGATACGTCGCCGGCCAGAGCGGCCAGCGACTGGAACTCCGGCGCGCCCAGGCCGGGCAGCTTTTCGAAATACGGAAACAGGTACTGCCACTCCTCGTAGTGCTGCGCCAGTAAGACTGCCGAATCCGCATCGAGCGGCGCGCCGCGCCGCTTCTCCAGTTGGATGACGGCCGCGAGGGCGCGCAATGAGGGAAGACGCGGAATGGCCTCTTCATCGCTGAGAGTGCTGTGGCTCCAGACCTCGCGTCCTCCGGGAAGCACGGGCCGGCCCGCCGAATCCATCGCCAAACCTTGCAGAATGGCGGCCTGCCAACGAATCTCGGGACGGCCGGGCGGCGCGGAATCGCGGTACCACTTATAGAAAGCTTCGGCCCTCGCCGGCGATGCCGTGAAGAACTGCTGGTGCTCGGCATCGGCATGCGCCAGGTCGTAATAGTAGGACATCAGCCGTCCGTCGTCCCGGTCGAAGAGCGCCCGCAGGAATGCCCCGGTGTTTTGCGGATTGGCGCCGGCCAGCCGCGTCCAGGCGCCGTTGGCGCGTGCTCCGCCGGGCAGCCTCAAGTACTTTCCGGAGACCGCTAGCGCTGGGCCGGCATCGGCCAGCGAGTTGGAATATTTCGTCAGCAGCGCCGTCAGGCCCACCGCCGATACTACGGCGCCGGCGGTTTCAGGCTCCATGTCGCCCAGCGCGGTGTAAACGCGCGCGAAGCGCCAATCGCGGATGAAGACTTCCACTGGTCCGCCGGGGAAATCGGGCAGACCCTTCAAGACCACGCCCCACGCGGCGCCGCCAATCAGCCGCGCGCTTTCCACCGGAAACTCAAAATGAAAGGCCTGGCCGGTTTCAATGGCGGTGCGCAAATCGAGTTCGTCGATTCCGAAAGCGGCGGGAATCCGCTGGCGTTGTCCGTCGATGGCCTGGTCGCCTGGCTCGATGGTGAGGGCGCCGCCGGAACGCACCAGCTTCCATCCCAGCCACTGCAGAATGCGCTCCGTCTTGCGGATATGCTCCTCGCTATCGACCGCCATCTCCACCACCACCCGGTCCGGCTCGCGCTTGCCCAGTTGTTCCAACTCCGCCACCGAGGCAAGATAGGCCAGGATCGCCCCCCGGGATTCGAGCGTAGTGTTCTCGGTTTCCGTACCGGCCCCGGTAATGGCGCGGCAGTACCGCAGAAAAAAGTCGCTGCCGGGAGCCTCGCCGGGCATGCGGGCGATGGCCGCGAGAGCTTTTATACCGCCGGGCACCAGGGCTTCACCGGCGTCTGCCGCATGCAGGTCTTCGTCGCTCAGCTCTGCGCTCAGATCGGCCGCCGGCGCATGGCCGAGATTTGCCAAACGGTCTTTCACCTCGGCGGCGTCCCGCGCGTGCGGGCTCTTAGCCAGATACTCTCGCATGTCGAGCGCAGCCGCTTCCAGATTCTGCCGAGCTTCTTCGATCAGGCCCAGAATGTACCGGGCGCGTGGAAAATCCTGGCGCTTATCCAGGCGGATGGCCGCCTGGATGCGGTCGAGCGCGCCATCGATATCCTTCATCTGATACCGGGCGATGGCATTCACGATGTAAGCGTCCAGGTAGATGTGCTTCGTGTCGGATTGAATCAGGCTTTCGGAAGTCCGGTTGGCGGCCTCCCAGTCCTTCAGATCGGCTTGTACGTTGGAGAGCTCGTTCCAGGGAGAGAGCGGTTTCGGATCCAGTTGAATGGCGTGCTCCAGCGCGGGCCGCGCGTCGGCGTTCTTATGCTGATTCTTGCAGGCCATGCCGAGCGCCAGCCAGCCCGGCGCAAACCGGGGAGCGGCCTGCACCACGGCCCGCAGGGAGGTTTCGGCCGCGGCCCAATCCCGCGCGTCGATGGATTTCAGCGCCAGGGCCCAGGGGCGGGAAGCGGATCCAGGCACGGTGGGCCCACGCGTGAGGTCCAGATGATTGCCGCGGACAATGCGCGTCAGTACGAGATCGGGCAACTTCGGACTCATCGTGAAGCGGCGGTCGCTCATATCGAGACGGCTGGACACAAAACCCTCCAGCGTGGCTTCCAGGATGCAGGGCGCGTTGGTGACGCCGAACGCAGTGCCGGCAAAGACGCCGCCGAAATCGCCTACTTCCAAACGGAGCGTGTATTCGCCCGTCTTGGGAGAGGCGCTGCCTAACGGCATGGCCTGCCCTAATCCGTCGCAGACGCGCTGGATGCCCACCGTGCGGCCCGGCGGTGAACCATCCTCCATCACCACTTTGCCGTGAAACATCGCGGTTTCCGCCCTGGCGGGCAGCGGCAATAAAGCCGCGGCGGCCAGCAAGAGGACGGAATAGGTGCGCCAGGGCTGCATCGGTGTTCCAGTTAGCATACACTGTCCGGGCGAAAGGATCTGGACATGCACTGAAGGCTGCCGGCGCCGGTTCATTGCGCGGAGTTGACTTCCGGGGCGATTCGGTGTGATGATGCGGCCTGATGAATCGAAACTTTTCTCTCTCTTGCATCCTGCTTCTGGCTGCGGCTTTACCGGGGCTGGCTCAAACACGCGTGGTGACCGCGGACGATTATTCGCGCGCGGAGAAATTCCTGGGCAATGGCATGGGCGCGCTGGTCTATAACTCCGGCGTGCGGCCCACGTGGCTGGCCGGCGAACGCTTCTGGTACCGGAACACCACCGCCGAAGGCGCTGAATTCGTGCTGGTGGATCCGGCCAAGGGAACCCGCGCACCGGCTTTTGACCATGCGAAGCTGGCCGCGGCGCTCTCCAGCGCCTCCGGCGGGAAATATGACGGCGCCCACCTGCCGTTCCAAACCATCTCGCTATCGGCGGATTCGCAGGCCGTGGAATTCACGGTGGATGGCAAGGCCTGGAAATGCGACCTGGCCGGCGCAACCTGTACGGCGGATTCCAATCCACCGGCGACAGGCGGGGGAGTTGCCGGTCGTGGCGGTCGCGGAGGACGCGGCGGTGGTGGAGGCGGTGGTGCCCCCGGCCGGGGTGGTGGTGGAGCTTTGTCTCCCGATGGCAAGAGCAGCGCGTTCATCAAGGACAACAATCTGTGGATGCGCGACGTCGCCAGCGGCAAAGAGACCCAGCTGACCTTCGACGGCGAGAAGGATTTTGGATATGCCACCGACAACGCCGGATGGACGGCGAGCAACAACGCGGTGGTTTTGTGGTCGCCCGATTCCAGGAAGATCGCCACCTACCAGCAGGACCAGCGGGGTGTCGGCGAAGAATATCTCGTGAGCACGACCGTGGGCCATCCTACGCTGCAGGCCTGGAAATATCCGCTGCCCGGCGATAAGGTAATCACCACCATCCAGCGCGTGGTCATCGACACGACGGCGCCGAAAGTGATCCGGCTGCAAATGCCGGCCGACCAGCACCGCTCCACTCTTTGCGACGACATCAAATGCGGCGGAACGATGGACGTGCAATGGAACCCCGAGGGAACGGAATTGATGTTCGTTTCCACTTCGCGGGACCACAAAGTGGAAGACCTGCGGCTTGCCGATGCCGCCACGGGCGCGGTGCGCGACGTCCACAAGGAAGTCACCAAGACCTTCTATGAATCCGGCAACGGCCGTATGAACTGGCATTACCTGCCGGCCACCAACGAATTCATCTGGTTCAGCGAGGAATCCAACTGGGGCCAGTTGTATCTGTACGATCTCAGCACCGGCAAACTGAAAAACCAGATCACCACCGGCGAAGGCAACGTCACGCAGATCAACCGGCTGGATGAGAAGAACCGCGTGATTTATTTCCTCGGCGTGGGCAAGCAGAAGGGCGAAGACCCGTACTTCGTGCATCTTTACAGCGTGGGTTTTGACGGCAAGAACCAGAAGGTGCTCAACCCCGACGACGGCAATCACAGCATCGAATGGTCGCCCGGCAACCAGTATTTTGTGGACACGTATTCGAAGCCCGACGTACCGCCGGTGAGTGCGCTGCGCGACGTCAACGGGAAACTGGTGACGCCGCTGGAGAAGGCCGATATCTCCAAGCTGCTGGCCTCCGGTTGGAAGCCGCCGCAGCCTATCACCATGAAGGCGCGCGACGGCGTGACCGATATTTACGGCCTGATGTTCAAGCCGACGAACCTCGATCCAACGAAGAAATACCCCATCATCAACCATATTTATCCGGGGCCGCAGACGGGCAGCGTGGGCAGCCGGAATTTCTCGGTTGCGCGCGGCGATTGCCAGGCGCTGGCCGAACTCGGCTTCATTGTCGTGGAAATTGACGGCATGGGAACGCCTTGGCGGTCGAAGAAATTTCACGAGGCGTACTTTGGCGACATGGGCGACAACACGCTGCCGGACCAGGTGGCGGGCATGAGGGAACTGGCGAAGAAGTATCCGTGGATCGATATCGATAAAGCGGGCATCTACGGCCACTCCGGGGGGGGCTATGCGACCGCCGGAGGCATGTTTCACTTCCCGGATTTTTTCAAGGTGGGCGTTTCTGAATCGGGCAACCATGATAACCGCGATTACGAAGACGATTGGGCGGAGAAGTGGATGGGCCTGAATGAGAGCAAAGTGGGTTCCGACAGCGCTTATGACAACCAGGCGAATCAGAACTTCGCCAAGAACCTGAAGGGTCACCTGCTGTTGGCGCACGGCACCATGGATAACAACGTGCCGCCCAACAACACCCTGCTGGTGGTGAGCGAGCTGATCAAAGCGAATAAGGACTTCGACTTGATCATGTTCCCCAACCGGCCGCACGGTTACGGACAGGATTCCAATTACATGACACGGAAACGGTGGGATTACTTTGTGCGCTACCTGATGGGCGCGGAACCGCCGAAGGAATTCGAGATGCGTCCCGCGACGCCCGCGGCCCCTCCCGGCGGCGGAGAATAACAGCGGGCAGCTTGGGCAGACGCTGCGCCGCGGGTGGGGCATGCTTTAGCTTGCCCGTCCCGCAACGCGTGTGTGCCATTCTTTGCGAATAGAATAAGTAAAGTGCTCATCACGCTAGATCAGGTGGAAGAGGCGCGGCGGAATATTGCCGGCGCGGCCATCCGCACACCGCTGGTGCGCTGCGGGGCGGACGGGCCAGGGGAAGTCTACCTGAAGCTGGAGAATCTGCAGCCCATCGGTTCCTTCAAGATCCGCGGCGCCGCCAATGTCATGGCGCGCACGCCGCGGGAACAACTGGCGCGCGGGGTGTTTGCCGCGTCGGCCGGAAACATGGCGCAAGGCGTGGCGTTTTGTGCGCGCCGCTTGGGCGTGCCGGCCACCATCGTGGTTCCGGACACCGCGCCGGCCGCCAAGACTCGCGCTGTGGAACGCATGGGCGGGCGCATCGTCCGCGCTCCTTTTGCCGACTGGTGGCGCACCTTTGAGACCCGCGCATTCCCGGGCGTGGACGGCACTTTCATTCATGCGTTTGACGATTTGGATGTGATGGCCGGCAACGGCACCATCGCGCTGGAGCTGTTGGAAGATCTGCCGGACCTGGAAGCGGTGGTCGTTCCCTGGGGTGGCGGCGGCCTGTTGTGCGGCATTGCAGCCGCATTGCGGCAGCTGGCCCCGCAAGTAAAAGTCTACGCGGCGGAGGTTGAGACGGCCGCGCCTCTGGCGGCTTCGCTGGCCGCGGGCACGCCGGTCGCCGTGGAATACCAGCCTTCCTTCGTGGATGGAATCGGGGCGAAGGTGGTCTTTGCCAATATGTTTGAGCGGGCGCGCAAGCTGCTGAGTGGTTCGCTGGTGGTGAGCTTGCACGATGCGGCGGCGGCCATGAAGCTGGTGGCGGAACGCAACCGGACCATTATGGAAGGCGCGGCGGCGTGCGCCGTTGCGGCGGCGCTGTCAGGCAGGGCGGGCAGCGGGAAAGTGGCTGCGATTGTGTCCGGCGGGAACATCGATCTGGATCGGTTTTCGAAGCTGGTGGCCGAAGCTTGACGCTCCGCCTCACGTTCGCAATTCTGCTCATCGCCTTCGCCGGGCAGGCGCAATGGCGCGCCATCGGGCCTTTCGGCGGCGCGGCGGAGGTGGTGCGGGCGGATCCCAACCACGCGGGCGCCGTTCTGGCCGCCACGCGCGATGGGCTGCTCTACCGCTCTACCGATAGCGGCGCTTCCTGGTCGTATCTGGCGTTTCCCGCGGAACTGTCGGGCACTTTGCACGTGCTGGAAATCGACAGGCGCCGGCCGGGAGTCTGGTACGTGGGGATTGAAAGCGACATCGCGTGGAATTCCGGACTGTACCGCACGGTGGACGGCGGAGCAACCTGGCAGTTGCTGGCTGGACTCAAAGGGAAAGCCATCTGGTCTCTGGCGGTGTGGGATATCAACGCGCAAGTCATGGCCGCGGGCGCCGCCGATGGCATTTTTCTGACGGGCGACGGCGGCGAAACCTGGCGGCGCATTTCACCCGAAGATAATGCGGAATTGAAGCCCGTGGTAGCGCTGGCTTTCGATCCGGTGCATAGCGAGGTGCTCTATGCCGGCACCACGCACCTGCCCTGGCGCACCGTGGATGGCGGCGCCACCTGGCAATCCATCCATGATGGCATGCTGGACGATTCCGACGTCTTCAGCATTTCCGTGCACCCTTCGCGGCCGCCGATTGTGTACGCCAGCGCGTGCAGCGGCGCCTATCGCAGCATCACGGCTGGCCGTCAATGGATCAAGCTGGCGACGCCGCCGGGCGCTTTCCGCACGTATCTGGTGACGCTCGATCCGCGCCGCCCGGACACGGTCTTTGCGGCCACCAGCGCGGGGCTGTTGAAATCTTCGAACGCCGGTGCGGCCTTCCACAAGGTGTCTGACGCGAACATCAAATCGATTGCTTTCGATGGAGCCCGGCCGGGTTGGATGTATTTTGCGTCCACCACGGCCGGCCTGATGGTTTCGGCCGATGGCGGTGAAACGCTGCGCGAGAGCAATCGCGGGTTTTCCAATCGCACGGTAACCGGAATGTCCGGCTCGGGCGGCCTGCTGTACGTCAGTACCGCCTACGATACCGGCGCGGGAGGCCTTTATGTGAGCACGGACCAGGGCGGCCATCTGGTTCCGGCCGGCGGCGCGGGCGCTACCAATCACCAGAATCTTCTGCTGACGGCGGCCATGCCCGGCCGGCCGCAGGTTGTTTTTGCCGCGCCGTATGAGGGGTTGTGGAAGTCGTCCGATTCGGGCCGCTCCTGGAGCCCGGTGAAAGCGCCCGGCGACGGCACGGTGACAGCTCTGGCGTCTGTTGCCGGGAAGCCCGACACTCTGCTGGCGGGCGCCAGGACAGGACTGTTCCTCAGCACGGACGATGGCGGTACGTGGAAGCCGGTAATCGGGAAGAATCCGGACGATGCGGGAAACGTGCGCGCGTTGCAGGTATCGCCGGCATCGCGCGTGGCCGCCGTGACCGACCGGGGGGCCTTCACCAGTCTGGATGGCGGACGCAATTGGACGGCCTGCGGAACGCCGGCTGCTGGCATTCAATGGTATAGCGTGGCGATGGCGAACAGCATCGAGGGTACTGTACTGGCTGGCGCTTCACACGGGCTCTTCCGCTCCACGGACGGATGCCGGACATGGAGCCTGATGGCGTCGGGCGGTCTGGATGCGGGGACGGTTAGCGCGGTGGTGGCGCATCCGGCCCGGCCGGACGAGTTCCTTGCCGTGCAGGGTGGCGCCGTGTGGAGATCCGTGGATGGCGGCCTCACATGGCGGCAGTTGAACGATGCGGGTCGCGACGGTTCTTATCCAGCGGCACTGCTTGTGCTGCCCGCCGCGCCGGATCGCCTGTTCGCGTGGTTTCCCAGACGTGGTGTTCTGTACCTCCAATACGGACCCTGAGCGCAAACAGTATGTTTTGTACTCCCATCGACAGGTTAAGCGGGTTAAAATATTGCTTCTTGGGGGAACATTGTTCAATGAAAAAATCAAAAATACGAAATCTGCTCATATACTCCTTGCCTGTTGTGGCACTTGCGTTTGCTCTTCCCGCGTGGTCTCAAACAAATTCCTCGACAACTTCGACCGGGGGTGAGTTCTATTCACGTTACGACCTGAGCATTTTCGGCGGCGCTCAGATTTTTCAGCTCTATGCGGGCAGCGACGCCAGGGTATTTCAATTCGATAAAGGACCCATCGTCGGCGTCCGCTTGACCGAGGATCTTTGGAATTATTTCGGGCTGGAAGAAGGCTTTAGTTGGGCTACCAACAGCCTGGAATTGCAGCCGTACGAAACTTCGACGTGGATCAAGACGGGCGTCCATAACTACCAGTTCAACGGAAACGGCCTGCTGTACTTTACCGGCCGGGAATCGAAGATCCGGCCGTTCGTCACGGCGGGCGCTGAGATGGTGATTTTCGATCCGCTAGGCAACAGCGTCGATACGCCTCAGTTCCCCACTCCGTACAAGCTGCGGACCCATTACGGTCCCGGCCTCTCCTATGGCCTCGGCTTGAAGATCAATGCCTCGCGCCGTGTGGGGTTACGATTTGACGCGCGTGGGCTATACGCCCAGCGGCCCACCTTCACGCTGAACAGTGCGCCCGCGGGCCTGGGGGCGCTGTATATGAACCGCGTGCACAATGCGAGCGCGTTGCAATTGGAAGCGGGCATTGTTTTCCGGTGGGGTTTCAAGTCGGATTTCGTTCCCCCGCCGCCACCGCCTCCGCCGCTGCCACCGCCGCCGCCGCCGCCGGTTGTGATCCACGTTGGCGCCATTCAGGGCGCGCGTGATGTCTGCCCAGGCGAATCCATTATGCTGACTGATTCGGCGAGCGGTTGGCCTGCCGGCCAGACGCCGCAATACCAGTGGTTTGTAAATGGTCAACCTGCCGGTGGAGGCAACGGCCCGAGTTTCAATCTGCCGACCCTGAACGTAGCGGGCGCCCAGAGCGTGACTCTTCGTGTCACGGCCGCCGGCGTCACCGTCACTTCGGATCCGGCCACCGTGACTGTACGCGTCTATACGCCGCCGAAGGTCAGCTTCACCGTGTCCCCGTCCACCATCGAGTATGGCGGCAGAATTCCCGTCGCGGCCACCGCGTTCACTTCCGAATGCGGCATCAGCAGCACCATCAGTTACGCGGCCAGCGAGGGCACAATTGCCAACGGCACGTTCGATTCGAGCGGCGTACGGTTCGACATGAGCAATCGCTCCAAGCTGCAGACCAGGATGGTCAATCTCTCGGCGACGGCTATCGATCAGAAGGGCGGCAGCGGGAACGCCACCGCTCCGGTGACGGTGACCCTGGCTCCTGTGGCGCGGCGGCTCGATGACATTGTCTATCCGCTGGACAGCGCCCGCGTGAACAATTGCGCCAAGCGCCTGTTGCTGGAGCAGTTAACGCCCATGCTGCGTGACGATCCGAACGCCAAAGTGATTCTCATTGGCCATCGCGATGTCCACGAGAAGGGCAAAGCGGCGTCCAAACTGGATGTGCAGCGCGTGTTGAACGCGGCTGCGGTGCTCAGCGCCGGGACGGGCATCTGCCCGCAACTGGAACTCAGCCGGGTGAGCATGGCGGCGGTTGGCACGGATCAATCGTCACCCACCATGGCAAACTTCTGCGGCACGTCCACCGACGTGAAGGAGAAGGGGGGCCAGGCGGTGAAGGCCAGCGACAAGAACGCTCCGTTCCGGCGCGTGGAAGTTTGGATCGTGCCGGGTGGCGCGGCCATGCCGGCTGGAATCCCGGCGACGCAAAGCCTGCCGGCTTCCGATGTGAAGAAGCTGGGCTGCCCGAAATAGGCCCAAGCTAAGAAGTAAAAGGGGTGGAGACTCAAGCGGCGTTTCCACCCCTTTATCTTATTACCTGGTACCGTGACCGCATGATTTGTTGTGATCCCCATCCGAGAGCGCGACCGTAAGCGAGCGCTACCCATACACCAACGAAGGCAATAATCCACACGGTCAGAGCACCAGGCTATTTCGGGGAGTCCACCGTTAAATGGTCGTGCGTCAGGTCGCGCGCCAGCACTTGAGAATTCGCGGCATGTGAGTCTACGCGGACGACCAGGGCCGATTTGTAGGCTGCGCCGATACTCTGCACGGTCTGAGCCAGCGTGGCCGCGGCGGCCGGCGTTGAGGCTGCGCCGGCAATCACAACATAGAGGTCCTCATCACCGTGTAGCGTCATCATCCGCGCCGCGCCGAACCGCTGCTGCATCAGAACCATCGTGCGCCTGGCATTCTCGGGGTTGCGGAACGTGCCGGCTTGCACGGCAAATAGGGAAGGCTCGCTCAGTGCCGGAGATTCCAGAATGTCAACGGCTACCGCGACCAGGCCGGGATGAGTCATGCCAAGGCCGCGCGCGGCAGCGTAGGAAAGATCGATGATGCGGCTGGCGACGAACGGACCGCGGTCGGTGATTCTGACGATGACGCTTTGGCCGGAATCGAGACGCCGCACACGCACCTTGGTGCCGAAAGCCAGTGTGCGATGTGCCGCCGTCAGTTGTTCCTGGTGATAAATCTCGCCGCTTGCGGAGCGTTGGCCTTCAAACGGCGCGCCATACCAGCTGGCAATGCCTTGCTCGGCCGCCGCGGCGGGCGCGGGATTCTGAGCCTGGACCGGGACCAGACCCGCAGCCAGGGCAGCAAGAGTATAGAGACAACATGAGTGTCTTGGCATGCGTCCTCAGATAGTCTGACAGTAACACCCCTCGACGTCCAGCATCCCAATGGATAGTGCGGGTTGGCCCTCGGAGGATAAGGTTATGGCATTTTGCCGGCGGTGGTTTTCGCGGCGTCTTCGAGCGAGTTGGCGATGTGCGCGCCGGCGGGAACCAGGCGGTCGTCGCGTTTCCATTCCATGCCGGAAGCGCCACCCTGTGTCAGAATGCCGAGTTCGCCCAGGGCGAAGAGCGAATCACCCAGCGGGAACAGGCGCGAAACAAACATGTTCATTACCGGAATGGCGCGCCAGGTGGCGCCGGAATCCTCACTCACCAGAAGTTGGTCGTCGGCGGCGATCCAGAGGCGTTTGGAGTGGTCGGCGGCCACGGAGGTGAGCCACGATTGCACCGGACTCTTTTGGGCCGCCCAGGTGGCGCCGCCGTCCACCGAATGCAGCAACTGGCCGGAGAAACCAACGGCCCAGCCGTTCTTCAGGTCACTGAAATGCACGGCGGCGAGCGACCACGAGGCTGCTCCCGTCTTGATGTTTTCCCATGTCTTGCCGCCGTCCGCGGTGCGCAGAATAGTGCCTGACCAGCCGACCGCCCATCCGTGGTCCGGATCCAGAAAGAACACATTCTCCAGTGCCATGGTGGTGCCGGATTTCTGCGTCACCCAGGTGGCCCCCAGATCGCTCGAGTACAGCAGCGCTCCATCAAAACCACCCACCCACGCGCGGTTGCCGAGCGTGAAAATGCTGAGCAGGTGTTGCGTGGATCCGGTCTTGCGCACCTGCCACGTGTTGCCGCCATCGGCGGTAGCCAGCAGCGTGCCGCTATCGCCGGCCACCAATCCGTGGGTGGCATCGCTGAAGGCAATGGCGTGGAGATTCACCGTGGCGCCCGTGTCGCTGGAGGACCAGGTAGCGCCGGCGTCGGAGGTGGAGTACACCAGGCCCTGCTCGCAGAGCACATAAGCGGTGGTAGCGGTGGGCGCCCAGGCGTCGCGCAAATAGCAGTGGTTCTTATCCGACGCCGCGGCCAGCAGCGGCAAGAGCAGAAACACCGCGGTTCCGCATAGCCTTGCGAGAGACTTGGATTTCGACATGTTCGCTCCTGTTGGAAGGCGGCCGAAAAAACCGCGCAGTCTGGCTCACCCAGTTGCCAGAGTAACCGCCCGCAGGCAGGGATGCAAGGGGTCAGAGCGCAAGGCCGACTCAACGGCTCCGCCGATGGTCCCAAGCGCTCCGGCTGCCGTAAACCAGGGATTCCAGCCTGAGAATCATGCAGAACACCTGCATGCGGGTTAATCCGGTGCCGACCCGGTTGAACTTGGTGTACTGGTACATGTCGAAAATGTCGTGGGCCGACGTCTGCAGTAGCAGGTTGTGGACTGCTTCCACGTCCAGTGCCGTGGTGCCTTTGTTGCCGAACTGCACCAGGGCCTTCAGGGACAGGCCCATCATGGTTGTGCCGGCCCCAGCCAGGTCGGTGGGCGGAATGAAATCGGTCCAGCCAAAAACGCCGGAGATCATCTTATCGTAGGCGGAGTCGAAGGCATCGCGCTGCGCCGCGCTCCACGCAGAAGGGTAAGTCCCCAGAATGTAATCCCACAAGCCCACGGTCACACCTCGGAGGAGTCCATCATACAACGGAACAGGGCGCTTGCCCAGAAGAAAAATCATGGCGAAACCCCAATGCGCGACCGTAAGGGAGCGTTGCTGGCGTGGCCCATGGACCTAACGCTCCCCTAACGGTTGCGGCTCCGATTGGAGTACTCCCTACGCTGGGATTCTCATACTTGGACGGCATTTGCGTGAAGCTCTCAGTTCTGCGTTGCACTCCCGACCATGGCCGGAAGCGGGTGTGTCCCGAGCGGCGGCGCGTGTACAATGAGACATGATTCGGAGCGGACTTGGGCTCGTGGGGCTGTTCCTCTGTGCCGCCTCCGCGTGGGCGCAAGCGCCCGCTGCCGAAGAAACCAGGGCGATGATCGAAACCAGCCGCCATACTGCGCTGGCCTATTCGCAGTCGCTGCCGGATTTCGTCTGCACACAACTGGTGCACCGCTTCGTCGATACCACGCGGCGCGGTTTGTGGCGCGTCCTCGACAACCTGTCCATCAAGCTCAGCTACTTTGAGCAGATGGAGGATCATAAGCTGGTGACGGTGGACGGAAAGCCCACCGGCAAGCTTTACAGCGATCTGGACGGGGCCGTCACCGTCGGGGAATTCGGTTCCGTGCTGCGGCAGATTTTCGATCCGGCTTCCCGTGCTGTTTTCACATGGGAAAAATGGGGCAAGTTCAACAAGCGCTCTACAGCCGTCTTCCTGTATCGCGTCGACATGTCCAATTCCACCTATTCACTCGCTTTCCGGGTACCGATGGGGCTCAACCGGGCCAAGGTGGCGTACAGCGGAATCGTCGAAGTGGATCGCGAAACCGGCGATGTCCTGCACCTGACCTATGCGGCTGAGGGGATTCCGAAAAGCTATCCGATTCAATTGGCCAAGACTACCGTGAAGTACGGTTTTGCCGACGTGGGCGGCAAGGAGTATCTGCTGCCAGTGGCTTCCGAAACGGAGATGCGGTCCCGCGACTTGTGGGCCCGAAACTCGGTCGAGTTCCGCGAGTACCGGAAGTATTCCGCGGATTCCACAATTAGCTTCGGCGACGGCAAATAAAGGCGAACAAAAGACGAATACAGCAGCTCCTTCACTTGCGAGTAAATTCTTGGTAAAATAGGGACTTAACCGCAAAGAGGAGATAGCTTGGCAGATCAGGAACAACCACCGCAAGGTCCGCCCCCAAATGGGGGCAATCAGAACCTCATTCCGACCAATATTGAAGACGAAATGAAGCGGTCGTACCTCGATTACGCGATGAGCGTAATTGTGGGCCGGGCCTTACCGGATATTCGTGACGGCTTAAAGCCGGTGCACCGGCGGATTCTGTACACCATGCAGCAAATGGGGCTGCAGCCCAACCGTCCCACGCGCAAGTGCGCCAGGATCGTCGGCGATTGCATGGGTAAGTATCATCCCCACGGGAATCTGGCCATCTACGACGCGTTGGTGCGGCTGGCACAACCGTTCTCGATGCGGTATCCACTGATCGAAGGGCAGGGGAACTTCGGGTCGATCGATCCGGATCCGCCCGCGGCGGACCGGTATACCGAAGCGCGGCTGGCGAAAATTGCGGCCGCTCTGCTGGAAGATCTCGAGAAAGAAACCGTCGATTTTAAGCCGAACTACGACGATAGCGAAAGCGAGCCGGAAGTTCTGCCGACGCGGGTGCCGAACCTGCTGGTAAATGGTTCTTCGGGCATCGCTGTCGGGATGGCGACAAATATTCCGCCGCACAATCTGACGGAAATCATCAACGCCGTGGTGTATATGGTGCAGAATCCCGGCACCCAATTGCCCAAGCTGCTGGAATTCGTAACCGGACCGGATTTTCCGACGGGCGGAATGATCCTCGGCCGCGCCGGCATCCTGGATGCTTATTCGCGCGGCCGCGGTTCCCTCAAACTGCGCGCCAAGGCGTCAATTGAACGCCTCAGCAAGGATCGGGACCAGATCATCATCACCGAAATTCCCTACCAGGTGGGGAAATCGAAACTGCTGGAGCAGATCGCCACGCTGGTGAATGAGAAGCGCATCGAGGGCATCTCCGATGTGGTGGACCACAGCGACCGCGATGGTTTGCGCATTGTGGTGGAGTTGAAGCGCGGCGAACAGGCCGAGGTGGTGCTCAACAATCTTTATAAGAACACCCAACTGCAGATTAATTTCGGCGTGATCATGCTTTCCATTGTGAACGGGCAGCCGCGCGAGCTGGGCCTGGTGGACATGATCAAGTTCTTCATTGACCACCGCGTCGACGTGGTCCGCCGCCGCACGGAATATGACTTGCGCAAGGCGCGCGAACGGGAACACCTGTTGCTCGGCTTCCAAAATGCCCTTCAGAATCTGGACGAAGTCATCAGGCTGATCCGCGCGGCCAAGTCACCCCGCGAAGCCCGCGACACCCTGATGGCGCAGTTCGCGTTTTCGGAAAAGCAGGCGCAGGCCATCATCGAATTGCAGTTGCAGCGGCTCACCGGAATGGAGCAGCAAAAGATTCTGGATGAACTGGCCGAATTGCAGCGGCGCATTCTGGAGATGCTGGAAATTCTGGGGTCGGACAAAGTGCTGCGCGAAGTCATCGTCAAAGAGCTCAAGGAAGTGCAGAAGGATTTCGGCGATGAGCGGCGCACCCAAATTGTGGAAGACACCGGGGAGATTCTGCTGCAGGACCTGGTAGCGGTGGAGGACGTCGCCATCACCGTGACGCGCGGCGGATACCTCAAGCGCACGGCCGTGGATACGTATCGCCGGCAGACGCGCGGCGGCAAGGGGCGTATCGGCATGGGGACCCGCGCCGAGGATGTAGTGGAGCACCTGCTGGTGGCTTCCACGCACAGCTACCTGCTGATCTTCACAACCCGCGGCCGCGTCTACTGGCTGAAGGCGTATGAGATTCCCGACGCCGGCACCGTGGGTAAGGGCAAGCACATTTCAAACCTCATCAATCTGCAAAACGACGAAGAGGTGAAGACCTTCCTTTCGGTCAAGGAATTCGTGCCCGACCTGTTCGTGGTGATGGTGACCAGGCGCGGCGTGATCAAGAAATCCGAATTGACGGAATTCGACAATCCGATGGCGCGCGGCATTATCGCCGTAAGCCTCGACGAAGGCGACGAGTTGATCGGCGCGCCAATCACCAACGGAGAGAATTACATCTTCCTCGGTTCGCGCGAAGGCCAGGCCATCCGCTTCAAGGAATCGGATGTGCGTCCCATGGGGCGGCAGGCGCGCGGAGTCCGCGCCATGAACCTCTCGGACGACGATTATCTGGTCGGTGTGGAAGTGGTGGAAAAGGACGGGTTGATCCTCTCCATGGGCGAGAACGGATACGGCAAGCGGACGCCGCTCGAAAGCTACCGCCTGACGGCCCGGGGCGGCAAGGGCGTCATCAACATGAAGGCCACCGGCAAAACCGGCAAGGTGGTGGCGATTCTCTCCGTGAAGGAAGATACCGATCTGGTGATTGTCAGCCAGAACGGAAAGATCATCCGGATTGAAGCTTCCACCATTCGGCAGGCCGGGCGCTCTACTCAGGGCGTGCGGCTGGTGTCGCTCGAGGAAGGCGACAAAGTGGCGGCAGCCTCCGTCATACCGGAGACCGAACCTGGAGCGGATGGATCGGCAACTCCTGTAAACTAGAGGAGTGTTATCTATCGCACAGGAAAAAGAGCAAACGCTGATTGCGCGGCTGCGTGGATTGGAACGCGTAATCGTTGCGTTCTCCGGCGGCACGGACTCGGCTTATCTGGCATGGGCGGCGCAGCAAGCGCTGGGTGCTGGCGCGCTGGCTGTTACCGCGGATTCGGCATCCATACCGGAATCTCACAAACGCGATGCCGAGGCCTTTGTGAAGCGCTTCGGCATTGTGCACGAGTATATCCAAACCAGGGAATTCGACAATCCGGATTACGCCCGCAACGACGCCAACCGCTGCTTCCACTGCAAGGACGAATTGTTCACCCGGCTGGAAGCATTGGGAAGCGAACGCGGCTACCGTCACATTGTTTATGGCGTGAATGTGGATGACCTGGGGGACTACCGGCCGGGCCAGGGCGCGGCGAAGTTGCACCAGGTGACGGCGCCCCTGGCGGATGCGGGCTTGACCAAGGCCGAGATCCGCGAACTTTCCAAACTGGCTGGGCTACCCACCTGGGACCGTCCCGCTTCGGCCTGCCTGAGTTCCCGCGTTCCCTATGGGACGCCTGTGACCATTCAAACCGTCAAGACCGTGGAAACGGGCGAGGAGCGCCTGAAAGAGTTGGGGTTCCGGCAATTCCGCGTCAGGTATCACGGCGAAGTCGCCAGGATTGAGATCGCACGGGAAGAAATGGAGAGGGCGCTCACCCTGGAAATGGCCGCGCGGTTCACGGCCATCTTCAAATCCCTGGGCTTCAAGTATGTCGCGCTGGATATGGAAGGCTACCGGCAAGGCTCGCTGAACGAAGTTCTCGTGCTGCCGGGCCGGACCACCAGCTAAGCCGTCAGAAGCACTTGTCTCACCTTTAAAGGTGGGGCATGCGTAAGCTTGCCCTCAAGGTTTCCGAAGCGGACCGGCAGCACCAGCTGCCCGCCGCATATTTCACAAATTCATCCCGCCACCTAAACCGAAATCACCGCTTGCCCCAGCACTTCCCACCGCAGCTCCACACCCAGACCCGGTTGATGCGATGCCGCCATCCGCCCGTGCTGCCTCTGCGGCGCTCCCGTGGCATTGCTCACCGTCACATAACTGTTGAAGTCGGTTGCCGTGAAGAGCATCGCCGGCGGCGTCGAATGCGCCAGATGCGCAATCGCCGCCGTGATGATGTCGCCGCCCCACGTATCCTCAATCGTCAGGGCGATTCCCAGAGAAACGCACAGATCACGAATCTGCCGCGCCTTGGTAATTCCGCCCACCTTCGAAATTTTCAAGTTGATGATGTCCATGGCCTGATCGCGCGCGCCTTCCACCACCATGCCAAGGCTGTCCACCACTTCATCCAGAATGAACGGCCGGTTGGTGTGGCGGCGAACCGCCAGGCACTCCCCGTAACTCGCACACGGCTGCTCAATGTAGACATCCTCTTCGCGGATGGCGTCCACCACGCGCAGCGCCTCATGCTGGCTCCAGCCGGTGTTGGCGTCGGCGATCAGGACGTCGCCCGGTTCCAGCCGCGCCGCCACGCGGCGGATCCGTTCGATATCCGTATCTGGGTCGCCGCCTACTTTGAGTTGAAACTTGGTGTATCCTTCGGAGCGATAGAGCAACACCATCTCCGCCATCTGGTCCGGCGTCTGTTGGGAGATGGCTCGGTACAGCGGGAACGATTCGCCATAGCGGCCGCCCAGCAGCGTCACCAGTGGCAGCCCGGCGGTCTTGCCCAGGATGTCCCAGCAGGCCATGTCGAGCGCCGATTTTACATAAGGATGGCCTCGCAGCGCGGCGTCCATGTGCCGGTTGAGCACGTCCAGCCCGGTGGCTTCCAGGCCAATCAACTGAGGCGCCAGCGTGGCGATACCGGCGCGCGCGCCTTCGGCATAAGCCGGCAGGTAGGCCGGCCCCAGCGGGCAAACCTCACCGTACCCGGTGATGCCGGCGTCGGTGTGGATGGCAACTACCGTGGAATCGAAAACCTCGACGGAATTCCCGCCGGACCATTTGTAGCTGCCCTCGTGTAGCGGCAATTCCACACGCCAGGCTTCAATCTTCGTGATCTTGGGCATTGATATTCATTATTAGACAGAATGCAAGCCACGCGCAGGCCGCGCCGCGCTAAGAATTCCCAGGCCCACCTACGCATTCCGCTCGCCGCACTACAATAGGATTATGTTCTCTCGCGCACTGTGGCTCCTTCCGGCTAGCCTGCTCCTGGCGCAGACCGCGCCCCCCGATGCCGGCGCCATCGCTCGAACCGCACTGGACCGGCTGCTCGCCCGAAATTTCGCCGAATTGACCACCATGCTGGCCCCGCAGGCCAAGACCGCATATCCCGATGCGGCCTTCGCCAAAATGGGCAGTGAGATTCAATCCTGGGGCCCCGTCCAGGACATCGGCGCGCCCACCGTTCGCAAAATCGCTGCCGCCAGCCTCATCGCTTTTCAGGTGAAGTTCGCCACCCAAACCATCACCTTTCAGTTCTCCGTTACCGAAGAAGGTCTGGTTACCGGCATGCTCCATTCCCCGGCCGCAGCGCCTTGGCAATATCCTCCCTACAGCAAACCCGATTCCTTCAAGGAGCGCGAAGTCACCATTGGGCAAGGCGGCTGGCAGGTGCCCGGCACTCTCACGGTTCCCGCCGGCGCGGGCCCTTTTCCCGGCATCGTGCTGGTGCATGATTCCGGACCGGGCGATCGCGACGAATCCATCGGCGGCGTGAAAGTCTTCCGCGATCTGGCCGAAGGCCTCGCCACCCGCGGCATTGTGGTCCTGCGCTACGAGAAACGCACCCGCCGCTATCCGCAGACCACCCAGATGAAGGATTACACCGTCGAAAAAGAGACGCTGGAGGATGCCGGCTTCGCCCTGGCCCTGTTGCGCTCTCAGCCCGAAGTGAAACCCGGCCGCGTCTTCCTCCTCGGTTTCGGACTCGGCGGCTACGTGGCTCCGCGCATCGCGGAGGCCGACGGTAAACTGGCTGGCGTCGTCATTGTGAACGCCAATGCCCGCCCGCTCGAAGACGTCGCGCTCGATGAAGCCAGGTTTCTGGGCGTCAACGGTCCGCAGATGCAGACCCTCATCGAAGCCGCCGCCAAAATCAAGCACCTCACCCAGGCCGACGAAGATACCACTCCGCTGCTCGGCATGTCCGGACCCTACCTGCTCGATCTGCAAGGGTACAGCCCCACGGGACTGGCCAAACAGTCGGCCGTTCCCCTGTTGATCCTGCAAGGCGAACGCGATTTCGTTGTCACCATGAAGGATTTCGCCCTCTGGAAAGCCGCCCTGGCCGCACAGAAATCCGTCACGTTGAAAAGCTACCCCACGCTGAACCGTGTCCTGACCCCTGGCGAAGGAGCCCCCTCGGAAGCCGAAGAGCGCAAGCCCGGCCAGCACGTCTCCCCCGGCGTAATCGACGACATCGCCAAGTGGCTCACCCAGTAACTCCCACCGCGTCTCATGGGTGGCGTGGGCGGTTCCGGCCGCGCGCCACAGTCCTCTGACTCTGCCGCAGTTCGCGTGGCGTGGCGCCGCTCCCGCAAGTCCACCTACCAATCGACTGTCTTACCCGGCTCCAGAGTCCACACTTCCGTCGAAATATCCGCTACCAGCTCGGCGAGTTTCGCCGGTGTGCCCGTCAACGCCGGAAACGTCCCGTAGTGCATCGGGATTACCTTCGCCGGCCGGAGCAGTTTGCACGCCACCGCCGCTTCCCGCGGGCTCATCGTGAAGAGATCGCCAATCGGCAGGAAGGCCAGGTCCGGATGATACAGTTGCTCGATCAGGTGCATGTCGGAAAACACGTTCGTGTCGCCGGCGAAATACAGCGTCCGCCCGCCCGGCAGCCGCAGCACATAGCCGGACGCCTCTCCGCCATAGATGATCTTGCCATCGTCGTCCTTTATGCCGCAGCTGTGCACGGCCGTGGTCATCGTGATCGTCACGTCCCCGCAGGTCTGCGATCCCCCTTTGTTCATCGGGCGGGTCTGCACCACGCCCTTCGTTTCCAACCAGTAGCAGGTCTCGTATATCGCCACCACCTCCGCCGAAAATCGCTCAGCCAGCGATGGCGTGTCGTGGATATGATCGAAATGTCCATGTGTCACGCAGATGGTGTCCACCCGCGTCATCGTGTGGTCCTTGGGGTAAGCCGGATTCCCCTGAATCCAGGGGTCCATCAGGATGACCTGTCCTGAAGCCAATTCGAATTGGAATGAGCCGTGTCCCAACCAGGTGATTCGCATAGTCTCAACTCGAAGTCTAGCGAACGTACCGCCCCCCGGCAAGCCCTCTTCCGCCCCGCCGATTGAGAGACCGCCGCGGCCCTGCCGGCCTGACTCCGTGCCAGGTTCCACCCACGGATTGAACGGGTTGCCTATGTCTTGCGGGCAGCATGCCCGCGCCGCGGCCGCAATGCCGCCCCGCCAACGGCTTCACGGGCTAAGCCGTCACACCCGTGAGAATTCGGCCCATCCCGCAATCGTGGCGGGCGTGTTCTAATAGAGTTTCCAGGTTCCTTTCCATTATGATTCGTACGTATCGTCTGGGGTTGATGGTGTGCGCGTCCTCCTTGTTGGTAGCGGCGGGGCGTCCCGTGCATCAGGACCCGGCTTTGGCGCCCGCCGTCCAAGCGCTCGCCCGGTCCCCGCTGCGCTTTGAAATCAACCAGGGGCAATTCGCTCCCGCTGTGCGCTACGCCGCGCGTACCAGGGACTTCGCCCTGGCTCTCACGCAGCAGGGCCCGTCTCTCCGCGTGCCCGGCGCACGGCCGCTCGATATCACCCTGCTTCATTCCAATCCGTGGCCGTTGATCCAGCCGCTCGACCGGTTCACCGCGCAGACCGATTATTTCATCGGGGCCAGGTCGAACTGGCATCCCGGAGTGGCGAACTATTCGCGCGTCCGCTATCAGGCCGTGTATCCCGGCATTGACGTCGTGTATTACGGCAAAGGCAGTCAGTTGGAATACGATTTCCTCCTGCAGCCAGGCGCCGATCCGGCATCCATCCGCATGCGGTTTTCCGAAGCCGGAAAAGTCATGGTCACGCCTGCCGGGGATCTCGGCGTCGTCACCGCATCCGGCCTGGTGCTGCAAAAAACGCCGCTCATTTTCCAGAACGGCCGCCCCGTTTCGGGACGCTACAAACTTCTGGCGGACAACGTCGTTGGCATTCAGGTCGGCTCCTACGACAAAACCCAGCCCCTCCTGATCGATCCGGTAATCGTCTATTCCACCTTGATCGGCGGCACCGGAGCCGACGAAGTCACGGCCCTGAAAATCGGCCCCAACGGTCTCCTCTATATCGCCGGCTGGACGCAGACCGGTGAGTTGCTGTCTCTCGATATGCCTTACGACAGCCTCACCGATATCTATGTGCAGGTTGTCGATCCGACTCCCTCGGGCGGCTATGGCGTACTCTACTCCACTTACCTCGGCGGAACTAACTTAGACGAAGCTCTCGCTATTGACGCGGATGTTCCCGGCTTCATCTATCTCACCGGCACCACCACTTCCACGGACTTCCCGATGGTGGGCAACTCCGTGCAGTCCACTGGCGCAGCCGCCACCATCAGCGGCTTCGTGGCTAAGATCGATCCCCACGCGGCGGGCACCGGAAATTCACTGGTCTACTCCACCTACCTGGGCGGCACCCTCGGCGGCACTACCCCCCGCGGCATCAAGATCGGCTCCGACAACATGATCTATGTCGTGGGCCAGACCCAGACCGCCGACTTCCCAACCACCGACAATGCCTACGCCGCATCGCTCTACGGGGCGTCGGATGTCTTCATCAGCAAAATCGACGTCACCAACGTGAACCTGGTTTATTCCACCTTCATGGGCAGCGAACTGGATGACGACGCCTGTGGTCTCGCGCTCGACGCCAACAATGTCGTCTATTTTGCCGGCACCACTCTGGGCACTCAGTTTCCTATGGCGGGATACTCATTCAACGGCAACAGCTCCGGTAATTACGACGCCGTGGTGGCCAAGGTCGATACCACCCAGGTGGGCGTCAGTTCGCTGATCTGGGCCACTTACTTTGGCGGCAATGGCGAAGACGAATCACGCAGCGTCTCACTCGATTCCAGAGGCCGCGTGCTGGTCACTGGCTTTACTCTTTCGCCTAATTTGCCCGTCACTAAGGCAACCGCCATCCAGCCCGTCTATGGCGGCAATGGCGATGCTTTCGTGGCGATCTTCGATCCCAAACAGTCCGGCCAGCAGTCGCTGGTCTACTCTACTTTCCTCGGCGGCTCTCAAGGGGATGTCGCCTATGCGGCCATCACCGATCGGGCCGGTTACATCTGTGTAACCGGCTACACCCTTTCGCCCGATTTCCCCGTCAACAACGCCGTCCAGCCGAACTGGGGCGGCGGCGTTGATATGTTCCTGACTCGGTTTAATCCCACCGTGGCCGGATCCGCCGGAATCGATTATTCCACTTACATCGGCATCGACGCTACCATTGTCGGCAATTCCCTGGCCGTGGATTCCGCCAACAATCTTTATGTTGGCGGCTATACCGAAGGCTATCTTCCCTTGTTCGGAGCCTCCTGGCAGCAAAACTACGGCGGCGGCTTCAGCGACGGCTTCTTCTTTGTCGTACCCAGTGGCGGCGGTGTGTTGAACAATTCGGTGCCCGAAGATCGCAGCCCCATCCGGCTCCCCGGCGACCAGCGCGGCACCATCAAGCGGTAGGTGGAACAGGCTGGCAGCCCTGTCGGCGGTTCGGCCGCCACGCCTCGCACCGGCGCCCCTCTCGCTGCTATCCTGAATCTTGGCTCAAATCTATCCTTTCCACCCTTACCGGTATTCTGAAAAAGCCGGTGCAACCAAAGATCTCGTCACGCAGCCCTACGACAAGATCTCGCCCGTCATGCGCGTCCGTTACCTGGCCGCCAGCCCCTACAACCTGGTGCGCATTATCCTCGGCGAACGCACTCCGGCCGATTCGGACACCGACAACGTCTATACGCGCGCCGCGGCTTACCTGAATCAATGGATTGCCTCAGGCATTCTGGTGCGCGATCGCGAGCCCGGCATCTTCCCCTACACCCAGGAATTCACCGTTCCCGACACCGGCGAGCGGCTGGTCCGCCAGGGCTTCATCGCTCTCGGCAAGGTGGAGGATTACTCCGCCAACATCGTCCATCGCCATGAGCAGACGCTCTCCGGTCCGAAGAAGGACCGCATGGAACTGCTCCGCCACACCCACGCCCACTTCGGCCAGCTCTTCATGCTCTATCCCGATCCCTCCGGCTCCGTGGATGCTCTACTGCTCGAAGCCGCCGCCGCTCATCCGCCCATCACGGAACTGGTCGATGAGCTCGGCGCCGTGCACCGGGTCTGGAAGATGACCGATGCCCGCCGCATTCAGGAATTGATGGCCGACAAGAAACTCCTCATCGCCGACGGTCATCACCGCTATGAAACCGCGCTCGCCTTCCGCAACGATAATCCCTCGCTGCCTGGCGCCGATCGCGTGATGATGACCTTCGTCAACATGCATTCGCCCGGACTCCGGATTCTGGCGACGCACCGCCTGGTCAGTGGCCTGCCCACCGCCGCGCTGCCCGATCTTCCCGATTTCGACATAACCGAAATCCCGTCCACCGAGCCTCTGAAACAATTCTGGCAGCACTCGGCTGATCGCACCATCATTGGCGCCGCCATCGGCAACCGGCTCTTCCTGCTCCGCTACCGCACGCCCGGCACGCTCGATGTAAGAGTCCTACACGAGCAACTCCTCGGCAAAGCGCTGGGCATTGGCGAAGAAGCCGTCCGCGACGAGAAGCACTTGCGCTACATCCGCGGCCTGGATGCCGCCGTGGAGGAAGCCCGCGCCGGTTCCGCTCAAATCGCCTTCCTCCTGAAGCCGACGTCAGTCGAGCAAGTAGCCGCCACATCTTTCGCCGGCGGCGTAATGCCCCAGAAGTCCACCGACTTCTATCCCAAGCTCCTTTCCGGCCTGACCATCTACAAGCTGGACTAAGCGGCCCTCTGGGGCAGCCTATCCAGGCGCCTATCCAGGCTGCCGCCGGCTTTCCAGCCGGCGCTGGTTGTTCAGCGCGCCCGCCGGCTCCGTGATGCCGCGCTACAAGAACAGCTTGATCAGCAGCAAACTCGCGCAGCACAAAACCGCCGACGCCGCCGCGCCCGTCAGCACCGCCCTTCCGCCGGTGCGCGCCAGGAAGCGCACATTCACTTCCAACCCCATAGCCGCCATGGATAACGTCAGCAGCACTTCGCCCAGGTTGGTCAGCGTGTCGCTCAGCGCAAAGTTTCCGAAGCGAAACTGCAGAACCGGAAACAGCCCCAGCGTGTTGCACAAAGCCAGCGCGAGAAAACCAAAAACGAACGGCGGCACCAGCCGGGACAGCCCGAACTTCACCGCCTTCTTATGCCGCCGCTCGTGCCAAAAGCCCAGTCCGAACAGGAACGGCGCCAGCAGCCCCACGCGCACCAGTTTCACCAGCGTCGCCAGCGTTCCGGCCTGCGCGCTGTACGCGAACCCCGCCGCCACTACCTGCGGTACCGCATGGATGGTAGTTCCGGCCCATACGCCAAAGGCGTCGTCATGCAGATGCAGCAGCCCGCCCGCCGCCGGCAGCGCAAACATCAGCACCAGCCCCAGAATATTCACCGTCCCGATCGAAATCATCAGATCGTGGTCGTCGGCGTCAATCAATGGCGCCACGGCTACAATCGCGCTGGTGCCGCAGATGGCCGTGCCCGCGCCAATCAGCAAGCCAGTTCGCGGCGCAATGCCGAACCATCGCGCCAGCCACACCGTGGTTGCCATCGCAATGGTTAAGCAGAGCACCGTAATTGCCAGCGCCCGCGAACCAACCGACGCCACGCGCACCAGGTTCAGCCCCGCGCCCGTCAATACAATCGTGATTGGAATCACCCGCCGCGCCAGCCCTTTGGCGCATTCCACCGATGCCTTCGGAAGCGGCAGCAGGTTGCGCACCAGCACGCCGGCAACCATCGCGATGATCGCCGCGCTCACCGGATACCGCGCACCGGATGCGCTCACAACGCGGAACGGCGGGAACGGAAGATAGTGCATCCCGTACGCCAGCGCCGCCACCGTGCCGGCCGGAATGTAGGCCCACCAGCGCGGAACCGCCGGTGGAGCCGGCTTCGGCGGCTCGTGCAGTTGATGGATCCCTTCCATCGAATCGAGCGAGAGAAGCGCCTCGTCACTGATAAAGCCGAAAACGGAACTCTGCAGATATCCCCCGAGTCGGGCGCCAGGCGGCGCAAACGAAACCATCAGTATACCGTGCGGGCGCGGCTTGAAAGGATTCTGGAACTTGCTACCGTTTCCGTGGCAATATGATCGAACGGAACATGGGGGAACCCGAACCGAGCTCCGATCGCGACCTGGTGGACCGGTTCTGCCATGGAGATAGGGATGCCTTCGCGGCAATCTACCATCGGCATTTCCCCGCCGTGCACCGCTTTGCGTTCTATATGACTAACGATGCGCCCCGCGCCGGTGAAATTACGCAGGATGTCTTTATCTGGCTGGCCGGCCACGCGGTTCAGTTCGATGCGGCGCGCGGCCACCTGGGCGCCTTCCTGGGCGGCGTGGCCCGCAAGTTCGTCCACCGCCAGCAGCGCCAGGGACAGCGCTGGCTGCCGCTTGAGGAAGTATCCGGCAGCCAAAGTCATGCGGCCGATTTTGCCGTCGGCTTGGAGCGCGAACAGGAAGCCGCCGGTCTGCGCAAGGCCATCGCCGCGTTGCCCGCGCGCTACCGCGAAGCCGTGGTGCTGTGCGATCTGGAAGGCAAGAGTTATGAAGAGGCCGCAGCCGCCATGGAATGCGTGGTGGGAACCGTGCGGTCGCGTTTGTTCCGCGCCCGCGAATTGCTGGCGCGCAAGTTTCAAGGAAACCGGGAAAGACAGAAATGTTTGTGAACTGTAAGCCATACCGAAACAGCTTGATGGATTGGGCTCGCGGCAATACGCCGGACCCGCCAGTGTTGGCGCACCTGGCGGAATGCTCCGCCTGTGCGCAGTTCCTGGAGGAACAGCGCGCTCTCAGCGGGGCCATGGGCCGTCTGGCGAAAGAACCGCTGCCGCCCGCGCAACAGTTTGAAGCCCGTGTCATGGCCGGGTTCGACAAGGTGCGGCCCGCGCGCCGGCCGGTGCTGCGCTGGGTGCTCGGCGGTGCGCTGGCGGCGTCGGTGCTCTTGGGTGCCCTGTTGACGAACCGGAGCGTTCCGCCGGCGGCGCCCATCGCCGACGAGGCCGGCTTCATACCGATTCCCTACACCATCCCCCTGTCGGCTCAAGAGCCCTTCACGGTCTGGCGGATGGAGATTCCGGTAGCCCGGCTGCGGGCCGTCGGCTATCGTGTTCCGGCTCCCGACCCAGCAGCCATAGTGGAAGCCGATGTCCTGGTGAGCCAGGACGGCCGGGCGAGGGCCGTTCGTCCGATTTCAATTTCAAGTCTAAATTAAAGAAATGGAAGGTAAATTCATGAAAAAACAGATCTTCGTTATTGCGGCTGGCATGGTTTTTATGGCCTCTGGCCTGCTCGCTCAAACTACCGCGTCAACCAACGATGGCACAGTCACCATCACCACACCGTATAGCGTGTCGCTCTTCAGTAACCAACAGGCCGATACGCTGGGGGACTTCGTGTTCATCGGCGGCGGCCGCGGCGGTACGGGCATCGCGGGAAGTCCGGTCTCTGCCCGCGAGGAGACCCGGACCGTCCAGACTCTGGGCGACGGCACCCAACTCGACACCTCGGAGTCCGACCAGTTCTATCGCGACAACCAGGGCCGCACGCGCACGGAGCGGACGGTCAAAGGCGAGACCAATGTCCAGATCATCGACCCCGTCGCCGGATTGAGAATCACATTGCACCAGTCCAACAAATCCGCGACCAGGGTCACCATGCCTTTTGGCCGCGGGGGACGCGGGGGCCTTGTGATTCTCGACCAGGGCAAGGAGGCGAATGCGGGCGCCGCCACCACCATGACTGCGCGCGGCGGTCGCGGAGGCGGCGCCACGGTCGTCACCAGCACCTCGCCCAGGCCGGTCTCGGTGGTCACGGTGCAAGGCCAGGTCCGCAATACCGCCACCAACGTCAAACGCAAGGAACTTGGCCTCCAGATGCAGAACGGCGTAATGGCCGAAGGCCTGCGTGAAACTCGAACTATTCCGGCCGGCGCCATCGGCAACAACCGCGATATCCAGGTGGTCAATGAGTCGTGGTTTTCCAAGGATCTGCAGATGATGGTGAAGACCATCAACTCCGATCCGCGGTTCGGCACTACCACCTACGAGATGACCAACATCTCGCAGGCCGCGCCGGATGGCGGGCTCTTCATGATTCCCGCTGGCTACACCATCACCGAACAGGCCGGCCGCGGGGCGATGCAGATGGTTCCACTGGACGGCGGCAGATAGCAGGCTAACCAAAGAGAGCTTGTTTCCGGGCCGGTCACTGTATCAATGTATGGATACAGTGAACCGGCCCTTGCTATTTCAACTCGAATCCGCCAGCCCGATTCCCATGTACCTGCAGATTGTGGAGCAGGTGCGCCACGCCATTGCGAGCGGCGCCGCGCGCGCGGGCGACGAACTGCCGTCGGTGCGCGCGCTGGCTTCCGAACACCTCATCAACCCCAACACTGTGGCGCGCGCGTACCTGGAACTGGAGCGCGAAGGCCTGCTCTCCAAGCGCCGCGGCGCCGGCACGTATGTATCGGACAGCGCGGCCGCGCTCAGCCAGCGGCACCGCCTGCGCGTGGTCGGCGCACTGCTGGACGAAGCACTCGCCGCCGCAGCGGAATTCGGCCTGACCAGCCAGCAGGTGGACGCACTCTGGGAGAAGCACTTCCAATCCAAAAAGGAGCAGCCGGTATGAGTCAGGCCGCTATTGCCGTTAGGGGTTTGTCGAAGCGATTCGGACGGCGCCTGGCCGTGGATTCGCTCACGTTTGAGGTGCCGGAAGGCAGCGTTTGCGGCTTCCTGGGCCGTAACGGAGCCGGGAAGAGCACGGCCATCCGGATGATGATGAACCTGCTCGACCCATCGGCCGGCAGCGTGACTCTGCTTGGTCTGGACAGCCGCCGCGACCATACCGCCCTGATGCAGCGCGTGGGCTACGTCTCCGACACGCCGGCGCTCTACGACTGGATGAAGGTGCGGCAGCTGATCCGCTTCACCGCCGGCTTCTACAAGCGTTGGAACCAGCCCCGGGTGGATTCGCTGCTCGACCAGTTCTCGCTCGACCGCGAGCAAAAGGTTCGCCATCTCTCGCGCGGAACGCAGGCGCAACTGGCGCTGGTGCTGGCGCTGGGCGGCGATCCCGAACTGCTGATTCTGGATGAGCCGGCTACGGGGCTCGATGTAATGGTGCGGCGCAATTTCCTGGAGAGCATCATCCAGTTAATCCAGCAGGAAGGCCGCACGGTGCTGTTCTCCTCGCACCTGCTGCATGAAGTGGAACGTGTGGCCGACCAGGTGATCATCATCGACCAGGGCCGCCTGGTGAAATCCGGCAGCGTGGACGATCTCAAGCTCGCGACGGGCCTGAGCCTGGAAGAGACCTTCGTCGGAATGGTCGGCACAAAGGAGCAGGCATGAGGCCTCTGTTGTGGAAAGAAATGCGCCATGTACGGCTGTGGGTGCTGAGCGGAGCCGCGCTGGTGGCGGCGTTGGAATGGATGTACCAGTCAGAGAATTTCCGGAGATCGTTCGAAGGCGCGTATCTGCCGATATTCATGCCGTTCCTGCTGGCCGTGGCGGCCATCGGGTTGGGCGCGGCACAAATTGCCGGCGAGCGCCACGCGCGCACCCTGGACTATCTGCGCGTCCGGCCGGTCGCGCCGGCCACCGTGGTCTGGGCGAAGTTCCTGGCGGGCACCATCGCGCTCGCGCTGCTGGTTGCGGCACTGGTGGGGCTGGGCTTCGTCAATCCGATCGAGACCGGCGATACCGGAATTCGCGCCATCCGCGATCAGGTAGGTTTTCGGTCCGTGGTTCTGACCTTGTTCCCGCGTTACTGGCTGGTTTATTCACTGACCC
>Ga0182030_10000234_pt1 | contig 97294 bp, 90 predicted proteins | sample 812S3MmetaG_FD_121299 | JGI IMG/M metagenome (GOLD analysis project Ga0182030, IMG submission 121299) | Permafrost microbial communities from Stordalen Mire, Sweden - 812S3M metaG (Illumina Assembly) | ecosystem: Environmental > Terrestrial > Soil > Wetlands > Permafrost | place: Sweden...
AGGTGGCCACGGCAGACTGCTGTTGGCAGTTTCGGGGCTTGTCTGGCAATCATCAGCGCCGCAGCGCGGCCTCTTCACTCGCGTCCCCGGAATTTGGCGGGACGCTTCCGATCGACTAGTCGAGTTGTCAGCAGATACTCTGCTGTGGACCACTGCGAGCGAAGGCCCGATGGTGTTTGAGGCACGCAGCGCGGCCAAGGCGCCGGTAGGATACTGGCTTGCCTACGATCCGGATCGCCCGTGAGCGCCAAGCTTCGAGACTTTACGCGGCATAGGGATCACCCTGGTATCGCAACGAAGAGTCGGAGCATCTGACTATGACGCCCCGAACTTCCCGCATGCTCAGCCTGGGATTCGCTGGTGCCCTCGCGATCGGCTACGCCGTGCTTGCACATGTGAGTAACGCCGTGCCAGGCAACCAGGGCCTGGGCCTGCTGCTTGCCGTGGCTCCCTTGTGGCTGATCGCAGCCGCGATGGCGTGGCGCTCCGACGGGCGCGTGATCGGGCTGATGGCCTGCGGCATCGCTGCACTGGTGGTCTTTTTGCTGCGCGCTGAATTTGAGCGGCATTATCCGTGGATTTACTTGGCACAACAGCTGGGAGCCTACGGCCTGCTGGGCTTCGTATTCGCGCGCTCGCTGTTTGCCGGACGCGTCCCGCTGTGTACGCAGTTCGCGTTGATTGTGCACGGATCATTACCGGCTGAGGCCCGCAGCTACGCCCGTCGGGTAACCATCGCTTGGGCGATGTTTTTTTCGGCAATGGTGGTAACACTGCTGCTCCTGTTCGTCGCTGCTCCGCTTTCGATCTGGTCGGCGTTCGCAAATTTCGGCGCGGCTCCTCTGGTTGCGCTGATGTTTGTCGCCGAGCACTGGATTCGCAGGCGTGCGTTGCCAGCGTTACCACGCACCAGCCTGCAAGCGACGATTCGTGCATTTACCACTTACCGCTCACGTGACGCCGCCTGAGCCAAGCCGCAGCAGCCACCATGAGCAGCACGCCCTGACTCCTGAAGGCGCGCTACGTCTGCTGGTTATGCGGGCAACCGAGCGGTTTCGGTCTTGCGGCAAGTTCGCATATTACTTTGCTCGCGGCAAACTCAGGACCGACCCTGTTTTTGCCACCCTGCTCTCCCAGCAATTACTGCCTGATGCGCCGCGATTGCTCGATCTGGGTTGCGGCCAAGGGCTCGTGGCAGCGTGGTTGGACGCAGCAAATCAATGCCACCTTGCTGGACTCTGGCCACCGCAATGGCCCGTCCCGCCGGCGCCGGTTGCCATACGAGGGATCGAGATTGATGTACATGAGGTTGAGCGCGCCCAGCGTGCGTTGGGCCAACTGGCGCAGATACAGTGCGCGGATCTGCGCTCCACCGCGCTCTCGGACTGCGATGCAATCCTGATACTCGATGTACTCCACTATCTGGAGCCAGGGCTTCAGAAATCGCTGATTGACCGCGCCCATGCGGCACTGGGTGCGGATGGGGTGCTGCTTGTGCGCATTGGCGACGCCGCGGGTGGCATACGCTTCACTTGGAGCCGCTGGGTGGACGCAGCGATTTGGCGCCTGCGGGGACGACGCAGCTCGGTCCTCGCTTTTCGCACTCTGAGCGGGTGGGTCGATTTGCTTGTCGGCGCAGGCTTTGAGGTTAGGAAAATTCCCATGATGGGCGCACGTTCCTTTGCCAATGTGCTGCTGCAGGCAAAGCCTACTTCGCGCCCTCCCGCGGCGCTTGAGCCGCCTTCCCCGCTCCCATAAGCTGCGCTTTGGATTACGACACTTCGAGGCTGCCGCACGAGGATCACTCGAAGGGGCTCGTTTACGGGAACCCGCTGTCTGGCCCTGCGAAGGGCCGGCAGGCTGGCCGGGCACCGGGACAGCGGGATTTGTCGGCATCCTCGCATCCGCGTACTGTATTATTTGCGCCACGCCAGAGGCCACAGTTCACGTGAGGCGGCGCGCTCGATACGCCGGCGGCTCACACAGCGATGCTGCTGGATAATTACCGGTTAATCAGCTCCATATTGGACGATAGCGAGGATCTAGCGAGCCGTGCCCAGCCTGAGTGAATACCCGCAGCAATCGAAGTCCGCGGCGCCCGGCAGAGCGCAAGATACCGACGTCCTGATTATCGGTGGCGGCCCCGCGGGATCAACTGCGGCCATCTTGCTGCGTCAGAGCGGGCACGCGGTCACGCTGCTGGAGAAGGATCACCATCCGCGTTTTCACATCGGCGAATCACTGCTGCCGGCAAACCTCGACCTGTTCGAGCGACTCGGCGTAGCGGAGAAAATTCGTGACATTGGCATGCCGAAGTGGGGTGCTGAGTTCATTTCGCCTTGGCATGGTCGCGGCGAGACTTTTGAGTTCTCCGAAAGTTGGGACCAAACCCACTCCTATGCTTATCAGGTCAGGCGTTCTGATTTTGATGAAATTCTGATTCGCCGCGCCGCCGAATCCGGGGCTCAGGTCATCGAGGGTTGCTGTGTCACCCAGGTCGACTTTCTGCCACTATCCGAAGGCGGCGGCGCCACGGTGCGCGCCAGCAATGGAGACGGTACCGAGCTCATCTGGCGCAGCCAGTTCGTACTTGACGCCTCTGGCCGCGACACATTTCTGGCGAGCCGCCTTGGCACTAAACGACGCAATCGCAAACATAACAGCGCCGCTCTATACGCGCATTTCACAGGCGCCGAGCGCTACGAAGGCCGTCGCGCCGGGAATATTTCGCTTTATTGGTTCGATCATGGATGGTTCTGGTTTATACCGCTGGCCGACGGCGCTACCAGCGTCGGTGCGGTGGTGTGGCCCTACTACCTCAAACGCCGCAGCGGTGACCTGAAGTCTTTTTTTTCTGAAACCATCGCGCTGTGTCCACCACTCGCAGGTCGCTTGCAGAACGCAACGCTCGTCAGCGACGTACAGGCCACGGGCAACTACTCCTATAGCGCGGAACGCAGCCACGGTGACTGCTACCTGCTGTTGGGCGATGCTTACGCCTTTATTGATCCGGTCTTTTCCTCTGGCGTCTGGTTGGCCATGCACAGCGCCGAGGTCGGCAGCCAGACCGTTGATGTGTGCCTGCGACAACCACAGCAGGCTGCTGCGGCCCTGAAAAAATTTGATCGCACGATGCGCCATGGACCGCGAGTGTTTTCATGGTTTATCTATCGAGTCACCACGCCTGCAATGCGGGATATGTTCATGCATCCCCGCAATACCTTGCGAGTCAAGGAGGCGTTACTGTCGGTGCTCGCGGGTGATATCTATGGCAATACGCCGATATGGACGTCGCTGCGGTTGTTCAAGGGGCTCTACTACACCCTTTCCCTGCTGAATCTGCGACGTTCCCTGCGCGCGGCCTGGCAGCGACGGCGCAACATCCAGACCGAGCCTCGCAAGCTTCCGGTGCAGACCCAATGACCGACTTCGCGGGTTTTGGCGTCGAATACCGCTCGTACGAGCATTTGCCGACGGTCACAGACTCCTGGTGGGACAGCGTTCTGGGAGTGGCGCGATTTGGTCGGCCGCCGGCGGACAGCGCGCCGCTGCCGGTCCCCGCGGTCACCGTCGCACTGCCCCCTTTGGCCGAGCAATCTTGCACCTGCGAGATCTGGCGGGCGTCTGGCCCGATGCGCAGTGGCCAGATCGGCGCGGTTCACTACCGGGCAACTGCTCAGCTGCTATTCGGTTGCATCGTCGTACCGGAGATTGCGCAGCCATCCAACGGCCACGGCGGTCCAAGCCCTTTGGAGCGGACGACCTCGCGAGCTTACGCCGAGATCTTCGCGGCATTGGATGCCTTGGGTTATCCGCAGCTGGTGCGGATATGGAATTACGTGTCAGCGATCAATCAGTCGGCCGGCGAGGGCGAGCGTTATTGGCAATTTAATAGCGCGCGGCAGGAAAGTTTCCAACAACGGGCCGAACTCAGCCTGAACAATGTGCCGGCGGCTTCTGCGCTGGGGAGCGCGGCGGGCAGCCCGCTCGTCATTTACTTTATTGCCAGCACCAGTGCCATGCGGACTATTGAGAATCCGCGCCAGGTGAGTGCCTATCGATACCCGGCCAAGTTTGGCCCGCGCAGTCCGCTGTTCTCGCGGGCCGCGCAGCTGCCGGAGACTGATGGCGCTCCACTGCTGATTTCCGGGACTGCCAGCATCGTAGGCTACGAAACGTTGCACCCAGATAATGTCGCGGCGCAGACCCGTGAGACGCTCGCAAACATCGATACATTGCTGGCCACGGCCAGGAGCGAAGATGGCACGCACAGCTACAGCGTCGAGCAGCTCTCCTACAAGGTGTACGTTCGACGCCCCACCGATTTACCGGAGATATCTCGAGAACTGGGGAATTTGCTTGGGGCGCAGACGCCGATCATCTTTCTGAAAGCTGATATATGCCGGCGTGAACTGCTGGTCGAAATCGAGGCGGTCGGCGCCTCCGGACCCGCGGCGCACTGACGACGAGGCTCGATTGATGCCGAGAATCGCCAAGCTCCGGGCTCCGCAGCGCGCGCCCTGGCTGCTGCCACTGATGGCCGCGCTCGTGCCGCATATTAGCGCGGCCGATCAGCAGCCGTTGTGGGAGCTGGGTGCCGGCGCGGGCGTTGTGGAATTCAGTGATTACCCCGGATCGGCCACGACCCGCGTATACCCGATACCGGTGCCCTATGTGCGCTATCGCGGGGAATTTCTGCGCTCTGACCGGGATGGCGTACACGGCATACTCTTGAATCAACCGCGCGTCTCGCTGAATGTGAGCGTCGGAGCCTCGGTTCCGGTCAGCAGTCGCGACGATCCGGCTCGTGCCGGCATGCCGAATCTGAGCGCGGTTCTCGAAGCCGGGCCCTCGCTGGACCTGCACTTGTGGTGGTCGAATGACCACTCAGTGACAGTGGATCTGCGCATCCCAGCCCGGCTTGGTGTGACCGTCAGCACTCAGCCCCAGGCCATTGGCTGGTCGCTCGCTCCCAATATCAATGTCGACCTGCTGCATCTGGGCGGCAGCAACGGCTGGAATGTGGGGTTGCTGGGCGGCCCCTTGTTTGCGACCCGCGCCTACAACCAGTATTTTTATTCGGTCGCGCCCGAGTATGCGACCCCCGATCGACCCGAATATGCTGCCAGCGCCGGCTATGCAGGCTCCGAACTGACCGCCGCCCTCTCCAGACGCTACCCGCGGGTGTGGGTTGGCGCCTTTGCTCGCTATGTGGATCTTGAGGGTGCAAGTTTCGTCGACAGCCCACTGGTGCGGCGGCGCAAAGACCTCGCGGCCGGGATCGGCTTTGCGTGGATGATCAGTCGATCTACGCGCATGGTTGAGGCCAGCGAGTAGCGCCATGCGGACAATTTCCGGCGTGGCCAGCACTGTGCGTCGCTACGTGATCGCCTATGTCGGGCTGTTATCTCTCGGGCTGATCTGCCTGGCCTGGTCGGTCATCGCACTGCCAGCATACTTCCTGTTGCCGCCGCGTTCTGGTGCCGCTTTTGGACGGGCGGGCATCAGTCGCGGCTTTTATCTCTATCGCCTGATTATCGTGGCAATTGGCACATTTCGACTGGACCTGAGCGAAGTCGAGACACTGCGCAACGAATCGGGGCTGATTCTTGCGCCTAATCATCCGCAGATGATTGATGCGATTTTGCTGGCGACCTGCCACACCAATATCGTTTGTGTCATGAAAGCGCCGTTGATGCGTAACATCTTCCTGGGCGCCGGATCCCGACTGGCGCGCTATATCGCGAATGAACCGCCGCGACGCATGATTGAATCGGCAGTCGCTGCGCTCAAGGATGGTGGCATGTTGCTGCTGTTTCCCGAGGGGACGCGAAGCGTTCGGTTCCCGATCAGCGACTTTCATCTCTCGGTTGCTGCGATATCCAAACACGCCAATGTGCCGGTCCAGACCTTGATCATAGAGTGTGACTCGCCGTACCTGAGTAAGGGCTGGCCGCTGTTTCGGATTCCGCAGTTTCCTATTGCCTTCAAGGTCCGCCTCGGCCGGCGCTTTGAGCCGCCCACCGATGCGCGCGCCTTCACTCGCGAACTGGAAATCTATTTCTGCCAGGAGCTCGCCCACTCGCTGCAGCGCGGCTGGCAGACAGAGCGCCAAGGCGAGCGGCTCGGTTAGACTGGCCACTCCATGCCTGCGCTTTCATCGACACACCTGGTGCTGATTCCGAGCTATAACCCGGGGCCCCTGGTGTTCCGCACCCTGGCGGCCGCCCGCGCTTGCTGGGCTCCGGTATGGGTTGTCGTTGACGGCAGCAATGACGGCACTGCCGAACAGTTGGCAGCACTGGCGCAGGCGGATTCGTCGCTGCGGGTGCTGCTGTTGCCACGCAATCAGGGCAAAGGCGCAGCGGTACTCCACGGCCTGCGCTGCGCTGCGCAGGCAGGCTTCACTCACGCGCTGACGCTCGATTCTGACGGCCAACATCCGGCCGCGATGATTCCGCAATTCATGGCGGCCTCGGCAGCACATCCGGACGCCATGATTCTCGGTGAACCGCGCTTTGACAGCAGCGCGCCGAGCGTTCGCGTCAAAGGCCGGCGCATTTCGAACTGGTGGGCCAACCTCGAGACGCTCTGGGCGGGAATCCACGACTCGCTGTTCGGGTTCCGCGTCTACCCGATCGCGCCGCTGATCCGTGTCATGCGCCGGCAACCCTGGATGCGGCGATTTGATTTCGATGTGGAAGCTGCGGTGCGCCTCTCATGGCGCGGTGTGCCGGCTATCAACATCTCGGCACCGGTCAGTTATTTTCGAGCCGACGAAGGTGGTGTTTCCCACTTCCGCTATGGGCGAGATAATCTGCTGCTCAGTTGGATGCACTTGCGGCTCTTTTGCGGATTCCTACTGCGCCTGCCGCTGCTACTGGCGCGCCGTGCCGCGCATACCGCAACCCCGGCTCCCTAGGGCTTGCGCGCGCGGTATTCGCTGAAGATGCCCAACTCGACGTGACGCGACACGTCTACAAACCCTGCGGCGCAGATCCCATCGATGACCGCCTGCGGCGGCACGCACGCCTCGATAGTGTCCCAGTAATAGCGCATCAGCTTCGGCATGTCGCTGTGGCGCGCCACCAGACGTGCGAGCGCGGGGACAATGCCGCGCATGTAGGCACGCAAAAGTATCCGCGCCAACGCGCGGCGCGGCAGCGTGATCTCGAGGATGCATAAGCGGCCGCCACTCGGTAGGACGCGAAAAAACTCGGCGTAGGCGGCCCTCAGGTCGGCAATGTGGCGGAGCGCGTATCCCATACTGACAAAGTCGGCCGCGCCATCGGCCACCGGGATTGCCTCGGCAGCACCGGACAGCAGTCGGACCCCTAGGGGTAGCCTGGCGTTGGCGAGCATTCCCGGACTCGGGTCCACTCCGGTTACCAGCGCCGGGTCGCCCACAATAGCCACGGCTTCACGTGCCACCAGGCCTGTGCCGACACCAACATCGACCACGCGCATGCCGTGCGTCAAACCGCCTCGACGCAGGGCACGACGCCGATACCAAGGGCCGGTGCCGAATGCCATGGCCGATTCGATCCGTTCGTAGTCGCCCGCGGTGCGGCTGAATATTCCTCGCACCCAGGCCGTCCGCTCCTGTTCGGTCTGGTAGTACTGCTTGAGCGGCGGATGAGGGACTTGCATAGGCAGGGGAGTGATCCTACGGTCAGTACCACAACAAATGCCAGAGGACCCTATTCAGGCGCCCGGCTGACGCTTCGCGGCAATCCACCGCGCCGCCTTATTGAGCACTGATTTTTATGGATTTTCTCCCGCACTATAAGGTTACAGATGACAGCCTGATCGTTATAATCCCCCCGCCGGCACCAGCACCCCAATTGCACTTTGATGGCTGGGACGGCCTTAGGGATACATAAATTACGCAGCTCCTGAGCCGCTAGCGGGCAGGAAAACAGGTGCAGGCTCGCGACTCTCCGCGGGCGGGGCGCCAGGATCACGACTGAAGGAAGGCCTCGATGGCAGATGTAGACGAAGCGGCACGTCCATGGGTTGTACCGAAGAATCCGGAGAACAGCCCGATATTGCGGGAGCTGGCAACACTGATCACGACTGCGCTCAATCTCGATGTCAGTCCTGAGCAGATTGATCCGGACGCACCGCTTTATCGAGAAGGCCTTGGGCTTGATTCGATCGATATCCTCGAGATTGCCGTGGTCGTCGCTAAGCGCTACGACCTGCAGCTGAAGGCTGACAGTCAAGAGAATCACCAGATTTTCCGCTCGCTGCGCAGTCTCGCAGACTATGTGGAAAGGAACGCGCCCGCGCCGCACAGACGTCCGAAGTGACGCGCGGCTCCTCCTTCGGCGTGCGTGTGCAGTGTGTTCGGGCCCGGTCCCCAGCCTCCTGAGTCCGCCGTGTCGGCTTACATCCCACTGATCGCGCACCGGCGACCCGATGCCATATTTGCCTATCGACAGGGCCGAGCCATCACCGCGGCGCAGTTTCTGGGCCACGCGGTGCGGCTTGCGGCATTGCTGCCGGGCGCCCCGCTGCTCAACGCATGCGCCGACCGCTACCACTTTACCGTCGGACTGGCCGCGGCAATCATTGCCGGCAGCCGCAGCCTCCTGCCCCCTACGCATACGCCCGAGGTCATCCGCTTCTTGCGCGCTGGCGCCGCGGGAGCGGTCTGCCTGACGGATAGGGAGGACTGTCCGATCGACTTGCCGCAGCTGCGTTACCCGGACTTGATCCCCGCAGGGCCTGAGCACTGGCCGCCGCCCGCTATTCCGGCGGGCCAGACGGTTGCCGATGTCTTTACTTCGGGTTCGACCGGCGTACCCGTGGCACACCGCAAACACTGGGGTCCGCTGGTGCAGTGTGTAAACATCGAGGCGGCACGCTTCGCCCTGGACCGCCAGCACCCGGCCACGCTGGTTGCGACGGTGCCGGCACAACACATGTATGGATTGGAAACTTCGGTACTGCTGGCAATGCACAGCGGTGCGCCGCTTTGTGCCGCGCATCCGTTCTTCCCTGCGGATATTTGCAGTACCCTCGCGATGATTCCTGAGCCGCGCATTTTGGTGTCAACGCCCGTGCACTTGCGTGCGCTGCTAGCCTCGGCGACACCGATACCGGCGCTGACGCTGGCGGTGTCGGCCACGGCACCGCTCGATCTGCAGTTAGCCCGGGACGTTGAATCGCGTCTGGGCGTACCGCTGATGGAGATTTATGGTTCGACCGAGACTGGCCAGATTGCCTCGCGGCGGCCCACCCAGTCCAAGGCCTGGCAACTGTGGGATGAGGTGCGACTGGAGCAGCGCGCGGACAGAACCTGGGCAGTAGGCGGGCATGTAGAGATGCCAACGCCATTGGGCGACCAACTTGAGCTGCTTGATGCGCATCACTTCCAGCTTGGGCCGCGCCTGCAGGATGTTGTGAACATCGCTGGCAAGCGCAACTCAATTGCCTACCTGAATCACCAGTTATTGGCGATTCCGGGTGTGCGAGATGGAGCATTCTTCCTGCCAGAGCAGACTGAAACACCGGATTCAGGGGTGGTACGCCTGAGCGCCGCGGTCGTGGCGCCCGGTTTGGACGCGGCGACCGTACTCAAGCACCTGCGCGAGCGCGTAGATCCCGTGTTCTTGCCCCGGCCGCTGCTGATGCTCAAGTCATTGCCACGCACCAGCAGCGGTAAGCTGCCACTTCATGCACTGCGCGCGCTGCTCACCCAGCCCGAGAGTGGGGCGAGTTCCTTCGGATGAGCCGCACGGCGCAGATCGTCTTTGCCGAGGACCACCCGGCCTTTGCCGGTCATTTCCCCGGAAGGCCGATTGTTCCTGGCGTTCTGCTGCTGGCAGAGGCACTAGAGCGACTCAGCCAGGCCGCTGCCACACCGCTCGGTTGCGTGCGGATAAACAGCGCCAAGTTCCTCCGTCCAGTGCAGCCGGGGGAGCTACTCGAGGTGGAGCTGCGGCCGCGTGACGCGCGCCACAGTCAGCTGACGCTTACCGCCGCGGGCACGCTGGTCGCGGAGGCGCGATTGGAACATGGTAGCGAGCTGGCCGCTGAGACGCGCAATGAATGAGACGGTGCAGACACGCGAGCAACTGAAGCCACAGGGCACCTGGGCGCGGCAGCCTGAGCGTGGCAGCCTAGCGCTGCTGCGAGCCATGGCCTGGGTATCGCTGCATCTTGGCCGCCGCGTCGGGCGCGCCGTGCTCTACATCATCGTAATCTATTACTTTCTGTTCTCGCCCAAGGCGGCTCATCACAGCGCAGCCTATCTGCGCCGCGTGCTGGGGCGCGCCCCACGGGCCCGAGACCGATTCCGGCAGCTGCTTGCCTTCTCCACCATGATTCACGATCGCGTGTACCTGCTCAATGATCGCTTCGGGCTCTTTAACATTGAGGTTGGCGCTACGCCGGCCCTGGAACAGGCGCTGGCCGATGGTACCGGCGGCTTCTTGATCGGAGCTCATCTGGGTAGCTTCGAGATCATGCGCTCCTTCGGCCGCAGAAAATCAGGCGTCGAGGTGGTCATGGCAATGTACGACCAGAACGCGCGCAAGATCAGTGGCGTGCTGGAGGCAATCAACCCGCGCGCGCAGCCAGAAATCATTCCGCTCGGTACCATTGATGCCATGCTCAGAATCCGCAGCAGGCTGAGCGAAGGCGCCTTTGTGGGCATGCTTGCCGATCGCACTTTCGGCGCTGAGTCACTGATCAGAGTGAATTTTCTAGGATCGCCGGCGCCCTTTCCCATGGGTCCGTGGCGCGCTGCGGCGCTGCTGCGAAGACGCGTGCTGTTTGTCGCCGGTATCTACTGCGGGGCCAACCGCTACCGGGTGGTCATAGATGAAGTTGCCGATTTCTCTGAGGTCAGCGCGCAATCGCGCGACGCTGCGATAGTAGCGGCCATTGAGCGCTATGCCGCGCTTCTTGAGCAGTACTGTCGCCGCTACCCCTACAACTGGTTCAACTTCTTTGATTTCTGGCAAGAGGAAGCTGCGCCGGCCCATGCTTAGCCTTACCCGCTTGCGCAACCGAGCCGACAATCCTGTCGCACTGCCCAGCGTTCCTGGTGCTTTGCAGCTTGCGCTGGTGTTGCTGTTGCTATTGGATCCGCTCACCATGGCGAGCGCTGCCGGCGATCCGCTCGATGCGATACTCGCGGGCCTGTCGCAGCACACTCACGGACAGGTGAAATTCTCCGAGGAAACTCGCTCGCAGCTGCTAACCCACACCCTGCTCTCCGAAGGGGTGCTGCGCTTTGATGCCCCTGACCGGCTTGAAAAGCAAACCCTCGCTCCCATACCCGAGGATTTGATCGTAGAAGGTGATGTGGTAACTATCATCCGCGGTCATCACCGCAGTTCAATCCGCCTGAGCCAGTATCCAAAGCTCAGTCCGTTGCTGGAGGGGATTCGCGCGACGCTCAGTGGCAATCGCGCCGCGCTCGAGCAGCGCTTCCAGGTGACCCTCGCTTCAGCAGCCGGGGATTGGGAGTTGCGGCTCGCGCCGCTGCGCGACCCGAGCCCGCCAAGCTTTGCCCGGATTGCTTTGCGTGGGCACGATGATGCGCTTGAAAATGTGACGTTGGAACAGGTTAACGGCGATCTTACCAGCATCGCCCTCACGCCTATGCCAGCTGAATGATGCGAGCGCCGCGCCTGCCCGTACTGCTGTGGCTGCTGGCCGTGATTGCGGCCGCGTGGCTGATCGCGCGCGCGCAATACTCAGCCGATCTTTCGGCCTTCTTGCCGGCGCACCCGAATCCCGAGCAGGCACTGCTGGTCAAGCTACTGCGGGATGGCCCGACTTCCCAGTTGATGCTGCTGTCGATTGACGGCGCTGATCCTGACACTCGCGCCCATCTCTCGCACGCCCTTGCGGAGCGTCTGGCCGGCGAGGCCGGCTTCTCGCTCGTCGCCAACGGCGAATCCGCGGCCTTTACCAGGGATCGGGATCTGCTCTTCAAACAGCGCTACCTGCTCAGTCCCGCAGTGAAGCCGGAGCGCTTCACAACCGAAGGCCTGGCCGCAGCATTCAGCAGCACGGTGAGCGAGCTCGGCCCAAGCTTGGGTGAATTCGGTAGCGACCTGCTGGCGCACGACCCGACCGGAGAGACTGAGCAGTTGCTCGATGCGCTCGACACGGCCAGTACCGCTCGCACCTATCAGGGCGTGTGGGTCTCGGCCGATCGCACACGCGCGCTGCTGATGGTACGTACCACTGCCCTCGGATCCGATACGGATGGCCAGCAGGCGGCCATCCACACGATCGAAGCTGATTTTGGCGCCGTTGCTTCCCTGTCAACCTCGGGCGCGGGTACCGCGAGGCTTCAGTTGAGTGGTCCAGGTGTCTTTGCGGCCGAATCCCGCCGCAATATCCAGCACGAAGTGATGCGACTGTCGATACTGAGCACAGTCCTGATTGGCATACTGCTGCTGGCCGTATATCGCTCGGTAACACTGCTGGCACTCGGCTTCCTGCCCGTGATCAGTGGCGCGGTCGCCGGCGTGGCAGCGGTGGCACTGGGATTTCACGCCGTATTTGGCATTACCCTGGGCTTTGGCGTCACCCTGATTGGTGAAGCGGTGGACTATTCAGTCTACCTGTTCGTACAGTCCGCCCACGGCGCTGGCCCTGTCAATGATGCGCGCACCTGGCAGCAATCGCGCTGGCCGACGGTGCGCCTGGGCATGCTGACCTCGGTGTGCGGCTTTGCCGCGCTCTTGCCCTCCCAGTTTCCAGGCCTCGCGCAGCTGGGCCTGTATTCGGTGGCTGGACTGATTAGCGCTGCGCTGGTGACGCGCTTTGTGCTGCCCGCCCTCCTCCCTGCCAGGGCTCGGTTGCGCATACCGGAGTCGCTCGGTCGGCGACTGGGTGGCTATCTCAGGCATCTTTATCGGATGCGGGCCGGGTTGTGGCTGGTTGCATTGGCAGCGGTGCTGGTGCTGTCGCTGCACCGCGCACCGCTGTGGAACCAGGAACTGAGCGCCCTCAGCCCGCTACCGGCAAGCGAGCAGGCACTGGATGGCACCCTGCGCGCTGATCTGGGTGCGCCAGATGTTCGCGATTTGATTGTAGTCGATGGCCCGAGCGTCGAAGCCGTGCTGCAAGGCGCTGAAGCCGTGGACACCCGACTTGACCCGCTCGTAGCTGCAGGCAGTATCGGCGGCTATGAGAGCCCAAGCCGCTACCTGCCAAGCCAGGCGCTGCAGCGTGAACGACGTGCGAGCCTGCCGGATGGGACGACGCTGCAATCGCGGATTGCCGGTGCCGCGCGCGCAGCTGGGCTGCGGCCCGAGCGCCTGGCACCCTTCCTTGAGGATGTAGCGGCGGCGCGGCAAGCCCCGCTGCTGGTGCGCGCTGATCTGCAGGGCACGAGCCTGGCGGCAGGCGTCGATGCACTGGTGGCGCGGCTCGGTCAACGTTGGAGTGCGCTGATCCCGCTGCGCTCGGCGGCCACCGGCCCACTTGCGCAGCGCATCGATGCCGCCTCGATCACATCCAAGCTGAGCGATGTGGCCATACCAGATGTCACTGTCAGCGTCTTGGATCTGAAGGTGGGATCTAATGAGCTGTATCATCAGTATCTCACCGGTGCCATCCGTCTCTCCTGCATCGGGCTTGCCGCGATCAGCGTGCTGCTGCTGCTCGCGCTGCGCTCTGTGGTGCGCATGCTCCGCGTACTGCTGCCGCTTGCGCTCGCGGCGCTCGTGGTCGCGGCAGTATTCGCGCTGAGAGAGCAGCCGATGACGATTTTGCATCTGATTGGACTGCTGCTGATCTTTGCCGTCGGTTCCAATTACGCCCTGTTCTTCGATCGGCGTGCACGGCAAGCCGATGGCGAGGGGGACAGCGGCATTCTGGCTTCCTTGCTGCTGGCAAACCTCACCGCGGTCATCGGCTTCGGCGTGCTCGCCACCTCGGCTGTGCCGGTGCTCTCAGCACTGGGCACCACCGTCGCACCCGGAGCCCTGCTGGCGCTGCTGTTTTCCGCGATGCTGGCGCCGCCTGCCTCAGCCGGCGTGAAGTGACGCTAGCATGCGCGTCACATGGGTCCCGGCCGAACCTGGGCGTCAGGCGCGCACCCGCGTAATACTGGTCCCCGGCGCCTACCAGGGAGCCGCAGATCTGATCCGCGCCGGCTTTGCGCTCGCCGTTCGCGAAGCGGAACTTGCGGTGGATCTGCAGCTCGTGGATCTGGAGCTTGCCCACCTGACCGACCGCTCGATACTCTCAGAACTGCATGCTCAGCTTGTTCCTGAGGCGCGCGCCGCCGGCTGCAGTCAGCTGTGGCTCGGTGGAATATCGCTCGGCGGCTTTCTCGTGCTGCTGTACGCTGAACGCCACCCCGAGGCCTGCGATGGCTTGCTGCTGCTGGCGCCCTATCTTGGAAACCGCATGATCCTCAGCGATCTTGAGCGCCATGTGGGCGCTGCCGCAAGCGACCTGTCCGAACCAGCGGAGCTTGCCGAGGAGCGCCGGATCTGGCGCTTCATTCGCCAGCGGCCCGCCGGATCGCCACCACTGCGGCTCGGATTCGGCAGCGCCGACCGCTTTGCAGCCGCGCACCGGGTAATGGCGCGCTCGCTGCCACAAGCTCTGGTTGATGAAGTGCCGGGGACGCATGAATGGCCCGTCTGGCTGCAGCTATGGAAGAATTTTCTGGCGCGGCTGAGCGCCGATCCGCTGCCCCTCTCATGAAAAGCCACGGCGAAGACTCGGTAGCTGCGGCTGCCCCCAGGTCCGCAGCTCAGAGCATGGCGATGTGGCTCGCACGGCCGCTGATCGGGCTGAGCGCCATGCTGCACCTGATCGTACTGATTGGATTGCTGCTGCATCCGGATCGCTGGCTGCTCGCGCTGCTGGTCATCATTGCCAATCACGCGGTGCTGGTCGCGCTGTCACTGTGGCCACGCAGCACCTGGATGGATGCCAACACCACGCGCCTACCGCCCGCAGCAGCCGACGAACGATGGATCGCGTTGACCATCGATGACGGCCCCGATCCGCTCGTCACCCCGCAAGTGCTTGAGATTCTCGAGCGCTCCGGCGCCAAGGCCACCTTCTTCTGCGTCGGCGTCCGTGTAGCCGAATATCCAGATCTCGCTCAGGAAATTCTGCGACGAGGCCATGCTATTGAAAATCATACTCAACACCATCGCTGGTATTTTTCACTGCTGGGCATCCGTGGATTGCGACAGGAAATCCAGCAGGCGCAACGCTCGATTGGCCAAGTAACTGGAATTGCACCTCGCTACTTTCGGGCACCCGCCGGACTGCGAAATCCGCTGCTCGCGTGGGTGCTGATCCGCGAGCGGTTACGGCTGGTTTCGTGGACGCGCCGCGGATTTGACACCGTAAGGAGCGAACCGGCGCTGATTCTGCAGCGGCTGGTTCGAAACTTGCGTGCTGGCGACATCCTGCTGCTCCACGACGGGCATGCGGCGCGCTGCCCCGACGGCACCGCGGTGATCCTGAAGGTGCTGCCCGCACTGCTGGGAAAGATCGCAGAGGCCGGCTTGGTGGTGGTTACGCTGCGAACGGCCCTGGATTGAGCCTGCGCTCGCCCGGCAGGCGTGAGTGGCGGCTGGCGCACCTGCGCGCTCCGGTGGGACTTGCCTAGACCCGCCCTGCTGCATCCATTATCCTGAACCTCACGAGTCGACACGACGCACCAGAACCCATGCCCAGATTTCGCGCCGCGCCTCCACACCACACGGACCGACACCATGTCCCGCGCACGCACAGACTGACACCACCCAGCTTCGAGCCATGCGCAGCGCTCCTGGTGGCTGCTGATGAGCGGGCATGAGGCCCATTGTCCTCCGCTCGATGAGCGCGGTCAGTTGCCTTGGCGTGGGGCTCCAAGCCCACGTCGAATCGCTGCTCGCCCAACGCTGCGCCCTGCATCGCTGTGACTTCGAGACCGTTCAGTTGGATACCTACATCGGCGAGGCCGCCGGCGTCGATCGCGAGCGGCTGCCAGCAGCACTTGCGCGCTTCGAGAGCCGCAACAATCGCCTGGCACAGCTGGCCCTTTCGCAGCCTGAGTTCCGCGAGGCGGTCGCCGGCAGCGTGAGGCGCTACGGCGCCGGGCGCCTGGGCGTGTTTCTCGGCACCAGCACTTCGGGCATGCTCGAGACCGAGATCGCTTATCGGGGGCGCGATCCGGTCACTGGCCTGCTACCGGCCTCGTTCAACTACGCCGGCTCTCACAATTTTTATTCGGTCGCCGCCTTTACCCGTGAACTGCTGGGGCTGCAGGGCCCGGCCGCGGTCGTGTCAACGGCATGCTCCTCCAGTGCCAAGGTCTTCGGCATGGCGGCTCGCATGATCCGGCTGGGTCTTATTGATGGCGCGATCGTTGGCGGCGCGGATTCGCTATGCCTGACGACACTCTACGGGTTTCATTCGCTGCAGCTGACCTCAAGCACACCCTGCCGACCCTTCGATGTGCACCGCGATGGCATTTCAGTGGGCGAAGCAGCCGCCTTTGCGTTGCTAGATGCCGATGCGGATGAAGGCAAGCACACCGGCGTCACACTGCTCGGGATCGGGGAGTCAAGCGATGCTTACCACCTCTCGACGCCGCACCCGGAGGGTCTGGGCGCTCGCATGGCGATGCAGGCGGCACTGGCAGCCGCTGAGTTGGAGCCCTCCGCGATCGATTACATCAATCTGCACGGCACGGGTACGATCAGTAATGACAGTGCCGAGGGCCGTGCGGTCGCTGCGGTCTTTGGCAATAGTACGCGCTGCAGTTCGACCAAAGGCGCAAGTGGTCACACACTGGGCGCTGCTGGTGCGCTCGAAGCCGTGATCTGTGCACTCGCCATCCAGCGCGGCTTCATGCCCGGTGGCGTGAACTGCCAGCAACTCGATCCAGGGTGCACTATTAACTACCTGCGACGCAATGAATCCATTGGCCCGCGGCATGTGCTCAGTAACTCCTTTGGATTCGGCGGCTCCAATTGCAGCCTGGTCTTTGGAGCACTGACATGAGCAATGACGCTCAACCTGCAGCGCTCTCGGGGGCACTGGACGGGGTGGCATTTATTGGTCCGGGCATCAATACCTGGGCGCAGCTGAAAGCAGTTCTAAGCGGTACTGCGCCGTACCGTGCGGCGCCGACGCTGATTCCTCCTCCCGCGACGCTGCCGCCGGCCGAGCGCCGCCGCACAGGCCGCGTCGTGAACCTGGCGTTAGCCGCCGGCTACCAGGCCACTGCCGGCACCGGCTGCGAGCTGGCAACGCTGGCCACCGTGTTCAGCTCCTCAGGGGCCGACAGCAACAACTGCCACGAAATCTGCCAGACGCTCGCTTCAGCCGACCGCCAGCTCTCCCCGACCCGCTTTCACAATTCCGTGCATAACGTAACTGCCGGTTACTGGAGCATCGCCACCCGCGATATGGCCCCGTCAACCGTGCTGTGTGCCTATGACGCGAGCTTTGCTGCAGGCTTGCTTGAGGCGCTGGTGCAGCTGTCAAGTGGCACTGCTGAGGTGTTGCTGGTGGCATACGATCTGGACTATCCATCGCCATTGCGCGAGAAGCGGCCGATCCCGGACAGTCTGGCCGTCGCATTGCTAGTACGCCGCCACAGCAGCGCGCGCACACTTGCAAAACTCCGTGCAACGCTGCGCCAGAGCGAGCCTGACCGAATCCCGGATCCGGAACTGGAATACCTGCGTCAGCAGATTCCCGCCGCGCGGGCGTTGCCGCTGCTGGCACTTGTGGCGCAGGGCCGCGCCGCGACTTGCCAGCTCGAATACTTAGCTCCCCTCGCACTTGAAGTGCAGGTCCAGCCATGCGCCTAGATCATGCATGGATCGCCGCGCACATCCCGCATCAGGGGCTGATGTGCCTGCTCGAGGAGGTGCTGGCTCACAGCCCGGAGGAGATTGTTTGTCGCGCGAGTTCGCACCGCTCCAAACTCAATCCACTTCGGTGCGCCGGCCGGCTGCACGCACTGTGCGCAATCGAGTACGCTGCGCAGGCAGCAGCGGTCTATGGCGCCCTGTATGACGCGCCAGCCGCGAGCGCAGCGGCATTTGGCATGCTGGCGAGCGTGCGCGACGTGGCACTTGAACTTACGCGGCTTGATGAGCTGGGCGAGGATCTTATTATCAGCGTGCGCAACGGCGGGGCCGATACGAATATCAGGATGTTTGAATTCACCGTCAGCTGCGGCTCGCGGCTGCTGGTCAGCGGTCGCGGGTCCATAGTACTCAGGCGCAGCAGCACCCACACGGGACGCAGCGGGGCAGTAAGTTGATATCGAGCGGCAGATTGGCACTCGTTACCGGCGGCAGCGGCGCAATTGGCGCCGCCATCTGCAGGGAACTTGCTGCCGCCGGCCACCACGTCTATGTGCACGCGCACGCCAATATCGCGGTTGCACAGAGCCTGGTAGCCGAATTGCTAGCCACCGGAGCTTCGGCCGAAGCGCTCTCCTTTGATGCCAGCGATAACGCCGCCAGCCGCAGCGCGGTCGACACGCTGCTGGCACGTGGCCCGATCCAGATCATCGTCCACAATGCCGGCGTTCACGACGATGCAGCCTTTCCAGGCATGAGCCTGCAGCAGTGGCACCGCGTGATCGATGTCAGCCTGCACGGCTTCTACAATGTAGTGCAACCCCTGACGCTGCCTATGATCCGCACCCGCTGGGGCCGCATCATTACGATCACTTCGGTCGCCGGCCTGATTGGCAATCGCGGCCAGGTCAACTACGCCGCCGCCAAGGGTGCACTGCACGCTGCGACTCGCGCACTGGCGCTCGAAACCGCGACGCGGGGTATTACCGTCAACGCGGTGGCGCCGGGCCTGATCGATACCAGCATGACTCACGGGTTATTTGACAGCGCTACAATCGAACGTCTCGTGCCGATGAAGCGCGCGGGGCGGCCCGAGGAGGTGGCCGGACTGGTGGGCTATCTGGCCTCGGAGTCGGCCGCTTACATCACCGGACAGATTCTCTCCGTTAACGGCGGCATGGCCTGATTCAAGGCGACTGCGCGCTTAGGAAAAATCATCTCCGCGCGGCTTGCGGCGTTCCACCCACCAGGTATAGAAGCGAAACAGTCCGGCGGCGGTGGCAACCGCCACGGCAACCCCGGCGATGATCGGCGCGAGGCGCAGTAACAGCGGCTTGCGGGTCAGATGCAGCGCCATCGCAAAACCCGATAACCCTGCGGGGGTGGCCCGTGCTGCCAGATAGCCTACGATGACCGAGAAAGCCCCGGCAAGACCTGCGATGGCGCCGGTCGATTCGCCGAGGCGCTTGTGGTGCAATTCGCGTGACAGGCGTTTTTTCAAATCCTGCATAACGGACCTACCTATCTAGTGTGGTCTCTGCCCAATGAGTCTAGTCGGCCCCGCGCCAGTGGGCAAATCACCTAGCGCCGCAGGCCGGTATAGGCAAGATAGAGCGCACCGAGCGCGGCCACCCAGGCGCCGGCGCCGACACCGATGTGCCGCGCCACCACGCCAACGCTATGGCGCGCCATGACGTTGGCCAGATTGACCAGCGCATTGGTGACATCGCCGGCATTCTGAGCCACCGTGAAGGTGTCTTGTGAGGTCTCGTGATAGAGGATGGCGCCGCACACAAGCATCAGCAGCAGCGGCGCGATGCGCGCCAGGCGCGCCAGGCGGTTTCCTGAGACGTATGGCGCGAGTGTCGCTGCCAGAATGGCCAGGCTCAGTACCCCAAACGGAATGGTCAGCCATCCCGCATTACTGCCAACGCCAGTGAAGAGGCGCGCTGGCTGAGCAATGATGGCTGCCATGTCAAAGAACTGAAAATCAAGCTCAATGGCGCCAATCGTGGTGGTCAGCGTATTGAGCAGGAACCATCCCACAAAAACGAGCACAACGGCCGCCAAATTGAGCCATTCCGGCAGCTCTCTGGGCTCATCAGAGATGGCTTCAGGCTCCAGCGGTGCCGCTGCCCTAGACGTCGAGTCCATGTGCTACTCCCGTGTCGGCCGCCGGCACAGCCAATGCGATGCGGCGGCTGGTGACCCCTTCTCCCGCGTGCTAGATTAGTCCGCCCAGTGACCAGCCCGCACCTGTTTTTTTATTGCGCCTGGAGAGCCCCTATGCACGCCCCTCGGTGGCGAATCGGACCCACGGCCCTGTTGGCCGTTTTGGTCGGCTGCACGACCACCCCCCAGCAGCAGCAGGTCTGGGTCAACAAGGCCTCCGATGTGACCGCCAAGGCAGTCGACCAGACCAGCAAAGCGTTCAAAATCGCCTCCGATCAGGCCGCCAAGGCCCTGGTTCGAATGCAGCACTATCTGGCCGAAAAGGACACGCTCAAGACCTTCTACGATGCTGGCGAACACAGCGAATCAGTGGTCCTCGAGGTCCTGCATAGATCCGGGGTTAACGCCAAAGGCGCTACCGCCGGAGCTCACTCTGGGACCACCACTGGAAAAGGCACCGGCACGACTCCGCCACCCCCGGCGATGAGCCCGGCTCTGCCTGAGCACTATGCGGGTGGCCTGCACTGGCCGCTCGATGCCGGAATCGTCAGCTCCGAATTTGGGGAGCGCTGGGGCAAGATGCATAAAGGCCTTGATATCGCTGCCGATGTCGGGGAGCCGGTGTATGCGATTGCCGCCGGTGAAGTGATTTACGCGGGCAATGGCATGCGCGGTTACGGCAACGTCGTAATCATCCGGCATGATCGGATGCGCACTTCACTGTACGCGCACAACAGCGAATTGAAGGTCAAGCAGGGCGATCAGGTGACGCAGGGCACGCTGGTGGCGTTGCTGGGCAGCACCGGGCATTCCACGGGACCGCACGTTCACTTCGAGATTCGTGATGGCGACACGCCGGTCAGCCCGCGCACGGTACTGCCGGCCTCAAAACTCGCCCAGACCCTAGGCGTGCCAGCACTGCTGACTCCACCCGATGCGCAAGTCGCGACCGCGACGCTGTTGGCACAGAGCAGCCGCTAGCAGCTCGTATCGATTCTTCGGCTGACGGGATGCTTCAAAGCGGCGCACAGGCCCCATTGAGCCAATGGCGAATCTCCTCGGGAACCAGCGGCCCGATGGCAGCCGCCGTGCGCGCATGATAGGCATCGAGCTGTGAACGCTCCTCGGCGCTGAGCATGCCGGCGACGATGAGCCGCCGGTCGAGCGGCGCCAAGGTCAGGGTCTCGAAGCCGTGCATCGCCCGCTCGCCACCGACAATCATTGATGGCTCGGTGACACACTGCAGATTCTCGATGCGAATGCCGTAGGCACCTTCTTTGTAGTAACCAGGCTCATTGGAAACGATCATGCCGGCCCGCAGCGCCACCGCATTGGGCAGCTTGGCAATGCGCTGCGGACCCTCGTGCACCCCCAGGTACGAGCCCACGCCATGCCCGGTGCCGTGATCATAGTCCAGGCCTTGGGCCCACAGGGCCGTGCGCGCGAGCGTATCAAGCGCCGAGCCGCTGGTGCCGGCCGGAAAGCGCACCCGCGCCAGTGCCAGATGGCCCTTGAGTACCAAGGTGAATCGTTCGCGCATCTCGCCGCTCGGCTCACCCATCGCAACGGTACGCGTCACGTCGGTAGTGCCGTCCAGATACTGGGCCCCTGAATCAACCAGCAGCAGCGAGCCGGGCTCGCAGCGGCGATTCATCCGGGCATTGGGTCGATAGTGAACCACCGCACCGTTGGGGCCGGCGCCGGCAATGGTCTCGAACGACAGATCACGCAAGACACCCGTAGCTTCGCGGAATGCTTCGAGCCGGCTAACCACTTCGATCTCATCGGGGAGCTTGTGCTGGGCTTCGGTCGCCAGCCAGTGCAAGCAGCGGGTAAGCGCTGCGCCGTCGCGCCGATGGGCGGCCCGGGCGCCTTCCAGTTCTATGCTGTTCTTGCAGGCGCGCGGCAGCGTGCACGGGTCTTCGCCCTGCACAACCTCGGCGCCGGCGGCAGCCAGCGCATCGAAGTACCAGCTCGAGGTCTGCACCGGATCGACCAGGACGCGCTGACCCTTGAGCTTTGCGAACAGAGCGGCCAGCGCTTTGGGCTCGAGCACCTGCACCTGACTTCCGAGCCAGTCGCGAAGCGACCCGGTGACCTTGCCGCTATCAACCAGCAGCGCTGCGGTACCATCGCGATACAGCAGCGCCTGGCCGAGCGCCAGCGGCGAGCAACGGACGTCGGCGCCACGGATATTGAACAACCAGGCGATCGAGGCGGGCGCCGTGAGCAACGCGGCCGCGGTGCGATTGGCCCCAAGCTGCTCCCCTAGGCGCGAGCGCTTGGCTGCCGAGGCCTCGCCGGCGTAAGCAAGCGGGTGCGGCACGATCGGCGCGCGTGGCTGAGCCGGACGCTCACCGCCCCAGGCCTCATCCAGGGGATTGGCCTCGACACCGCGCAACGTAGCGCCGGCGCGGCGCGTTGCGGCCCCCAGGGCTTCGAGTTCCGATGGGCTGTGCAGGCGCGGATCGTAGCCAATGACCTTTCCAGCTCCGGAGTGCCCCTCAAGATACGCTGGCACGCCACCCTCGATCAGGCTGCAAATCTCGAAAATGGACTGATCCACCTGATCACGCACCTGCAGCGTGTAGCGGCCATCGACAAAGACCGCGGCGCGTTCGCGCAAGATCACGGCGGCGCCCGCCGAGCCGGTGAAGCCACTGGCCCACGCCAAGCGCTCGTTGGCCTCCGGTAAATATTCGTTTTGATACTCATCGGCGTGCGGGACAATGAAACCATCGAGTCCCTGGCGCCGCATGGCCTCACGGATCAGCGGCACATGCCGTCCGCCAAATGAAGGATCCGTGCTCTCGCTGAATGTCTGTCTCATTGGCTTTAAATCCGTGTGTAGTGAATGAGGCGCCCGCTTCAGCCGCGCCGCGTAAATTTGGCAATGCCGCGCCGCGCATCGTCCTGCACTGCATTGGCTGCCATGACTTCCCCGGCCTGGGCATAAGCGGCAGCGATCGGCAGCTCCCGCTGCTGATAGAAGAGTCGCTTGCCGGCGCGGATGGCTGCCGGGGATTTACTCGCGATCGTCGCTGCCAGCTTCGCGACCTCCTCATCGAGCAGTTCCGGCGCGACCACGCGATTAACCAGCCCATATTCGCGCGCCGTTTCGGCACTGATGAACTCGCCGGTCAGCAGCATTTCAAGGGCAGGTTTCTGCAGTAGATTGCGCGAGAGCGCCACCGCCGGAGTCGAGCAGAACAGCCCGAGATTGATCCCGGAGACGGCAAAACGCGCCTCACTGCTGGCAACCGCCAGATCGCACATCGCCACCAGCTGGCAACCGGCGGCGGTGGCAACGCCCTGCACCTGCGCTATAACGGGCTGCGGGAGCTCCCTGATCGCCAGCATCAGCGAGCTGCAGGCGGCAAACAGCGCCCGCAGTTCTTCCTCGCCCGCCTCGGCACCCATTTCCGTCAGATCGTGCCCAGCACAGAATGCACGGCCTTCAGCGCGCAGCACGACGACATGGACCCCAGCGTCGCTACCAATCGCTGCCAGTGTGCCGCGCAGCGCCTCAATCATCGCTGCGGACAAGACATTGTATTTGGCAGCGCGATTCAGCGTCAGGTAGACGATGGCACCGGAATGCGCTGTTCGCACCCAGGCATCCAATGCCCCGCTCTCAGCCGCTCGCTCAGGGTGTGCATTCATCGGATAAGGCTCCCGAATCGGTTGCGGCCGCCGCAACCGGTGCTATCTACGTATTGTATCCGTACCCCGGCGGGCGCGCTAAGCCCACGCCGGCAAGGACCCCAGACCTGGGTCGAATGGCGCTCACCGGGTCGCACTATTTACTATGGCGCGCAGCGGGATCGAACTAGGTTCGAGAAAACTCGCCGCGCGGCAACAAGGCGCTGCCGGCAGACTAATGCGGAGCAGGTTATGACATCAGTGCGCGAGCGCAAGTCAGCGACGGTGGTATCGGCCGAACATGCCGCGTCCCTGGTCACCTCCGGTGACTGGGTGGATTACGGATTCGGACATGCGCAGCCCGATGTTTTCGACCGAGCCCTCGCCGCTCGCGCGCCAGATCTGGAGCGGGTCAAGATCCGCGCTGCCCTCACCATGCGGCCGCGTGCGGTGCTTGAGGCTGATCCCGAGGGGCGGCACTTCCAATGGCTCAATTGGCATTTCTCAGCCTACGATCGCAAGCAGCACGATGCAGGTCGCTGTAACTATCTGCCAATGAACTTCGGCGAAAGCCCCGACTATTACCGCCGTTTCATCGAACCCATCGGTGTCGCCTGTATCAAGACCACGCCGATGGATGCTGATGGCTATTACAACTTCGGCTGCAGCACCACCTACTTGCGGGCGATGACCGAGCGCGCGCGCATCGTCATCGTGGAGACCTGCAGTTCAGTTCCCAGAGTGCCCGGTCCCGACAATGCTCTGCATGCGAGCGAGGTGGACTTCGTCATTGATGGTGGCAGCGCGCCGCTACCGGCCATCGCGCCTTCACCAGTGAGCGCAATCGAGCGCGAAGTTGCCCGGCTCATCGCCGCGGAGATCGAAGACAGCGCCTGTCTGCAGGTGGGAATTGGTGGCATGCCCAATGCCGTATGCTCATTGCTGCGGGAGGCGAACGTGCGCAATCTGGGTGTCCATACCGAGATGATGGTCGATGGCATCGCCGATCTGATCGAGGCGGGTATCGTCACGAACTCGGCCAAGCGCCTGGATGCGGGTTACAGCGTGTTTTCTTTTGCGGTGGGTTCCGAGCGGCTCTACCGACTGCTCGAGGGCAATGCCGCTGTGCGCGCCTGCGCCGTCGATTACACAAATTTACCCGATAGCATCGCCCGTAACGATCGAGTAGTGTCGATCAACAACACCACTCAGATGGACCTGCAAGGCCAGGCAGCCTCCGAATCCTGCGGGCACCGCCACGTCAGTGGCACTGGCGGCCAGCTGCAGTTCGTGCGCGGTGCCTATGCCTCGCATGGCGGTAAATCGTTCTTGTGTCTCGGCTCTGTCTACGAGAAGCACGCTCGGCGCGAAAGCCGCATTGTGCTTTCACTCACGCCGGGCAATATCGTGACTACGCCTCGCACCGATACGATGTATGTGGTGACCGAATATGGCATTGTCAATCTGAAGGGCAAGTCAGTTGCCGAGCGCGCACTGGCCCTGATTTCCATCGCGCACCCGGATTTTCGCGAGCAGTTGGAGCGCGACGCACGGCATCACAGATTAATCCCCAAAGGCTGGAGCTAGCGCGCCCTCCAACCCTATTACGAATTGGCAGCGCGGGCCAGCGGCAGAGCGATTTCAATCGCGACGCCATCGCTCCGGTTGCAGGCAACAATGCTGCCTTGCATCTTCGTGACCAGTTCGCGAGCAACAAATAAGCCCTGGCCCTGGTGTCCGGCGGCGCCTGGCGTCAACGACACGCCGAACTCGAAGACATCTTCCAGGCGCTCTGGCGGAATTGTCGGACCCTTATTGGCGATCGTTATGATCGCGTTGCCTTCTGCGATCTCCAGCAGCACGCGGATCACCGTGCCTGGCAGCCGGAACCGATTGGCATTGTTCAGGATCTGCACAACGGCATCACTGAGTGCGCCGTCATCGAGCTCCACCGGCACCGCTGCATCCGGGCCCGTGAATTCGACCGCGTCGATCCCGATCTGCGCGGCGTTGCTGGCAAGCTGCCGCAGAAAATCCGTAAGATCGATACGAACCGCCTCTCCGTACATGCGACCGAACGCATCACGTAACGCATCGCCCCCGAAGATCGCCTGCACAGCTTTATTGATCCGATCGATGTACGGCCAGCTGCGAGATGCCGGCGGATTCAGGGCCAGCAGCGCCTGGATGGGGCTGCGGATATGATGACCGATGACACGCAAGGTCTCGTACTCACGTTTGACGCGCTCCTGCGTCTCGCGCTCGTGGCGTAGCGCATCGTCGCGGATCTGTCCGATCAGTGCACTCAGGGTGCGCGAGAGAATTCCGAGTTCATCGCTCGAGCGCCCGTACGGCAGATCGGTCGGTATGCTGCCGACAGCGCTGTTTGATGCGGCCGCTGCCAGGTGCATCAGGCGGCTCAGTACCGCACGCATCGTAACCAGGTAGAGCACGGCGACGGCTGCGAACATGGCCAGAAAACTTAAGGCAAGCCTGGGCGCTAGATTGTTCCAGGCGGCAATGGCACTGGCGGCGGGAACGCTCGCGCGTGCCTCATAGCCCAACACGGGCTGCACGCTGCTGTGGATCACGATGGGCTTGGTATCGAGCCAACGCTGGCGCCAGCCCGACCAGCGGCGTTGCTCACGTTCGATGTTTGCCGGCAGCGGAAACTGGCCAGCCCACTCCGCGGTCTCGGCCCCGCCCCGATAGAGCTCCACGGTCTCTCCGCTGCCGGCCGGCGTGTAGAGGGAACGTGCCGAGACGAGGGGTGTGCCGGCCAGATCAACAATCCCGGCGGCGCGGTGCTGATAGGTTGCGCCACGCAATTCGGCGCTGGTTGCTGCGGCCTCCGCCCGCAGATGTGCCATCCGGATCAGGACGCTGTTGCCTGGGATCGGCCAGCGTTCGGTGGCGCTGCTGAGGCCGGTCATATCGATCGCAACGCTGAGCATGCGCTCCCGCGCAGGCATCAGTGCGCTTACGAAAGATCCCTTAACGTGATGATCCGGGAGTCGGGCTGCATTGTCGGAGATCTGCCACTGCTCGTCGGCCCGATAAGCCGTCAGCTGATAGGACTCCGGGTCAATGCGCTCATCGCGCGCATAGCCTTGCACGTCGAGCAAACCTTGCGCCGAGAACTGGTCGAGCACCAGGACCCACCGCGCCTCGCGCCCGTCATTTCGCAGGATTTGCAGTTCAAAGAAGTCGCCCATTTTGAGCGGCGAGCCGGCTGATGCGCGCGGCAGGACCGAATCGCTGTTGAAGCGTACAATCAGGTACAGATAACGGCCAGGATTGCTGACGGCCGAGACCGTACGATCCACCGCTGCGCAGGCACTGAGGGTCTCGAGGCCCTCGAGCTGGAAATTCAGGTAGCAGGGTCGCCCCACAATATATTCATCGGGCAGCGCTGCACGCATGACGCGCGTGCGCGTCGAGGCCTGAGTGGGTCGAAGCTCGCGCGCCTCGGAGCGAAACTCAAGATTTGCCAGCACCACGTGGCCATCGGCAGTATCCAGTTGCCGCAGGAACAGATCGAGCCGATAGCGCACCTGAGCGCCGATGCTCTCGCGCACCTGTTCATAGCCGCGCCGGTCGGTCCAGACAGCCAGCAGCAGCAAGCCCAACATAACGCCGATAAACAGCAGATGAAAGGTCAGATGCAGGCGCCGCCACCCGCGCGTCCGCGGCGCTCGCATTGTCGCTATTCCTGCCACAGATAACCGACCAAGGGCACATTAATGATCTTGTTGAATCCCGGGTCCACTGCCTTAAACGCGGTGCGGATCGTACTGATGTGCGTCTTGACGGCCCCCTGCGTGCCCGCATACGGCATTACTTTGATCAGGTCGCCGAAGGAGACGGGACGCCCGTTGCTGCGGGCAATCTGGTAGAGGATCCGCTGCGCAGTCATTGGCAGGACCAGGCGCTGGCCGCGCCAGACCGGGTGTTTCTTCTCCAGCGGATTCAGATCCAGGCCAGCCGGCAGATCCGAATCGCGTCCGCCTGCCCCGGCTGCCGGCGCTGCCGGCTTCTCTTTGAGGGCATTGCGCACCACGGCGATCAGCGCCGCCTGGTCTGCCGGCTTGGTCAGATAATCCCAGGCTTCGAGCTGATACATGATGCCGCGATAGATATCGGCCGGCATGCCTGAGACCACAATGACCGGACAGTTCTGGCGCTTACTCAGATCATGGATCAGACCCACGCCCGCGTTGGAATCACTGCCGAGCCGGATGTCCAGTAGCACCAGATCAAAGGCGCGCTGCGCAATCGCCGCCTCGGCCGCCGTGCGAGATCCCAGCTGCTCAATCTCGAAGGAGACATCGTACTCCTTGAGCCATGTGGCGAAGGTCTGACTGGTCGGTGGATCATCTTCAATGATTGCAATTCGGGTCATGGCGCGCACTCCACCGGTGGGTTCCCCTATTGTCGCGGATCCGCGGCCTCACGTCCGCGGCCGAGGGTTAGTGTTTCTTAACCTGACGACCGCTAAGTGCTGACCATGATGCACTCGGCTCGCAGCGTGCCGCCGCCTGCCCCGCGACGCGTGAGGGTCGATTGCCTGGGCAAAGTAAGCAAACGCTAACTCGGCCGCCGCCGGAGTTAATGGCTAGGCACCGCGGCGTAAGCCTTCGCTCACCGCGAAACTGAGAGCATGGCTCCAGTGGCGAATCGCCGCCAGCAATTCTGGGGCAGGCCCCATCGGAATTCAGCGTGAAGCACTCGTCAGTCATTCGCTCAAACACGGTCGCCACGCTGCTGCTGGCAGCCGCCGTGCGCACCAGCTTGGGTCGCCTGGCTGGTCCTGATATCCGACCCGGAGTCCGCATTCATGCTCCCGGAGAGCCGTTACCGGCATCTGGGATTATTGCTCCGGATCGTCGCGACGGCCCGCGCGCCACGACGTTCTCCTGCTCATCCGCCTGTTGCTGCACCACCTGTCCAAGGAGTTGACCATGAACACCGCACCTATCTCATTGCCTGCCACTCGCCGCCTGAGAAACCTGCTACGAAGCACCACCGTACTGCTCGCCGGTGGCCTGGCCTGCCTGTTGTCCGCGAGCGCCTGCGGGGCCGCCGAAGCGAGTGTGCCCCAGAGCTGGAGCCTGCGCGCGGGACCCATCAAAACTGAAGCCCGGCTGCTGCATGAGGATCCGGCCGGCCCTCAGATCAGTGGCCAGTACGTCTTCACGATCACGGTCCATGGGGAAGCTGAAGATCAGGTCATGACTACCGCCATCCGGGGCAGCTCGCTCGATGAAGCTGTAAGAATCGCCCGCGCCGGGACCGTGTGGCGATCGCCTTACCTGTTCGTACATCTGGACCGCGGTATCGGTAATCGACCCGATGGCCGCAGGGAGGCGGTGTTCGAACTGCTCAACGGCAAGTTGCTGAGCCTGGGACAGCTGATCGATCTGGGCGATGGCGTGAACAATTATCACGGCCGCCATTTCGTCGATTACTGGGTGCCGGACTCTGCGCAGCAGCTGAACCTGTGCCGCGACTGTGCGCCGGTCTTGAGAATCCAGCTGGTTGATCGCGATGGTCATCTGGAGGTCCAGCGCAGTGTTACCTGGTCGGCCAACCAGAACAGCTGGCAGGCCAATGCGCAGCTGATCGCGCATCCTCCAACCGATGCTGCGAGTCCGGCGCAGGACTCATCCGATGGCGATTTTGCGGCGCGCCTTGGCTACTTCCAGGCCGTGGTAAAGAACGCCATGCTGGCCAAATATTGCGGCAAGACCGCCGACCTGCTCGATCTGCTGAGTCTGTCAGCGCCACACCTGAATGCCGAGCAACGTCAGGATCTGAGGGATGCCTTGGCAATGTTGGCGCCGCTGACGCCGCCAAGTGAGGCGCGGCCGGCACTCTATGCACTCAACGTAGACATGAAGAGCACCCCGTAAGCCCACTCTGCTACGCACAAGGAGGCTCTGCTCCTAAGATACGCCGCGGCGGCAGGCCGAAGTCAGATCGGCAAGCGTCTGGCCCGGTTCCATCCGTGCCGTCGCGGCGTCCTCCTGCTCAGTCGGAGCGCTTGCCGGCCGGCACTCGCTTGCCCGCACAATGAAGCAGGAAAGCTTCGGTGGTGTCTGCCGAAGCCCGGGCGATGAATTCCCCAGTCATCCCCAGCCGGCGGCCCGTACGATAGGTCGTCCCCGTGACGCCGATCCCCGCGCCACAGACTCCGCACCGGGGGGTCGATCTCAATAAGATCGACCGAGCATCGCAGCGCACGCATCCGGATCGCCGGCGCCATCCGCTGATCCCGCCGCCCAGCACCGACAGAATTCGATCGGTCATGAGCCTTGGATGCCCCGCCGCCACTGCTGGGAGGCAATTTTCGGTCTGGTCGGCAGGGCGCCGCCTCCGCTCCATCACTACGGTAACGGTCCGGGGTCAATCTGGACGGGCCACGCGCCTGACGTCATCCGGGCCGGATGGCACGGTCTCGCATTAAGTTAATCGGCGCCATGGCCGGTGCTTGAGCGCTCAAGTACGGCTGCCGGCGGCCGCTAACCCGGCAGATGCTTACGCACAAAAACCGTGCCCGCGAGCAGCGCGCGCTGCTTCAGAACCGCGCCGGCCCAATGGCCTCGGCGCTGCTGTGCCTGTGCGCCTCGGCAGCTCTGAACGCGGGTGAAACACACGCCACACTCACCATAGCGGTCACCGTCCCACCAGTGTCGCGGCTACAAGTCGTATCGCAGGCCACCACCGTTGAGATCACAGCGCTGGATTTGCAAAGAGGCTACGTGGAACTGAGTGAGCCCACTCTGCTCAATGTCTACAGCAATGCCCACGATGGCTTCGCTCTGGAGGTGCTGCCGATGAGCCCGGTGATTCGAGCCATTGCGGTGCGCGGTCTGGGCAGTGAGGCGGATCTTGGCCCCGAGGGGGGTCGGATCATCGAACGCTGGCAGCATCCCCAGGCGACCTCGCTCTCGCTGACGTTCCGGTTGGCACTGGCGCCCGGCGCGGTACCTGGAATCTATCCGTGGCCACTGCATCTGGCGATCGGGCCGGTCTCTGACACGCCTTGATCGCCACCCCCGAAGGGGCGTTGATCAAAATGTAATGGTCACCACAATCGTGTCGGTGTAGGTGCCGGGGGCCACATTCTGGCCAGCATTTAGCTTGCCGTAGATCGTGCCGCTCGCCGTCTGCGTCGGATTGGCCTTGGTCAGATTGAGCGTGGCACTGCCGGTCTGTGAGCCTCCGGTCCCGTCACCACGAATCTCGGTGTAGGCGGCATCATAGTAGAGGTTGTAGTTGAGCACGTTGGCCCCCGAGAGCAGCGTACGGTTGGCGTAAGTGCCGCTGGACCCGGTGCTGAAGCTGTCGGTCAGAGTAACGGTCGCGGCATTTCCTGACAGCAGCGTACAGTTCGCAATGACCGTGCCGTTCGCTTCATCCGGCGGTGCCGCAAAGGGATTGTAGACCCCGAAATTCGGACCCGTCGCCGAGACCGAGCAGGTCCAGCTCGCTGCGGCCGCGGGCATCATGCCGACACTCAGCGCCAAGCCGAGCAACAGTAGGACTGGGCGGGTTACTAACCCGGGGCAATGTGGCTTGCGGCTCACGGACGGGCCTCGCTCGCGGCGTATTCGCTGCATACGATAGTGCCCATGTCGGGCTGCGGGTCATTCGCGGGCGGCGGCGCCAGGCGGAAAGTGCACCTGTGATTGGCCCACGTGGCCGTGGCATTGGAACCATGATCGAAACCGGTAATGTAAACCCGGCCATCGAGTGCGACCGGAAACAGCCGCCCATTAAAATTCACCTGCGCACCCGTCGGCACAGCGCTGCCGTCTCTGGTAGTTAAACGAAAGACACCGGCACGGATCTTCTCGACCGGGAACTTCAGTACCACGCCACTGCGATAAGCCGGGGCAACTTCCATGGTCTTGGCATCAATCTGCGTATCCAGGGGCAGCTCGAGCGGATCAATACTGATGCGATTGATTTCATACGGGCGCAGATCATGCAACAAGGCGCGGCCACTCTGGTCAGTTTCGGTTATTTTCTGATTGTCGATATACACCGGTACATCGGCTAAACCTGCCACATCAACGACCGCAAAGCTGTCGTTCACCTGACGCGCCGCGCGAACTTGGCCCTCAAGGAGCGTAGCAGCGCCACTCCACTGCGCGGTCTGGCCGCTGATGCCCGCGTTGCGGACTGCCATCGCTTCTAGATCCCCCGCCAGTGTCTGCAAGCGACCATCGGCCGTATAGTTATTCTCGCTGGTCTCACCGAGCCGATAGCCGAACCCGGGCCCGAGCGGCGGGCTCTCGACCAGCATTGCATTCACCTCGTTCGGGGGCGCGCCTGCGCCCTGACCGAGCGTGCCTCCGGTAGTGAGCGATTTACGACCCCCCAGCGGGATCGTGACAAACAGATAGAGGCTGCTCGCCGCTTGCGTAGACATAGTGCGCGTTGCATTCACGCTGATGGTGATCTGGTCAGGCAATTGTTGCGTGTAAGCGGCGCTGAGGGTCTTCATCTGCGGCGCACTGTCGAAGGTCTCATCAGCATAGGCCACCTGCAATGAGGTGCCATGGGCCAGATTGACGCCTACCTGGGCAAGGCTGCGCTGCTTAAACTGCCCTGAAATGGTCGAGGCGTCGCTGATCTGGAGGTAGCCGGATGAAGCCACGCTGGTGCTGAACGCCACGTTGAACCATTTGGCCTGCCACGAGTAGCCGAGGCTACTCAGGATGCCGCTGCGGCCGCCGCCGCCGCCATCGGCGAGTGTTGCACTCACGATGCCGTAATGACTCAGTGCCACCGCCAGATCCGCTCCGGCGGCATACGCTTGGGAACCGAGGAACTCACCATGGGCCTCGACCGTGAGGGCTGAAGTCAGGCCGCGCTCATAGGTCGCCGAACCAGCCACGCCCGCATAGCGATCGCTCTCGAGGGCGTAGTCATTGCGGGCCACGCCGAAGTCGAGCTCGTATTCGCTCAGACCCGGCGCCAGCAAACTGGCACTGGTGTAGAAGGGCTGAGTGATCACCTGCTGCTGGCCGAACGCATTGCGTACCACCAGTGTGACATCACCACTCCCGGTTATTGAGGGCAGCTGATCGACTATGAAGGGCCCGGGCGGCAGGTTCTGGCTCGAGACTTTCTGATTGTTGACGAAAACGTCCACGGTCGAGGGCAGGACCGCTGTGCCACTGGCCGCCAGGAGCGGTGTAGTCAGCATATCCGGGCGTAAGCCGAAGTTCGTGCCCCAGTGAATACCACCGAAGCGGACTGCGCTTCCCCAGTTGCCCGGATCAGTAATGGCATCGCCGAGCTCCAGGGTCTCAAGCCGCCCCGGAAAATCCTTGGTGAAGGTCGTATCAAGGCGCACCACTCCGGCACTGCCATCGTTCGAGCGGGCCACGGCCGTGTTGGTCAGCACGCCGACTGAATTGAATATGCCAAGCTCGGTGGTCACGCCTGCGAGGTTCTGATCCGAATAGTGCTGCGCCAAGAGTTCGTAGTTCAGGAACCCGCCCAGCGCCGCCGGCGTAATCGGTGGGCCTTCGCGGGCAGGTGCCGAGACACGTGTGGCCAGAAAGGCGTCCCCTGAAACACTGATCATGGCGCGGCCGCGCGCTTCGTCGTACTGCACCTGGCCACCGGGCAAGGCACTGATGGGATAATAGCGTCGCCCTTCATACAGGCGCGGCGCCACTTCAGGCATTCTCAGGTGCATACGCGCCAGGTCCCGCTCATCCAGCCACAGCCCGCCAGAGTCATCGCGCAGCACGATCAGCATCTCGGTGGCAGGCTGGTCATTCACGCTAACCTCCATCACCGCCTCCTCCAGTGCGGGCAATTCGTCGGCGTACAGGGCAAAACCGGCGCACGTGCACAGCAGGAGCGCGATGCAGCTCCAGAATCTGGGCCTGGCAAGGTCTTTGAACCAGCACATAATCGCCCGAGGAGTGGCTCAGGTCCCGGCATCGCTGACGGCGGCGGCAAACTCGCCGCGGTCACCCGTACCCTGCACCCGCAGGGCAACGTGATCCGCGAGCCCCTCAGGCGGTTTGACCACCCAGCTGACCGAACTCTGTGGCAGAACGTAGCGCGTGACCGCGACATGTGTCGCGCGCTCGGCTGAGCCGAACTGAACATCAAAATCGGTCACGCGCGTATGAGCATTGCCGGAATTACTCGCGGTGATCTGCACCGTGCCGTCGGTCTGCCACTGCGCACTCCAGTTGAGCTCACCGTGCTCAGCCACCGGCGGGGCGACAAATATGGGCAGACTCAGTTGCAGCGCCACCTGCATGCCACTGAAATCCTTGGCGGGGGGTGCAGGAATCTCGGTCAGCAGGACCCGGTAGTCGAGCTCTCGCGTCGGGTCGGCATCGCGTCGTAGTGCAATCCGCACCACCTGTTGGCCGTGCGGCGCCATTTTGAAAATCGGCGGAGTGACCAGCAGTTCGTGTGTCTCATCCAGCCGCTCCTGGCCCTCCGGCTGAGTCCAGTTCCTCAACTCGACCTGGATCGTCAGTGGCGCGTCATCGGCATTGGTGATCGTCAGCACCTCGAGCCGGTGACTGCCCTTCATTTCCACCCGCAGTGGCGAGACACTGAAGTTGCCCGCCAGCGCCAGGGATGGCAGAGCCCCGAGCAGTGCGGCGCCACCGAGCGCGGAGCAGGTTATGGAAATTGCGCGCAGGCCGCTGTAAAGGTTCACGATGCAGATTCCTTGAAAAAATTGAGTGCTGCCGGCTCAGTAGGTGAGCGTGGCAGTGACTGTATCGGCGTAGGTGCCGGCCGCGGCGGCGCGCTGGTTGGCGGCACTGTCGAGAAATTGTCCGTAGACCGTGACTTTTACCGGGACTGAAAAGCTGTTGGTGCCGACCGTCACAGGAACTGTCGAGCTGCCGCCGGTCCCGTCTCCAAATACCGTGCTGTAGCTGGCGCTCGTGTACAGGTTGTACTGCAGCTTGCCGCTGCCTGGCCCGGCCATCAGGCGATTGGCCATCGTGCCACCCGAAGCACCAGCGTTAAGCGCCAACGTGGGTGCGGTCGTCCCACTGGTGCATTGGATCGAGATGGTTGAGTTCGCTTTGAGCGTGGTGCCGTTGCCGGGAATGTAGGTGCCGAAGTTGATTGCCGTGGCACTCATCTGGCAGACCGCCAGCACGGTCGCGGACACCACAAAACTTCCGTTGGCAGTCCCGGCAAAGAGCGGCGCGCTCACGATAGCGAATGGCGCAATGCGCGCGAGCCGCGTGAGCCATCGCGCCGCCCGCTTCACTGCAGAGGCGGCCATGAGGCTACGGGGCGGCCGTGATGACCGCCCCGTTATGCCCGTCAGCAGATTCTGGTCAGCAATAGCAAGGAATCGCAGCACCGATCGCATGGCAGCAGTATCAAGCGAGCGCGGCTGAATCCTGAATCTCTTGCGATCAGAAGGTCAGCGTGGCAACCACGGTGTCCGTGTAACTGCCGGCAGCGAGAACCTGATTGTTCGCATTGTCCGGAACCGTGATGTACACCGGTACCGCCTTGGGAGCGGCAATCGTCGAGCCACTGACGGCGACCGTAACACCGGTGGTGCCGTTGCCCAGGATTGAGCCGCCCGAACTGTTGTACAGGTTGTATTGCAGGGAGTTACCGGCAAGCGTTGCCAGGCGCTGCGCGATCGTGCCGGTCAGGCCATTGCCGAAGGAAATCGTCGGCGTAGCAGCATCGGGCGAGCAGGCCACGGTCAGCGCCGTCGCGTTGCTGGCTGTCACTGGGCCGGCACCCGGCACGTAAGTCGCGGCCACCGCGCCGCCGGTGAAGAGGCAGTTGGTCTGCACGGTTACAGTCACGGCGATATTGGCCGTGGTGGTGCTCGAATGGGCGACGCCGGCGCCAACCAGGGCACTGGCCGCCAAGCTCGCGATAATGATCTTACTCATCAGAGGGTCTCCTAAATGTCAGTTCCAGGGGTCGCGCAGGCCGCTTGCCCGTGCTGCTCCGAGCGTTCCAAAGGGCTGCGGATTCAGCGAGAGCAGGTTTCAGCTGCCGTGCTGAGGAGATTTTGACTATGTGAAACACGTCTGGTGTGACCGTTGTCCCAGATCACATTTTGCGGCCTCAAGTTCTCCGGCAAACTGCCGATAACGCCGCATTTTCTAACCCGCGAGCTAGCCCCTCAGGCGCCGCAGCTGATGGTACGTGGCGATGACAGGAGGCAGGCGGGAGTGATTCCCGATCGAGGAATTGCAGCGTGCCGCGCCGCCGCCGCAACTGGCGCACAACTGGCGCACATTTTTACAGAATGATTTCGCCGGCCGGTGCGCGCAGGTTGTAATGCGAGCTCATCGCGCGGCCGTAGGCACCCGCATTGGCGATCAGGATCACATCGCCGGCACTGCTAGGCGCCATCAGGCGCTCGTGGCCGAGGAAATCCCCGGACTCGCAGATCGGTCCTACAACATTCACCAGATCGGTCGCCGGCTCATCGAGGCGCGTGAGGTTCACCATTTCGTGAACCGCCCCATACAGCGCTGGCCGAATCAGCGAATTCATGCCGGTAGCCACGCCAACGTAGTGCAGCGGCTCCTTGATCTTGGTTTGTGTAACGCGCGCCAGCAGGACGCCCGCAGCGGCCACCAGGTAGCGGCCCGGCTCGATCCACCAGCTGACGCCCGGCAGGCCCTGGCGGACCTTGAGCAGCGCCGCATCGAGGCGTGCCAGATCCAGGCCCGGTTGCTCGTGATTCTCCGGCACCCCCAAACCGCCACCGACATCGATGACGCGCACGTCAGGAAAGCGCTGCTGGATGCTGCCCAGAACGCTGGCGGTTTCAGCCCAGCTGGCGGCATCGAACACGCCACTGCCGGTGTGCGCATGCAAGCCCAGGATGCGGATCTGCAGCTGCGCGGCGAGCGTGCGCAGCTCATCCATCTCCGCTAGCGGAATGCCAAACTTCGAGTGCGCCCCGGCGGTGCGAACGTGCTGGTGATGACCGCGCCCGGTGCCGGTGTCGATGCGTACGAACAGCGTGCGGCCGCGGAACAGCTCGGGCCAGCTGCGCAGTATGAAAAGATTGTCGATGGTCAGCTGCAAGCCCGCTTCGAGTGCCCAGGCATATTCCTCCCGGGCCGCGAAATTCGGCGTGAACAGCAGCTGCGAGCGCTCGATCTGCGGCACCGTGCTCAGCACGCGCTCGACCTCACCGGGGGAGACACACTCAAAGCCGAGGCCCTCCTCCGCGAGCGCCTTGAGGATGTGCGCGTTCGGGTTGGCCTTCATCGCATACAGCACCCGATCCACCGACTTCAGGCCTTTCAAGCCGCGCGCTGCCTGGCGCACCACCGCGAGGTCGTAGACGTAGGCGCAGTCATGTTCGGCCCCGATCCTGAGCAACTCCGCGCGACGCGCATGCCACCATGGCTGCAATCGCTCGCCTGCGGGCACCGGCACGGCGAACAGCTGCTCCCAGGTCGGGCCGAGCACGGTGTCGCCCGGGACTGGGCGGATCAGCAAATCGTGCAGTTCCTGAGCCAGCCGGTCGCCCTGCCCCTCGTCCACCACAAAGGTCAGATTCAGGTCATTGGCCGACTGGCTGACCATATAGATGCGCTGATCGGCAAACAGTTCGAAGGCATCACCCAGCTGGTGCAGTATGCCGCGGATGGCACGACCGACCAGACTCACCGAGGCGCACGGGCCGATCAGCTGCACTCGACACAGCTTGGACAGTTCAGCCATCAGCCGATCGAGCGTGAGCTGATCCAGTGAGTTAGCGGACGGATCGAGCGAGACCGTGACGTTGGTTTCAGAGGTTGAGATCTGATCCACCGACAGACCCAGTCCCTTGAAGATCTGGAACGCGTCGGCCAGAAAGCCCACCTGGTGCCACATACCAGGACTTTCGAGCGAGACCAACGTGATGCCCTGCTTGACGCACACGGCCTTGACCTGCGCGCGCCCGTCGCCGCCGCTGGCGCTGATATGCGAGCCTTCAAGTTCCGGTGTCTGCGTCGCATAGACCCACAACGGAATCTGTCCCTGCTTGGCCGGCAGGATGCAGCGCGGGTGCAGGACCTTGGCGCCGCTGCTGGCGATTTCCTGCGCCTCATCATAGTGGAGTGCCCGCAGTAGCCGGGCCGAGGGCGTGGCGCGCGGATTGGCACTGAACATGCCCGGGACGTCGGTCCAGATCTCCAGGCGGCGCGCTTCGAGCTTGGCCGCAAGGTAGGCCGCGGAGGTATCCGAACCTCCTCGTCCTAGCAGGACCGTCTCACCGGCTTCGTTGCTCGCGATAAAACCTTGCGTGATCACAACGCCCGGCAATGCCCCCAGGCTCGCCCGGAGCGCAGCATCGGGCGCGAAATCACAAGTGGCCGAGAGATAATTGGCGCGCACCGAAGCGCTTTCACGCGCCTCGGTCTTCAGACCCAGACGTGCATCCCACCAGCTGGTCTCGATACCTTGGGAACGCAGGAAGCGGGCACCCAGTTCGGTGGCCATCAGCTCCCCCATGCCCATGATGCGTGCCTGGGTTCGCTCGCTCGCCTCGCCCATCAGGGCCAGGCCCGCTCCGATCTGACGAAGCTCGGCGAAGTAGTGTTCCAGCTGGGCGCTTGAGCCCACGCCCAGTTCCGCAGCCAGTGCCTGGTGGCGCGCTTCGATGCCAGCGAGCAGCTCGGCGTGCGTGCCCGCGAGCGCGGCGCGCAGAAAGCTCTCAAGCCGATCAGTAATGCCGCTGACCGCTGAGTGCACGATCAGCACGCGAGCGCCATCGGTCAGGCGCTTGCGCGCGACGCGCGCGATGTTGCGCCAGTTCGCGAGCGTAGAAACGCTGGTGCCGCCGAACTTGAGCACGATCCATGGGGACTCAGCGCGTGGAGTCATCAGCTAACCTTAGCAACTGCGGCCGTCAGTCAGGGGGCGCCCTATGGCAGCGCAAGCGGAGCGTTTGACAGCGCTCCGCAGTCGCAAACCCGAGCGGAACAACGTGCGATCACAACTCCTCGTCGAAGATGTCCCGCAAGTCCTTTTCCAGTTTTCGATCGGCGAGCACTTCCTCAAGGCGGCTCCACGCGGCCTTGCCACGCTTGCCCTGATTGCGCACGCGCTTATCCACGCGCGCGAGCAGCTTGTCGTAGTCGTCCGTGCTCTCTTCCGATTCGGCGACGAATTCCTCATCCAAATCGAAGCTCTCACTCTCTCGCTCAGACATCGCTATTTCTTGGGATTATTTGTTGCATTTCAATGAGTTAACTGCAAAACCACTGGCCCGCAGGGCAGCGAACTATAGCTGATTTGATTCGTCTTTCAACCTTTTTAGGGCCGAAGGCGCCCGCGCCGTTCCCGCGAAGGGCTTTTCGGGCGCCCGCGACTCACCCGGCCGCCTCGCCGGACGAGTATCCTTACACAATGAGCCAACGCATTTTGGTCGCGATCGGGAACACGCAGGGCCAGCATCGGCGGGTGCTGCAGCGGGCCGCCGCACTTGCCGGGGAGGGGGGCCGAATTGAGCTGCTCCATGCCCTCGGCGATGCCGGACGACTCGCGCTCGGTAGCGGCGGGCGCACGCTGCAAGGCCTGCAGCGGGCCCTCAAGAGCAGCGCTTTGCGGCGCCTGCGGCACTTGGCAGCGGCACCGGCACTGCAGGGACTGCGAGTGTCTTGCCGAATCACTGAAGACTACCCTGTACACGAGGCGATTGTCCGCCGGGCACGCCACATCGGGGCCGATCTGGTGATAGTGGACTCCCATGGCCATACACGGGCCGGACGCTGGCTATTCGGCAGCGTGGACTGGGAATTGGTGCGCACCTGTCCCGGCCCACTGCTGATCGTCAAACCGCGCGCCGGCCGCCAGCGCGGCCCGGTGCTCGCAGCGATCGACCCCAACCATGCGGCGGCCAAGCCAGCGGCTCTCGATCGCCAGATCCTGCGCGCAGCCCACGACATCAGCCTGCGCCTGAAGCGGCCGCTGCGGGCGGTGCACGCTTGGCAGCCGCTGACCTATCTCTATGCCTCGGCACCGACCGAGACAGCACCCGTGTGGATTCCACCGGAGTCTGATGCCCAGTATGAACAGACGCTGCGGCGGCTGGGCGATGCAGAATTGCGGCACGCGGATCTTGCCAGTGGCCAAGTTGAATTTATCATCGGCACGCCTGAGGAAGTGCTGCCGGAGCTGGCCCGGCAATCGCATGCTGAGCTGATTGTCATGGGCGCGATCTCGCGCACTGGACTCGAGCGGCTGATGCTGGGGAGCACAGCGCAGCGCGTGATGGATCGGGTGCCGTGCGATGTGCTGGTGATCAAGCCGCGGGGTTTTCGCTCGCCGATCAGCCGCGCGGCGCGCCTGGCACCACCAATTGTCGTGCCGGTCCCTTAAGGCTCAAGGGTAGCGCTACGGCGCCGCGACGGAGCGCGCGGGTGTCACGCGGGCCAGATAGTCAGCGACACCCTGATAATCCTCGAAGTTAAGGCGGTTGAGTAGCCGGACATGCTTGGCACTCATGTTCGGCCGCCCGCCATTGGCCGCCTCCTGCATCTGGCGCAATAAATAGGTCGCGTGCTGCCCGGCAAGCTTCGGGGTCTGCGTCTGCGGATTGCCGGCGCCGGCTTCACCGTGGCACACACTGCACTGTTGCATGAAGACAGCTGCGCCGCGGCTCAGCAGAGCGCCATCGAGCGTCGCTGGCGGCAGATCCGTCTGCAGGCTCGCTGCATAATGGGTCACATCCGCGATGGCCTGGGCATCGGCCAAGCGGTGCCGGCTTGCAATCTGCTCCATACGCAGGTCCCAGCGCTGGCCATAACGGAAATCCACCAGTTGTTTGATCAGCACCGAGGGGTACTGCCCGGCGATGCGTGGCACCGTGCCGTTGGCTTCGCCGCCACCATCGGTGCCATGACAGGCGGTGCAATTCACAAACAGCGCCTCGCCACGCCCCGGATCGGGCATCGCGCGCAGTGCCCGCGCCAGCTCCTCGCTGCGATCAGCGGCCGCGCCGGCCACCGCGCATGGGAGTAGGCCCGCGATCAAGATCAAAGCCTGCCAACGAGTCATCAATTCAGATCCGCCTCTAGTCCAACCGTTGCCAGCCGCCCATCGGCCTTGCGCAACACATCCTCAGCATAGTCCCAATGGATCGCCACGGTACTGTCACCCACGGCATCGCGCAGCAGCTGGGCGAACTGATCGACATTGGGCTCGTAGCTCTGCCCTTCGGCATCTACCGGCGGATGGGCTTCGAGCAGCAGTTCCTCATCGACCCAGGCCACCTTGAGGGGCTCGTTGATGATACGGACTTCGGTGCCGCTGGGCACCTGGGCAAACAGCGACTCGATGTCTTCCGGATACATGCGGATACAGCCGTGGGTTACGGCCAGACCCACGGCAATGGGATTGTTGGTGCCATGGATCAGATAGGTGCCATTGCCCGCGGCCAGCCGCAGCGCGAAGGCACCGAGCGGGTTGTCGGGCCCCGGGGGCACGACCGGCGGCAGCGTATCGCCGGCAGCAGCGTGCTCGGCGCGTACCCCTTCGGGCGGGTACCAGGAGGGATTCTTTACCTTGGAAATCACATGGGTCAGGCCGATCGGCGTATGCCAGTCCATCTTGCCGATGCTGACCGGGAAGGTTACGACCACCTGGGGCTGGCCGCGCTTGACCTTCGGGTAGTAGTACAGCCGATGCTCGGGCAGATTCACGATGATGCCGCTGTGTGGTCCGGTCGGCAAAATGTGCCGGCCCGGCACAAACAGCGTCTTGCCAGCGCCCGGAATCCAAGGGTCAATGCCTGGATTGACCCGAATCAACTCTTCGGAGCCGAGGCTGTAGTGGCGGGCCAGATCATAGAGCGTGTCTTCGTAAACCGTCTGGATCTCCTGGTCCTCACCCACGATGGCGAGCTTGGGGTCAGTGAGCTGAAAGACGCTCGCGAGACAGGGTGTAGTAACGCTCAATACGAGATAAAGCAGACAAGATTTTGTTTTCAATGGAATTTTGAAAGCCGTGAGGTTGAATAACTTTAACATGCCGGCGGCCCTTAAAAATTAAGGCCTTCTCAAAAATACCAGACAAATGTATGGTACTTGAATGCCCCCCCGTTCCCCACTTCCCAGTCCCCGCCAGCAGCAGATCCTACAGCTGATTGAACAGGCGCTGCGCCGTCACGGCCGGCCCCCGACACGCGGCGAACTGGCCAGCGCACTCGGCCTGCGTAATCGCCAAGGGATCGATCAGCATCTGCATGCGCTGGCTGACAAAGGACTGATCAGCCTCGAGCCGCGGCTGGCGCGCGGCATCCGGCTAGGCACCGCCATGAGTGCCGGTGCACTGCTGCGCCTGCCACTTTATGGGCGTGTTGCTGCCGGCGTACCGACGCTAGCCCTCGATAACATCGAAGATGAGCTGACCATCGACCCGGCGCTGTTCCGGCCGCGCGCTGATTTCCTGCTGCGTGTCCATGGCCAGAGCATGCGCGATGCCGACATTCTTGATCGCGATATCCTCGCCATCCACCGCACCGCCCAGGCGAGCAATGGCCAGATCGTGGTGGCACGCATTGGCGATGAAGCGACCGTCAAGTACTACTACCGCTCAGGCGAGCAGCTGCGACTTGAGCCGGCTAACCCGGCTTACGCGCCGATCCGCATCAATCTGCGGCACACCGAGTGCGCCATCGAGGGCCTGGTGGTGGGGCTGGTCCGGGCCAGCCTGCCGCGAGGCGTGGCGCGATGAGTAGGAGTGCCCTGCTTGAGCAGCTGGCGCAGGCCTGCCGCGCGGGCCGCGCTGATGCCCAGGCCCCGCGCCCGGTACAGCCCACCGGATTTGCCGCCCTCGATGCGGCGCTCCCTGGCGGGGGCTGGCCGTTAGGCGCTGTAACCGAACTGATGCCCGAGAGCGCCGGCATCGGCGAGCTCTCCCTGGTGATGCCGGCACTGGCCCATCTGACGCGCGCCGATCGTTACCTGGCCTGGATCGCACCCCCCTACCTGCCCTATCCACCGGCGCTGGCGCGACAGGGACTGCAACTGGAACGTCTGTTGATCATCCAGGCCCGCGATGAAGCCGAGGCGCTGTGGGCTGCCGAGCAGGCGCTGCGTTGTCCGAGCTTCGGTGCCGTGCTGGCGTGGCCCGCAGCGATCGATGAGCGGCGCGTACGCCGTCTGCAGCTGGCCGCCGAAGCCGGCGGCAGCTGCGCCCTGCTGTACCGCCCCGAGAGCGCCGCGCAGCTGGCCTCCCCCGCCGCGCTGCGCCTGAAACTCAAAGCCGCCGGTAGCGGCACGCGGGTCGAAATCCACAAGGCCCGCGGCGGATATTCAAGTGCTCTGGTTGTGCATTCAGCTGCCCCGCCTGGCCCGTGAAGCTGCGGCCGGCGCAGCTCCAGCCGCCAGGCGGCAAGCGCAGCTTGAGGAAGCTGCGCTCCGTCAGCTTGCCCTCTGGGCCCACCAGTGGAGCAGCCAGGTTGCCTGCCAGCGCCGGCTGGATCCGGCGGACAACCCGGGCGGCGAAGCGCGGCTATGGATCGAGATCGGCGCGAGCCTCGAGCTCTTCGGCGGGCGCGCTCAGCTGCAACAGCTGATCGGCACGGCCTTGGGTACCCTCGGCTACAGCGGCACACTGGCCAGCGCCCCCACGCCGCAGGGTGCGGCGTTGCTGGCACGTGCCGCGCTGGCTACTCCGGCCGACACGCTGGGCGAACTGCAATGTGTGCTCGCACCGTTGGCGCTGGGTTTTCTGGCGCTGCCCGCAGCTCACTTAAGCGCGCTGCATACGGCCGGCCTGCGTCGCATCGGTGAACTGCTGGCACTGCCAGCTGCCGCAGTGGGTCGCCGCTTCGGATCGGACACGCTCCACTACCTCCAACGCCTCTGCGGCACCGCCCCTGACCCGCTGCGGACGATCACACCACCGGCGCGCTTCGAGAGCACTCATGAACTGGCCGGAGCCATTACCGATACCACGGCGCTGCTGTTTCCCCTGCGCCGGCTGCTCGGTGAACTGCAGGGGTTCCTGCGCGCGCGTGATCAGGCCGTGCAGCAGTGCACCCTTAAGCTTGCGCATCATCGGGGCGCACCCACCCTGATCAGCGTCGGCCTCTCGCAGCCTGGGCGCGATGCGACGCAGCTGCTATCGCTGCTGCGCGAGCGGCTCGATCAGTGCACGCTGCACTCGCCGGTCCTCGCCATAGGCCTCGTGGCGCGCGAGCTGCTGACACCCTACGTGCTGCAGACCGATGCCTTTTCACAGTCTGCTGAACAGGCCGCCCAGTTCCACGGCGTACTCGATCGACTGGCGGCGCGGCTGGGCGAGACAGCCGTGCAGAGCCTGCGTACGCAGACCGATCATCGCCCGGAGCGGGCCTGGCACAGCGTCCCCGGCATGGACCGCAGCAGCACATTACTGCCCGCGAACAGTGGCGCGCGGCCCTGCTGGCTGCTGCCCAAGCCACGCAGCATCGCCGCTCCGACCGAATTGCTGGCCGGTCCCGAACGCATCGAGAGCGGCTGGTGGGACGGCGCCGATGTCGCGCGCGACTACTACCTGGCCTGCGGTACCAGTGGTGCGCGGCTGTGGGTGTTCCGCGATCTGCGCAGCGGCGAGTGGTTCGTGCAGGGCCTGTGGGCCTGAAACGCCCACGGCAGCTGCCATGGAGGAATACGCAGAACTGCATTGCTTGAGCAATTTCAGCTTCCTGCGCGGTGCCTCGCATCCTGCGGAACTGGTCGAGCGCGCCAGTGAACTCGGCTATCAGGCACTCGCCCTGACCGATGAGTGTTCGTTGAGCGGTATCGTCCGGGCGCACGAAGCGGCGCGCACTCTGCCTGCGGGGCACACACTAAAGCTGCTCGTGGGTGCTGAATTTCGTACCGAGGATGCACTCAAGCTCGTACTGCTGGCGCCCCAGCACAGCGCCTACACACAGCTGTGCCGCCTGATCACGCTGGCGCGACGGCGCGCAGACAAGGGCAGCTACCGGCTCACGAGCGCCGACTTTGAAAGTGGCGTGGAAGACTGCTGCGCGCTCTGGCTGCCGCCATCGGATGAAGCCGCTGCCACCACGCAGGGACACTGGGTGCGCAAGGTATTTGCTGGGCGGGCGTGGCTGGCCGTGGAACTGCACCGTGGCGCTGATGAGGGCCGGCGTCTTGAGGGCCTGCTGGCTCTGGCCAGGCGTTGCGCGCTGCCGGCAGTCGCCGCCGGGGATGTTCACATGCACCGCCGCTCCCGCCGGCGGCTCCAGGATGTGCTTACGGCCATCCGCCACGGCAGCACGCTCGATACCGCTGGCGAGCAGTTGTTCCCGAACGGCGAGCGGCACCTGCGCAGTCGCGCCACGCTCGCCCGGCTTTATCCGCCGGCACTGCTGGCACAAAGCGTGGCCATTGCCGAACGCTGCCGCTTCTCGATGGCTGAGCTGCATTACGAGTATCCGGCCGAGCTGGTGCCCGATGGCCTGAGCGCCGCTGCACAGCTGCGCGCGCTGACCCTGGAGGGCGCAAGGCAGCGCTGGCCGCAGGGCACGCCGAGCGCGGTGCAGGCCATGATCGAGAAGGAGCTGGCGCTGATCAGCGAGCTTGGCTACGAGCATTTTTTCCTGACCGTGCACGATCTGATCGACTTTGCGCGCAGCCGCGCCATCCTCTGCCAGGGACGTGGCTCGGCCGCCAACTCAGTGGTCTGCTATGCCTTAGGGATCACCGAAGTGGATCCGTCCCGGATGAGCGTGCTCTTTGAGCGCTTCATCAGCCGCGAACGACGCGAGCCACCGGATATCGATGTGGATTTCGAGAACGAGCGGCGCGAAGAGGTCATCCAGTATATCTATGGCAAATACGGCCGCGAGCGCACCGCCCTGGCCGCCACGGTGATCACCTACCGCACGCGCAGCGCGCGGCGCGATGTCATGCGCGCCCTCGGTATCAGCGAGTCGCAGGCCACCAGCAGTCCCCGCCTTGCACTGCTCGAGGAGTTAACTGCCGAGCTGCGCGGCTTCCCGCGCCATCTATCGCAGCATGTGGGCGGATTCGTAATCTCGGGCCGGCCACTGCATGAGCTGGTACCGATTGAGAATGCGGCCATGCCCGAGCGCACGGTGCTGCAGTGGGACAAGGATGATCTGGATGCCATGGGACTGCTGAAGGTGGATGTGCTGGCCTTGGGCATGCTCACGGCCATCCGCCGGACACTTGAGTTCACACGCCTGCACCGCGGCTGGCCGCGCACGGTGCAGGACATTCCGGCCGAGGATGCCGCCACCTACGAGATGATCTGCCGCGCCGATACCATCGGCGTATTCCAGATTGAATCACGGGCGCAGATGAGCATGCTGCCGCGGCTACGCCCGCGCTGCTTCTATGATCTGGTCATCGAGGTGGCGATCATCCGCCCCGGGCCTATCCAGGGCGGCATGGTGCACCCCTACCTGCAACGCCGCCGGGATCCGGCCAGTGTCAGCTACCCGAGTGTTGCCCTCAGAGGCGTGCTGGAGCGGACGCTGGGGGTGCCGATCTTTCAGGAACAGGTTATGCAGATCGCGGTCGTCGCGGCCGATTTCACCCCCGGCGAGGCCGATCAGCTGCGTCGCTCGATGGCTGCCTGGAAGCGCAAGGGTGGCCTGGAGCCGTGGCGCGAGCGGCTGCTGAGCGGCATGAGGCGCAATGGCTATACGGGCGAGTTTGCCGAACAGATCTATCAGCAGATCCGGGGCTTTGGCGAGTACGGTTTTCCGGAATCCCACGCCGCCTCCTTTGCCCTAATCACCTACGTCTCCTGCTGGCTCAAGTGCCATGAGCCCGCAGCATTCTTCGCCGCACTCCTCAACAGCCAGCCCATGGGCTTCTATCAGCCCGCACAGCTCGTGCAGGCTGCCCGTCGCGATGGAGTGACCATCCTGCCACCGGATGTGCTGCGCAGTGAGTGGCTCTGCACGCTCGAGCCGCTCGAGGGGCAGCTAGCGATCCGTCTGGGCTTGTGCCAGATCCGTTCTCTGGCCCAGGCGGATGCCGAACGCCTCATCGCCGCCCGCACAGAGCGCGTGCCTGCAAGCATCGATGAGCTCGGCTACCGGTGCGGATTGAAACCCCACACGCTGCGGCTACTGGCAGGGGCCGGAGCGCTCGCTCCCCTGAGCGCTCATCGCCACGAGGCCAGCTGGCATTCACTGGGTGTCGAGCAGCTGCCCGGGATGCTCGCCGGCAGCTCTGCGCTGGAGGCGCCCCTGGAACTGCCACGACCCACCGAAGGGGAGGACATCCTCAATGACTACCGGCATCTGGGCCTGAGTACCGGCCGCCATCCGCTGGCATTGCTGCGACCGCGACTGCGTCGCCATCGCATCCTGGCGAGCGCCGAGCTGCGCACCGTGGCCGATCAGTCCAGGGTTCGCATCGGCGGCCTGATCACGCACCTGCAGCGACCCGGGACTGCTTCAGGGGTGGTATTCATGTCTCTTGAGGATGAGACTGGAATTGCAAGTGTGATTCTCTGGCCCCAGATCTTCGAATCTCAGCAAGCCGCTGCCATCCAAGCCAGCCTGCTGATCGTCAGCGGAACGCTGCAGAATCGGGACAATGTCGTGCACGTGGTGGCACGCACGCTGCACGATCGCTCCGGATGGCTGGCAGATCTGCCGCGCCGCTCACGCGACTTCCGCTAAGCTACAGGCTGCCGCTAGCCGAGAGCTACGCGCAGCGACTCGATCTCGGCCTGGGATTCCGCACGCATGCCTTCGATTGCAGCGAAATCAAGTCCCAGGCGCTTGAAAGGCCGTTCAATATCCGCGTTGCCCAACAGCATCTCAAGCGATTCACCGGCATCGATTATCGCCGAGGCCACCGCCAGCACGTCGGCCAGATGCGGGGTGCTGCGCGGCTCACCACCGGCTTCCTCAAAGCTTTGCACCGCCGTGACAATCTCTTCTGCGATCTGCCAGTTATCAAGCAGCGCGCGAGCAATGTTCCCATGCCAGTCGCGCACAATGCCCTGGTAGGCGAGATCATCACCGAACAGGATCGGGTGGCGGCGCGCCCGCGTGAGAATGTAGAGCTTGCCGACCCCTGAGATCAGTCCGGCGAGCATTGCAGTATCCGGATTGAAGCGTGCCGACTTACGAGCCAGCACGTAGCAGTAGGCAGCCATCCCTGCGCTGTGCTCCCACTGGGTGCTCATCTGCTGCTTGATGTCCTTGTACGATGCCCCCTTGCGCAGCTGATTGAGCGCAAAGCTCATCGCCGCTGTGCGCAGCGCATCGAAGCCGAGATTCACCACCGCGCGGCGCAATTCCGTGACCGCCTTACCGGTAGGGTTCATCGCAGCCGAATTCGCCAGCGTCAGCACTCGCGCGGCCAGTACCGCATCGGCACCCAGCACGCGAACCACACGCTCGGAATCCGCATTCATGTCGGAGAGCACGCGCTGGACACGCAGTGCCACCTCAGGATAGCTGGGCAGCTCAAGGTTGGAGCCTGAAAGCTCAAGCGCGAGTTCGCGGACGAATTCGAATGCCTCGGCGCTCGCTTCGCGCGCTGCTGCTGCCGAATCAGTGGTTTGTGGGGCAGTGGTCATGCAGGCGTAGCCGTGTGCTAGAACTCGCTCCAATCATCACCACCGCTACCGCCAGCCACAACCGGCTTGGCAGCCTCGGCCGACGCGGCAGCGGGCACTTCACTCTCAGGTTTGGTCCACGGCCGTGCAGTGCTGCGCCGCTCCTTGCCACCCTGCGGCGACGCCGGTGGTGCAGCCTTCGCCGGCCGGCTCGGGCTTCTCGCAGGCTGAGTGGCCGGTGCGGAGACACGGCTTGGTAGGGCCGCTGCGAGTGCACTCACATCACGCTGAAACTTGAAGAATGAGGTCAGCTCCGCCAGTTTGCTGGCCTGCTCCTGCATCGAGCCGGCAGCGGCGCTCGCCTGCTCGACCATCGCCGCATTCTGCTGCGTACCTTCATCCATACGGCCGATCGCACGGCTGATTTCCTCGGCGCTGGTGGCCTGCTCCTGGCTAGCATTAGAAATCTCACCGACGACATCGCTTACTTTCGTGACCGAAGCGACAATTTCTCCCAGATGTCGGCCAGACTCATTGACGAGCTTGCTGCCTTCCTCAACTTTGCCGACGCTATCCTGGATCAGATCCTTAATCTCTTTGGCCGCCGAGGCGCTACGCTGCGCCAGGCTGCGTACTTCACTGGCGACTACGGCGAAGCCGCGCCCCTGGTCACCCGCGCGTGCCGCCTCTACGGCAGCGTTCAAAGCCAGCAGATTGGTCTGAAAGGCAATCTCGTCTATGACCGAAATGATGTCGGCAATCTTCTTGCTCGAAGCGTCGATGGCGCCCATGGCGGCAACAGCCCTCTCCACCACCGAGCCGCCCTGCTCGGCCTGCTCGCGCGCGGCCTGCGCCAGCTGATTGGCCAAGCGGGCGTTGTCAGCATTCTGCCGCACCGTCGCCGTCATCTCTTCCATCGAGGAGGCAGTCTCCTCAAGGTTTGCGGCCTGCGCCTCCGTGCGGCCCGAAAGATCAATGGTGCCGGCATTGATCTCGCGCGCCGCGCTCGCAACCGAAGAGGCGCTGTCGCGCACACTGCTGAAAACGTTGATGATCTTCTGCTGCATCTCGCGCAGACCCTGCAGCATGCGCGCCGACTCATCGGCGCCCTCGAATACGATGTCGTCGCTAAAGTCCCCGGCCGCCAGACTATCGACCAGTCCCGCGGTCTTACGCATGTCGGCAAGCATCGAGCGAGACACAAAATACGCCAGCAATATCCCGAAGCCGAGGGAGATCAGCACGATCGACATCGACACGGTGCGCTGGCGATGCGCGACACTTTCGGTATTAGCCAGCTGCTCTTCGGCCCCGGCCTGCACGATCGTAAACAAATGGTCAATTGCGGCCTGGTAGCCGCTAGTTTTGCTGATGAGCTCATCCAGCGCGGGCAGGCTGGAAGCACTGATCAGATTCTCGCGAATGTAGCCGCGCGTCACATCGAAACCGGCCTGGACCTTACCGAGCGCTGCTTGGGTCTCAGTGCGCAGCGCTTCGCCCTCGGCACTCCCACGTCCAGCATTAGCGATGTCAGTGGCAATGCTGTCGATTGCCTGCTGCGCTAATGCCTCGGCCCGGGCGATCTGCATAATCCCCTTGGGAGTGACCTTGCCTTCGCCCGCCATTGCGAGCGCGGCGACGCGCAACTCGCCTATGTGCGTCTCCAGATCCGGGACTTGCATCACGGCCACATCCTGGACGTAGTAAGTCACCGGGCTCGGATCGAGCGACAGTCCGGAGGTGCTGGCGACATAGTTGCGGTACTCAAGCAGTCGTGCCCGTGCCAGATCATGGAGCTGAACGGTATCAGCGAGCGAGCCGCCAGCGGCGCTCATGGCGTTGTGCACCGCCAGCGCCGCGAGCTTCCAGCGCTTCTCATCCTCACCGGATGGTGCGCCATAATCTTCGGCCAGCCCGCTGTGAGCATCGAGTGTCTGATCGACATTGGCCGCTGATTGGCCGAGGCGCTGCGCAGCGCTGGTGCTGCCCGCCGCGGCGGCGGCGGCCCACAGGCCATGGTCCGAAATCGGCTCGATTGCTGCGGCCGCGGTCCGGAAACTGTGCAAACCAGCAATCTCATGTCGCGCAATGCTGGCACGCGAAGAAAGGCTTTGCAGAACCAGAACTGAGAGCGCTACCACCGGAATAGTCGCCGCGAGCAGGATCACGCCGAGCTTATAGCTGAACTTGATTTGACGTAGAGACTTGATCATTTCTGGTTCCAACACCGCAGTGTTAACTGCGTCACAGCCGACCGCTCATTACCTATCTGCTTATCGACTCGCCGGCACGAAACTTGACCAGCTGCGCCCCGAAAGAGCGGCTCCGCCGGATAACTCACGCGCCGACGCGATGCCGAGCACCGCGCGTAATGGCCGCCTGCATCAGCTGCTCCGCGATCGCCTCCAACGGCACTACGTGCTCTACGGCGCCCAAATTTACCGACGCACCTGGCATGCCCCAGACCACGCTCGTACGCTCATCCTGGGCAAAGGTCGCGGCGCCGGCCTCACGCATCGCCCGCAGGCCCCGCGCCCCGTCTGCCCCCATGCCGGTCAGGATCGCCCCGATGGCATTGCGACCCACACAACCGGCCACCGAATCGAACATGACATCAACGCTCGGCCGATGATGGTTCACCGGCCCAGCGCCGCTCAAGCGGCATCGATAGCGCGCACCGTCGCGCTCCACCAGCAGGTGCATATCGCCCGGCGCGATGTAGGCGTGCCCCGGCGCGATCAGCTGCCCATCCTGGGCCTCACACACCGTTAGAGCCGAGCAGCTGTTCATGCGTTCGGCAAACGGACCGCTAAATGCTTTGGGAATGTGCTGCGTAATCACGATACTTGGGGCATCCGCCGGCAGGCGACAGAGCACCTCGCGGATAGCCTCGGTACCGCCGGTCGAAGCACCGATGGCGATGATCTGCTCGGTGGCCCGAAATCCCAGTGAATGTGCCGGCGTCGCGCCTGCCGGCCCCGGCGGGGCACTTGCCGCAATGGAGCGCACACGAGCTCTGGCCGCGGTCTTCACTTTACCAATGATCTCGACCGCGTAGGCTTCCATGCCGCGGGCGATGTCGATTTTTGGCTTGGTCACAAAGTCAATCGCCCCTAGTTCGAGGGCGCTCAACGTGACTGCGGCACCGCGCTCGGTCAGCGACGAGCACATTACTACTGGCATGGGCCGCAGGCGCATCAGGTTGCGCAGGAACTGCAACCCGTCCATGCGTGGCATCTCGACATCGAGCGTCAGCACATCGGGCTCAAGGGCCTTGATCTTTTCGCGCGCGACGTAGGCATCCTGCGCGACCCCGACTACATCGATCTCCGAATCTTGTGAAAGGATCTCGGTCAGCAGATTCCGTACCAGAGCCGAGTCATCAATGACCAGGACCTTTATTTTCCGCCCCGCGGCTTGCGCCATAGACATGATCCGATCCTTAGGTCTTCAAAACAGCTCGATCTCACCGGCGACCGGTGCCCGATCGATGCGCTGCAGGTAGCTGCGCTCCTCGGCCACCACTTGGTCGCTGGCCCGCGTCAGGCGCTTAACCCGCGCCGTACCCGTCGCCGGCTCGTAAAGCACCTTGCGCGGCGTCGTCCCGCCAAGGTCCTCGCCCACCACCCGTATGCCCTCAGCGCGCAGGTACTCACGTACGAAACTGATATTGCGGGCGCCGATGTCGGTCATCGCATCGAGCACCTTGCCACCACCGACCAGCTTCACCTCCAGTTGGTTGCGCTGGCCCCCGCACTTGAGGATCTCGTTAATCAGGCGCTCCATCGCAACGTTGCCATAGCGCGTCGCCGAAGCGGCCAGGTGTCCCCAGCTGCCGCCGTGGGCACTGTTCTCGGGCAGCATGAAGTGATTCATGCCTCCGATCCGCAGGCGCGTGTCGCGGATGCACGCTGATACACAGGAGCCCAGCAATGTGCTGATCCATTCGGTACCAGACACATAGAAGTCGCCCGGATGCAGCGTCGCCACCGTGGCTTTCATGTGCGTGTCATAGCGCCGATTAATGTGCGAAAACTGTCCGCCGCCCAGCTCTGGCGGCGCCAGCCCAAGCACGGCCCCCGGTGCGCCGGTGGTCCGAGCCGGCGCCAACGCGGAATCAGGCGCGTGCCTCATGCGATCTTCCGGTGGATCGTCTGCCCTTCGAGGGCGTAGCGGGTACTGACATTCAGCAGGGACTCAGAGTGCCCGAGGAACAGATAGTCGCCTACGCACTGGTGCTCTGCCATGCGTTCGACGATGTCGCGCTGGGTATCGCGTTCGAAATAAATCATGACATTGCGGCAGAGAATCAGATCAAACGGCCCATTGAAGGGCCATGCACCAATCAGATTCAGCGGCTTGAAGGAGATCATGCTGCGCAGCTGCTGGTTCACGGAGTATCGCCCGTCCGCTGAGCGCGAGAACCAGCGCCGCTGACGCTCGGGATCCATTTTCTCGAAGCGATCGGCATCGTAGCTAGCTCGCTCGCCATGGCCCAGAACATTTGAGTCCAGATCAGTGGCGAGAATACGCACGTCCCAGTTGCGCAGCTCCTGCGTGGCCTCCTGCAGCACAATGGCGACCGAGTACGGCTCTTCACCGGTCGAGCAGCCGGCAGACCAGATGCGGATGCGCCGCCGGGCTGCATTGCGCTTAAGGAGCATTGGCACCAGTTGCTTCGCGAGGAACTCATAGTGGTGATTCTCGCGAAAGAAGGCCGTCAAGTTGGTCGTGATTGCATTACAGAACTGCTGCAATTCCGTCTGGTCACCCTTTTGCAACTGCTGCAAGTACTCACCAAAGCTGTCGACCCGCATGGCACGCAGGCGACGCACGAGCCGCCCGTAGACCAATTCCCGCTTGGAATCGGCCAGAGCAATGCCCGTATAGCCCCGAACCAGGCTCACGACTTGCTGAAAGTCGTCGTCCGTAAAGCTAAATTCGCGCTGCACCGCGCCGCCCTCGCCGATGCTGGACATCGACATTGGCCTAGAAAAGCTCGAGTTCGCCGGCGGCGGTTGTCCCTTTGAGCCCCATCAGGGCCTTGAACATCTGCTCGGCCGACAACCCGCACATCATAAAGTCAAACAGTGCCCGCTCCTCGGCCATGCTGTAACGGGCGCGAACTTCCTCGAGCAATCGCTCGTAGTCTTCTGCGGAAGGCTGCTTTTGCTTAGATACCCAGTCGACCGGCAACGCAAGGCCGTCGCGCACATGGCACAGCCGCTGCACCAACTTGTCGTAGAACTGCAACGTACGAATGGCTGTTCGCCCGCGCTCAGTGAGTCGTCCGGCCCAGATCCGCAGTTGCGCGAGCGCCTGGCGGGCGCGCTCAGGATCGCCGGACTCGAGGGCCCAAATCTGCGCCACCAACTCGCGCGCGTCAGCCTGTACTGCGGTCACGGCATTGGAGAGACTGTCAACCGCTTGATTGGCCTCCTTCATTGCCGCATCGACCTGCACTGCACCCAATTCGAGGTAGCGACGCAGCTCACGCCCAAGCTTGCTGTTAAGAACCATGGCGTAATCATCGCCATTCTCGACCTTCGCCACTGCCACTTCCGAATTGCTCATGACTCGATTCCCGGCGTGATTGGCAACAGCTTCTGCAGGCCGAGCTGTTCGGCAGCGCCAAACACCAGATGCTCAAATCCAGTAAGAGTCAGCGGCTGCTCGCGCCGCCGCCACTCCATCGCCGCGGCCAGCAGCAACTGCACGCCGGAGGTGTCGATCGTATCGATCCCGGAGACGTCCACGCAGGTACAACCCGTTTCCAATGCGGCGCACAGCTGCGCCAGACTCGCGCGTGTATCGCGAATCACCAGGCTGCCCGTGAGGCGGTACACATCGGCCGCGGCCTTCTCGCCGCTGAGGTTGCCGGGGGACTTGGCCACCACGCCTGCACCCGCTGGCATGGCCGGGGTGAGCGCGCGCTTGTGGGTAGCGGCCGCCGTGCGCTTGGGCGCAGGCCGCGTGTTGCCAGCTTTGGCGGATTTTGCTGAAGCCGCAGTGCTGCGACCTGTCTTGAGGGGCGCCTTGGCAGGCGTGGCCGCACGTCGGCTGGCCGGTCGTTTTTCGCTACGCATCGCTATTGATTCCTTCTAGGCGACCTTGTCGGCACCGGGTTGTTCGACCAGCGCCTCACTGACCAGGCGTTCGATCGCCAGTAGAATCAGCATCTTGCCTTCGACCGTCGAGATACCCGAGATGAAATTCGAGTCGATCGCAGCGCTCATCTCTGGAACTGCCTGCATATCTTTGGCTGCCACATTGCCGACACCGCATACGGCATCGACAACAATGCCGGCCGTCACACGACCGCGGGGGCCGTTAATCTTTACGACGATGACCACTGTGGTCGGACTGTATTCAATGTCTCCCATGCCGAAGCGCTTACGCAGATCAACAATCGGTACGACCGCACCGCGCAGGTTGATGACACCCTGCACGTATGCCGGCGAATACGGCAGACGAGTCGGCTGCTCCCAGCCTTTGATCTCCTGCACGCTCAGGATCGGTAGACCATAGTCCTGACCAGCCAGCTGAAAGGTCAGGTATTGATCAGCCGTCAGCGCGGCCTCCGCAGCGGCCGATGATTCAGCGCCCTTAATGCTCCCAGCCACTGATGCGTTATCCATCGCTAGGCCCTCACGGGCGCCACAGCGCCGTTGCCAAGTACGCGAGCCAGCGTCGCCAGGAGCTGGTCCGGATTAAACGGCTTTACCATCCAGCCGGTAGCGCCGGCCTGCTTGCCCTGAGCCTTGCGCTCGGGGCTCGATTCCGTGGTCAATAGTAGTAAGGGAATCAGCCGGTAGGTGGGCAGGGAGCGGAGCTTAGCGACCAAGGTCACGCCGTCCATGCGTGGCATGTTCACATCGGTCAACACTAGGTCAACCGAATGCTCCTGAGCATATTCATACGCCTCCTGCCCATCGGAGGCCTCGATGACCTCGTAGCCAGCTGTGCGCAGAGTCACGGTGACCATCTGTCGCATCGAGGCCGAGTCATCAACCGCCAAGATTGTCTTCGCCATCCGCCTTGCTCCCATCGAATTTCCGCTAATTCTGTCGCGGGCTATCCCGCTGCATATCGGCCCGAATCCGCCACGCTTGAACCGTTGCTGCAAATCGCCAACAACCTCACATAATCCGTGAATACGGGCGCCCGATCGCTCGCTTCAGTGCGCCTGCGCCATAGCCGCCCGGGAAAGACCCGCGACATCCAGGATCAGCGCCACGGAGCCGTCACCCAGAATGGTCGCGCCGGCCACACCATCGACGCGTCCGTAGTTCTCTTCCAATGTCTTGACCACGACCTGTTGCTGCCCGAGGAGTTCATCTACGCACAGGCCGATGCGCCGGCCGTCGCCCTCCACCACCATGATCAGGCCGCGAGTTTGCGCCTCGATGCGGCGCGGAGTGCGAAACAGCTGCTCGAGCCGTACCACCGGCAGATACTCACCACGAAATGCCAGAACCTCGCCATGCCCAACTATGTTCTGTATTGATGTATCGCGCGCGCGCAGCGACTCGACGATCGCTGTCAGCGGCACAATATAAGATTCATCACCCACCGCGACCGTCTGGCCGTCGACAATCGCGAGCGTGAGCGGCAGGCTGATCACGAAGGTCGATCCGTTGCCTTCCAAGCTTCGGATCTCGATGCTTCCGCCAAGCTCCTCGACATTGCGTCGCACGACATCCATGCCAACGCCGCGCCCGGAAATGTCGGTCACCTGATCGGCGGTCGAGAAACCGGCTAGGAAGATCAGCTGGTTTATGCCCTCATCGCTCGGCGTCTCATCTGGGCCAATAAGGCCACGCTGGCGTGCCTTGGCCAGTATCCGCTCACGTTTCAGTCCCGCGCCATCATCCCGGACCTCAACCATGATGCTGCTGCCGCGGTGGTAGGCATGCAGATGCACCGTGCCGCACGCGCTCTTGCCGGCAGCCACGCGCGCCTCCGGCATTTCAATGCCATGATCCACCGAATTGCGCACGAGGTGCACGAGCGGATCGCCGATTTTCTCGAGCACTGTCTTGTCAAGCTCAGTATCGCCACCGGTCATCTTCAGCTCTACCTGCTTATTAAGGCGCTGGCTAAGATCCCTGACCATCCGCGGGAAGCGGCTGAACACAAAGCTGATAGGCACCATGCGTACCCGCATGATGCTCTCCTGGAGTTCGCGCACATTGCGCTCAAGCTGCGTCAGTCCCGAACGCAGGCGCTCGCCCACCGGCCCTGCCTGCAGCTGTGAGAATTGGCTCAGCATCGCCTGGGTAATGACCAGCTCACCCACGCTGTTCATCAGATCGTCAATCTTCTCGATGCTGACGCGGATCGATCCGGATTCCTGGTTCTTCGGTGCCTCCGCGGCTCGCACAGCACGCGACGGCTCCGCGGCAGCGACTGCCACCGTGCTGCTCTCAGCAAGCGCTGCGACCGCGACCGCCGCAGCAGCCGGAACCGGGCCATCGGGCTCCGGCAATGCGACACTCTTCCTAACCGGCGTAGCCGTCGCCACGGTCTCGATGCGCAGCTCGCAGTCACCCTCGGCCCAGTCAAAGATATCGACAACGGCATCTCGATCCGCATCGCTCCTGAGCACAAGCTCCCACGACAGGTAGCAGTTCTCAGGATCGAAGCCAGCTAGCGCGGGCAGCGCGCTGACATCAACTTGCATCGCAAGATCGCCCAACTGGCGAAGCTCATTGAACATGCGTAGGGGGTCATTGCCCCGCGCCAGCAGCTGTAGGTGCGGCCGGAAATTAATGCGATAGGTCGATCGCCCATCCGCTGCATCGACAGCCGGCGCGAGGACCGACGGGTCGGGCAGCGCCGAGCTCACTGGCGCGCGCGGCTGGGGCGGCGCCGAGGCCGGCGTCGCCTCGACTGCGCCGCGCTGCGCAACTGCGAGCTCCAGATCAAACTGCAGATCAGCAATGCGCTGGGCGTCCGGCGGCTTGCGTTGCTGCTGGCCATGAATCATTTCGCGCATGACATCAACCGAGCGCAGCAGCAGATCCGAAAGCGTAGTTGTCACTTTCATGCGCTGGCCACGCAGCTCATCGAGCAGCGTTTCGAGGGTATGCGTGAACGAGGCAATCTCGCCAAACCCAAGGGTAGCAGCGCCCCCCTTGATCGAATGCGCTACGCGGAAGATCGTTGCGATCATGTCCGGATCCGGCGCCCCAACATCCAGTTTTAATAGCGTCTCCTCCATTGAAGCGAGCGCCTCGAGGCTCTCTTCGAAGAAGGAATCATAAAATTGTGTCAGATCAATGGTCATATTCTTCTCTGGGCATTGACGGTGGCGGGCTACATACCAAGCCCAGACAACAACGCATCTACATCCGTCTGGGCCGCTACCGGTTCAATATGTTGCACACCAGGAACGATTGGTCCCTGTAGCATGGCGCCGCTTACCGCAGTGGGCGAGCTTTGGGAAGTACGAAGCCCGCCGATCTCGATCAGTTCGGCGAGCGCGTCCTCGAGCTCATCAACCAGCTTCATGACACCACGGATGATCTGGCCGCTGATATCCTGATAGCCTTGGGTCATCAGGACTTCATCAAGGCGCGCCCGTATGTCGTTAGCAGTGCAGGCCGTAGTTTTGAGAAATTCCACTAATGTCACCGGATCGCGCTCCTGCGCGGCCTGCTTCAGTAGCTCTTCGGAGCGCCGCGCCAGCGCATCAGCCATCGGTTGCGACTGCTCGACCAAGTCAAGCGTACGATGGGCTGCCTCGTCGGTAAGTTTCAGTACATGCGCGAGTCGCTGACGCGCGTCGGGCACATCGCGCTCGGCCAAGTCGAGCAGGCGCGAGTTTTTGCCGAAATGGTCCAGCGCAGCCTGCAGTTCGCCGGCGACACGGCGAACGCCGGTGCGGATCGGTGACTCATGCTCTTCCTCCAGCGCCCAAGCGGCCGCATCGAATGCCGCCTCATCGCCGCGGGCAAGCGCATTGCTCATAGCCACTATCAGTTGGCTATAGCGGGCGGAGCAGCGGGCAAAGTCATTCATCAGAATCAGTCCGCCTTGGGAGGCCGCGCGGCGAGAATCTTTTCTAATTTCTCTTTCAGTACGACCGCAGTGAATGGTTTGATGACATAGCCACTGACGCCGGCCTGGGCTGCAGCGACGATCTGTTCGCGGCTGGCCTCGGCAGTGAGCATCAGTACGGGCAGTTTCTTCAGGCGCTCATCGGCCCGTACGTGTTTGAGCAGATCCAGGCCAGCCATGCCTGGCATGTTCCAGTCGGTGATCAGGAAATCAAAGTTGCCAGCCTTGAGCAGCGGCAGGGCGGTGTTGCCATCTTCTGCCTCGGTGACATTGGCGTACCCCAGGTCATGAAGCAGGTTCTTCACGATGCGGCGCATCGTGGAGAAGTCATCGACCACAAGGAAATTCAGATCTTTGCGCGCGTCCAAGCAACCCTCCAGGCAGGCGAGATGGGGCGAGCTCACTGACTCGCCACCGGGGTTATCGTCGCCGTGAAGGGAATTCTTAAGTTGAGATGACAGCGACTGTTGCTGCTACCGGAGTCGCTGAGAGCTGCGTCACATCTCGAGGCGAGCTCCCACGAGAGGGCCTCATTCAGGCACCCGGTTGGCGCTCAGTTGCCATCGCTGATGAGGGTGCCACCGTCTATAACCAGATTCTGGCCCGTGATGAAGGCGCCAGCGCGCGCTGCCAGCATGACGGCAACCCCTGCCACGTCTACTGGTTCACCGATGCGTCGCAGCGGCGTCAGCGCAAGGCGCCGCTTGAGTGCCGCGGGATCGGCCAACAGCGAGCGTGAAAAGTCCGTCGCAATCAGGCCAGGCGCGATCGAGTTGACGCGGACATTGCTTGGTCCCCATTCGACCGCTAGATTGCGCGCCAGCTGCGCACAGCCCGCCTTGGACAGTGCATACAACCCGATGGCTTTGTTACCGCGCGAAGCGGAGATGCTCGCCATCAAAATGACCGATCCGTCAGCCTGCGCGGCCATCTGGGGAATTACCAGGCTGGTTAACCACAGGACACTGCGCAGATTCACGGTCATGGTTGCATCCCAGTCAGCGTCGCTACGCTCATGCAACGACCCGAGGGCTGGTTGAACTCCAGCGTTGCATACCAGCACGTCGATCCGCCCGTGCCGCGCGAGCACCGCGGCCACCAAGCCCTCAAGCGCGCTGCGCGATGCAACATCGCACCAGATGCCGTTTGCTCTGAGTCCAGCGTCCCGGAGCCTCGCGGCAACGGAGCTGCAGGCCTCGCTCTCATTGCTGGTGATAATCACTTCGGCGCCTGCGCGGGCCATCTCCTCGGCGATCGCGAGGCCGATGCCGCGCGTAGATCCCGTGACCAGCGCCACCTTGCCGGACAGATCAAACAGGCCGCTCTGGGTCACTGGCCGCCTCGGCGCATCTCAAGAGCCTCGAACTGCCATGTACGCGATCGCATTCCAGTACGCTTCCCGTTAGGCCTTGCGAATCAGATAAGGCACTGAGGCGCGCAGGTACACCAACATCGAAAACAGCGTCAGGATGGCAGCAGCGACCGTTAACCAGATACCCATTGTATAAATGGGCAATCCGAGCAGGTCGTGCCGGTACAAGAGCAGTGTCAATCCAACCATCTGCAGGATCGTCTTGTACTTTCCAAGGGCAGAGACAGCCACCTTGGTGCGCTGGCCGATCTCAGCCATCCATTCGCGTAGTGCCGAAACTGCGATTTCGCGGCCAATGATCACAACCGCCGATAGGATCATCAGCGTGCGCGGATCGCGACTGACAATCAGGATTAGCGCCACAGCGACAATCAGTTTGTCGGCCACCGGATCCAGGAATGTTCCCAGAGGCGTGGTCTGGCCCAGGCGTCGCGCCAGGTATCCATCGAGCGAGTCGGTAATGGCGGCCACTGCGAATAACAAACCTGCCGCCGGGTCCCACGCGCCGGCCGGCAAATGCTTGCCCTCAATGAACAGCACCAGCACCAGCGGGATCGCCAGTATGCGCAGCCAGGTCAGAAAATTCGGCCAATTCCAGTTCATGGGGCTCCCGGATGCAGATGATCATAGATGGATTGGGCCATCCCCGCTCCTACTCCCGGAACCTGCTGCAGGTCGGCAACAGCAGCGCGTAGCACTCCGGCGAGCCCCCCAAAGTGTGTCAGCAGCGCACGCCGACGGGTCGGGCCTAACCCCGGTACGGCCTCGAGTACCGATTCGCGAAACCTGCGTGCGCGGCGGCGGCGATGCCCGGTAATGGCGAAACGATGTGCCTCATCGCGGATGCGCTGAATCAGGTGCAGCACCGGGCTGTCTGGCGCCAGCGTCAATGAATGTTGTTCGCCCGGCAAATGCAGCCGTTCCTGGCCAGCACGGCGATCCGGGCCCTTTGATACCGATGCGACATTAAGGCCTGCGCAGTGCGCAGCCTGCAGGCCTTCGAGCGCCGCCGCGAGCTGGCCGCTACCCCCGTCGATCAGTATCAGATCTGGGCGGGCGCGCTCCCCGCTGGCAATGCGCGCGCCGTGGCGTTCGAGTGCCTGGCGGATGGCCGCGTAGTCATCTCCGGGCGCAATACCCTCAATATTATAGCGGCGATAGGAGCGCTTCTCGGCGCCATCAGCGCCAAAGACGACGCACGAAGCAACCGTCCCCTCGCCGCCCAGGTGACTGATATCGAAACATTCAATGCGGCCGGGCGCCTGTGCAAGACCGAGCACCTGGCCGATACCGGCGAGTGCCGCAGTGGTGGCATCATGGTTGGCAAGGTGCGAACGCCAGGCCTGATGTGCGTTCTCTTCGGCCTGCGCAATCCAGCCGCGCGGCAAGCCGCGCGCGGGCTGGTACAGGTGCACAGCGCGACCGGCAACCGTCGCGAGCGCCTGTGCCAAGGCATCTTGGTCTGGAAGCAGCAGATTGATCAGTACTTCAGCCGGGGGGGAGCTGCGCGAGTAGTGAAGCAATATGAAGGCGGCCAGTGTCTCGGCAGGCTCACCGAGCGAGACAGGAAAGTGATGCGCGGTGCCCAGACTCTGTCCGTCCCGCACCGTCAGGATGCTAAGCGCGTAGCCGCCCGCTTCGCCCACCAGGGCAATGGCATCGACATCTCGTGTCCGCGGCCCGCTGGCAATCTGGCGGGTGCGAATCTCCTGCAGTTCCCCGAGCCGGTCGCGCAGTTGCGCCGCCTCTTCAAAGCGCAGCGCCGCTGATGCCTGCTCCATGCGCTGCTGCAGGATGGCACTGACCGCATCGCCTTCGCCATCGAGCACCTGGATGGCCTGTTTTAGATCCCGGCCGTAGGCTTCGGGCGTGATGTAGCCAACACATGGCGCAGAGCAACGACCAATCTGGTATTGCAGGCAGGGTCGGCTGCGATGCGCAAAGAAACTGTCACGGCAATTGCGAATGTGAAACACCTTTTGCAGGTGCTGCAGCACCTCTTTCACCGCTCCGGCATTGGGAAAGGGGCCAAACTCACGCCCCGGCGGCCGCCGTGTGCCGCGCCACAGGAACAGCCGCGGATATTCATGGCCGGAAGGACAGATCAGATACGGGAAGGACTTGTCATCGCGCAGGATGATGTTGTAACGGGGCCGGTTGGCCTTAATCAGATTGCACTCAAGCAGCAGGGCCTCGGTCTCAGAGTTCACCACCGTGACATCCATGCGTGCCACTCGCCGCAGCATGGCGGCGACCTTGGGAGACTGCGCACGGGTACTGAAATAGCTGCCTACGCGATCGCGTAGGCGCGCCGCCTTGCCGACGTAGATCAGCTGATCTTCCGCATCGTACATGCGGTACACGCCCGGCCGCAGCGGGAGGCTAGCGACCAGCGATTTGGCGTCAAAGGGCCGCTCGTTCATCAACGTTCCAGACTGGCCGCCTGCGCTGGCGATGCCCCTTCAGGTGCGCTGCTTGCTGCGCTCGGCGATCAGCATTGCCAGCTCAAGGGCTTGTTCGTAGTTCAGCCGCGGATCGACCTGCGAGCGGTAGGCGCGCTGCAGATCAGCATCCGTCAGTCCGCGCGCACCACCGGTGCACTCCGTGACATCCTCGCCCGTGAGCTCAATGTGGGCGCCGCCCAGTATTGAGCCAAGTTCCCGGTGCACCCGGAAGGCTATATCCAGCTCCTTCATGATGTTCTCGAAGCGCCGGGTCTTAAGGCCACCGCTCGTGGTCTCTGTGTTGCCATGCATAGGATCACAGCACCACAGCACCGTCTGTCCCGTGCGCCGTACCGCCTCGATCACCCGCGGCAGATGCACTTCGATCTCCTTCATGCCAAAACGATGGATCAGCGTGAGCCGCCCCGGCTGTCCCTGGGGATTAAGCACACCGACCAGCTCCTGCAGCCACTCATCGCTCATGCCGGCTCCGACCTTGACGCCGATCGGATTGGCAATTCCGCGGAAGAACTCGACGTGGGCACCATCGATCTGGGCGGTGCGCATGCCGATCCAGGGCATGTGGGTCGAGAGGTTGTACCAGCGGCCCTGACGCGGAATGAAGCGCGTCTGCGCCTGCTCGTAAAGTAGGTGCAACCCTTCGTGGCTGCAGAAGAATTCCACTTGAGTGGCATCGCCCACGGACTGTCCGGTCAGCGATTCAAAAAAATCGAGGGCATCCCGAATCGAATGCACGATGCGCTCGTATTCGGCACGTAGCGGCGCATGATGCAAAAACCCGAGATCCCAGTACTCTGGGTGGTGCAGGTCCGCAAAACCTCCGTCGACCAACGAACGGACGAAATTCAATGTCAGTGCGGCGCGCTCGTAGCCACGCAACAACAGCTGCGGGTCGGCGCGACGCGCTTCCGGAGAGAATTCCGGGCGGTTAACCAGATCGCCGCGATAGGCCGGCAGGGTAAGGCCCGCGCGGGTCTCCGTGTCGGCCGAGCGTGGCTTGGCGTATTGCCCGGCGAAGCGGCCGACGCGCACGACTGGTCGCTTCATGGCCTGCAGCAGCACCAGGCTCATCTGCAACAGTACTTTGAGCTGCTTGGCTATATGATCTGATTCGCAGTCCTCGAAGCTCTCGGCGCAATCGCCACCCTGTAGCAGAAAAGTGTCGCCGCGCTGCGCACTGGCGAGGCGCTCGCGAAGGTTCTCGATTTCCCAGGACACCACAATTGGGGGCAGGCGTGACAGATCGGCCACTGCCCTGCTCAGGGCATCGGAGTCTTCATAAACAGGCTGCTGCTGGGCCTTGCGGGTCTGCCAGCTGGCCGGATTCCAAGTATTACTGTCGGTGGAGCGCATGCCGCTCATGCTACCACGGCCGCCGGGCCGCCCAGCCGCCCGGGCAGCCTCAGGTCCAACCGCGCTCCCCCCAATGCCTCGGAGCCATCGATGGACAGCTCGCCGCCGTACTGAGCCACGGTGTCGCTGACCATCGCAAGGCCAAGGCCGTGGCCCGGCGCATGTTCATCGGCCCGTACGCCCCGGCCCAGAACTCGCTCACGATCCTGCGGCGCAATGCCCGGTCCATCGTCTTGGACAATCAATACCAGCCGCCGTGCCAGCGGTGACTCGGTATCGACACGCACGGTCAGCTGTACATGACTCCGGCACCACTTGCAGGCATTATCGAGCAGATTCCCCAGCAGCTCGGTCAGATCCCCGGCATCGCCGAGAAATGCCGCCTGGGGCTCGACCTCAAGATCGATCTGCAGATCCTTCTGCCCGTGCACGCGCAGCATTGCACTGCGTAGCTCCGAACACAGCGGCGCCACCAGCACGGGCGCCTGGCCAAGACTTGCGCCACCGCTGCTGGCGGCACGCTGCAGCTGATGATCCACAATGCGCGTAATCCGATCGATCTCCTGGTCAACGGCGACGCCCACAGACCCGCCCCCCGAGAGCGCGGCGCGAATCACGGCTAGCGGCGTCTTCAATCCGTGTGCGAGATTGCCAAGCGAATCGCGGTAGCGGGTGATGCGTTCGCGCTCGGAACTTAGGAGCGCGTTCAGATTGCTGGCTACGCCAGCAAGCTCACGCGGATAGCCAGCACTCAGCGCAGCACGCGTCCCGGATTCGACCTCGCCGATCTCCTGCTCCAGGCGCCGCACCGGCTCAAGGGCACGATGCAATTGCCAGCCAAGCGCCGCGAGCAGCAGTGCCGCTAGCATCGAGAAGCCGCCGACCAAGCGCCGGCGCAGCTGCCACAACCGTGCCTGTTGCGCACTCGTATCCTCGGCAATGCTGAAGGTAAGATCAGCACTGCGGCCGGCAGAATATTCCCACTGCAGCCCCCGGCTGAGGATCGCCAGTTGCGCGCCGCCATTGACCGAGCGATAGAAAAATGTGCTTTGCCCGGGTTCCATGCCGGGTCCGGCATCAAGCGTTACATCGTCCATCGAGGGGGAGTGCCACAATATCTGGCCGCGTTGATTTCTGACCAATGCGAACTGTCCGGACCCGGAACGCGACAGCCGCGAATCCGGCGCCAGGGAAGGTACCTCGACATGGCCGGCGCGATCCATCTGAGCGTCGGTGACGAGGGCAACAATCTGCTGCTCTAACTCCTGACGCAGTGCTAGGGCCGCCTGCTCGCGAAATACGTTATCGAGCACCGCGACGGTCAGCGCAAAAAACAGCACCAGAGGAACGGCAATAGCGACTACTAGCCGCCGGGCGACCGAGGGAGCTCTGCTCATGGTCAGTTCCCGCCGGCGGTGCGCTGCAAAGCCAAGCGATACCCGCGGCCCCGCAGCGTCTCAATCGGACGCAATTCCTCCTGAGGATCGAGCTTTCGACGCAGCCTGCCGATCAGTACCTCGATCACGTTGCTGTCGCGCTCAAAGTCCTGCTGGTAGAGCCGATCGGTCAGGGCCGACTTGGACACCACCTCACCCGCATGCATCATCAGGTATTCGAGAAGCCGGTACTCAAAGCTCGTCAGTTCCACGGCGACATCATGGACTGTGAGGAGCTGAGCGCGTGTATCGAGCCGGATCGGGCCACATTGCAGCATCGAGCTTGCCCAGCCGGCCGAGCGGCGTTGCAGTGCACTCAGCCTTGCCTGCAATTCGGCAAAATGAAATGGCTTGGCGACGTAATCATCGGCACCGGCGCCCAAGCCCTCGACCTTATCCTGCCAGCGGTCGCGCGCTGTCAGGACCAGTACACCGAAGGTCTTGCCGCGCGCGCGCAGCTGGCGAATCAGATCTAGCCCACTGAGCTTAGGCAACCCCAGATCAATAATGGCCACATCGATAGGAAACTCCAGCGCCGCATAGAGTCCTTCCTGACCGTCGCGCGCGACATCCACCTTGTGCCCGGCACCGCTTAGATCCGCGCACAGCGCATCGCGCAGCGCCGCCTCGTCCTCGACTACCAGGACGCGCATATTGCTACCACCCGGCCCAAATCGGGCTGGATGCACCATATATAAGTGTCACTTGTCCACCGCCAGCTGCTTGGCTTGGCACCAGAGCGCTTCCCACTGTGCCGCGCTCAGGGACTCGAGCACCAGACCGCGCTCCTTGCTCAGTTGTTCCATCTGCGCAAAGCGTAATTCGAACTTACGCCCGGCCTGCTGAAGCGCCTGCTCGGGGTTGACGCGTAGGTGCCTGGCCCAATTGGCGATACTGAACAGCAAATCACCGAGTTCTTCGCCCACCGCGGCCGGGTCATTGTTGGCAATGGCTTTGAGCGTCTCATCAAACTCCTCGCGTACCTTATCAGTCACGGACTGCGCATCCGGCCAGTCAAAGCCCACCCTGGCCGCGCGACGCCCCAGCTTCTCGGCACGCGTCAGGGCGGGGAGCGCCCGCGGCACATCGGCCAAAGTGCCGCTGCTGCCATTGGCGCCACGCTCACGGGCCTTCTGCACCTCCCACGCTACGGCGATCGAGTCCTCATCGTTGCCACTCTGCGAAGCAAACACGTGCGGATGGCGGCGAATCAACTTATCGCAAATGCCCTCAATCACCTCAGCAAAGCCGAACCAGCCGCGCTCCTCGGCCATGCGCGCATGGAACACCACCTGGAACAGCAGATCCCCGAGCTCATCACGGATCTTTCCAGGATCCATCAAGGCGATCGCCTCGGCGACTTCGTAGGCTTCCTCGATCGTGTAGGGCGCGATCGTCGAAAAATCCTGTACACGATCCCAGGCGCAGCCATTTTGGGGGTCGCGCAGACGGCGCATCAGCTCGAGTAAGGCATCAAGCTGCACAGCGGCGTTGCTCACGGCCCTGGCTCCTGCAGGAGCTCGCGCAGCGACTGCAGGATTCCGGCAGTCGCTCCCCAAATGACATGGCGTTCGTAATGCAGCTCGGTCAGCTCGATGTCGGTGCCGCGCAGATTCCGTGTGGTAAGCCGGTAGCTTCGCGGATCGAGCAGCGTCGCCAGCGGCAGGTCAAAGACCTCGGCCACTTCTGCCGGATCGATGCGCAGCGTATAGCCCGGACGCAAGAGCGCGACAATGGGCGTGATCCGAAAGCCGGTCATCACGACGTGATCAGACAGAAAGCCGATTGGATCGACATATCTGGCCTCAATGCCGACCTCCTCGTGGGCTTCGCGCAATGCGGTCGCAAGTGGGTCCTCATCGGAGCTGTCAAGGGAGCCGCCCGGGAAGCTGATCTGCCCCGCATGCTGACGCAAGTGCGGCGCGCGCAGCGTCAGCAGCAGCCGCGGCACGCCCTGCTGCTCGCTGATCGTTAGTAATACGGCAGCCGGACGAAGCTTGGCGGGCAGCTGGGCCCGTAAGATCGGCAACAAATTCGCCGACGCGCCGCCCATCCGCCAGAACTCCGGGCGATGTTCAGGAGTCCTGCTGAGCCTGCGGTGCAAACGAGCCAGCCAGTCGTCCGGCAAAGCGGATGTGGGTACCGTCGCCGCAGCACTCATCGTCGCTCAGCCGCCACCGCCACTGCCGCCCTTGATTCCACCGCGAGTCAACTCCGTCGGATCGAGCAGTGTCGCGAGCTGCTCCTTGGACAGGCCGGAGAGTTTTTCGGCCACTTCAAGTATCGGCTTGCCCTCGGCATAGGCCTTCTTGGCTATGGCAGCGCCCTTCTCATAGCCAATGACGGGATTGAGAGCGGTTACCAGGATCGGATTGCGATCTAGCGCCTCGGCCAACCGCGCCTCGTTGACCGTGAATCCCGCAATCGCACTATCACCGAGCAGGCGCACGACATTCGCTAATAGGCGGATACTCTCATGCAGTGCGTAGGCAATAACCGGCAACATGACATTGAGCTGGAAATTGCCGGACTGGCCGGCGATGGTGATTGTTGCATCATTGCCGATGACTTCCGCAGCCACCATCGTGGTCGCCTCCGGAATCACCGGATTGACCTTGCCCGGCATGATACTGCTGCCCGGCTGCAGCGCCGGTAGCGCGATCTCGCTTAACCCTGCCAGAGGCCCGCTGTTCATCCAGCGCAGATCATTGGCGATCTTCATCAGACTCACGGCCAATACTTTGAGCTGGCCAGAGAGCTCAACCGCGGTGTCCTGTGCAGACATCGCTTCAAAGTAGTTGCGGCTAGGCAAGAAACTGATGCCCGTCAGCAGCGAGAGCTCAACGCAAAATGCCGTGCCAAAGTCGGGATGAGCGTTTATGCCGGTACCGACCGCAGTGCCGCCTTGTGCCAGAGCATGCAGGCGCGGTTCCACCGCGCGTAGTCGCGAGATCGCGTGTTCAATCTGCGTCCGCCATCCGGAGAGTTCCTGAGCCAGCGTAACCGGCATCGCGTCCATCAAATGCGTGCGACCAGTTTTGACAATACCGGACACGGCGGCTTCCTTGCGCGAAAGCACCCCAGTCAGGTGCTCAAGCGCCGGTAGCAGCTGCTCCTGCAGCATGAGTGCTGCACAGACATGGATGGCTGTGGGAATGACATCGTTGCTGCTCTGGCCCATGTTAACGTGATCGTTGGGATGCACGGGGACGCTGGTGCGTGCAGCCAGATGCGCGATCACCTCATTGGCATTCATATTGGTACTGGTCCCAGAGCCAGTCTGGAATACATCAATTGGGAACTGATCATCAAAGTCCCCCGCGGCCACGTCGGCGGCGGCCCGCCTGATTGCCTCGGCCACCGGCTGCTCGAGCAACCCCAAGCGTGCATTGGCAAGCGCAGCGGCTTGTTTAATAAGCGCCACTGCACGGATAAACCCACGCGGCATACGTCGGCCGCTGATCGGAAAGTTGTTGACGGCCCGCTGGGTCTGGGCGCCCCACAGGGCTTCGGCGGGCACCTTCAATTCGCCCATACTGTCGCGTTCGGTCCGGAAGGTCTTGGCGGTCATGGCTCTATAAGGCTCCAAGCTTGGCAACGGGCGCCGCGAGGACCGCATGCGCTACAATTGAACATTCTAACATCCCCACTGATGCGGCCTTACAAAGTCCATGGATCTAACTCCCCTACAGGCTCTCTCCCCGCTCGATGGCCGCTACGCGGCTGCGCTTGCGCCGTTACGCGAACTGCTCTCCGAGAGCGGCTTGATCCGGGAGCGCATCCGCGTTGAGGCGCTATGGGTCCTGGCCCTGGCCGATGGCGCTCCGGGACTGGCCGGAGCCGGCCTCAATCCGGCCGTACGCGCCTGCGCACGTGACCTAGCGACCGAACCGCCAGCAGATGCTGCCGAAGCCGTCAAGACCATCGAGCGGCGCATCAACCATGATGTTAAGGCAGTCGAATATTACGTCCGTGAACGCCTGAGCGCGGCCGGCGCGAGTGCGGCGACGCTCGAGCTTGTGCACTTTGGCTGTACCTCTGAGGACATTAACAATCTAAGCTACGCGCGCTTACTGCGGGCCGCCCGCACCAGCCTCCTGCTGCCGGCGCTGGAGGCCATCAGCACGACCCTGGCCGCGCTCGCGCAAGAACATGCCGCGTTGCCCATGCTGGCGCGTACGCACGGGCAGCCAGCCACGCCGACAACGCTGGGCAAGGAGCTGGCCAATGTGGCTGCGCGCCTGTATCGCGTGCAACGCAGGTTTAGGTCAGTGCCGGTCCTGGGCAAGTGGAATGGCGCAGTGGGAAACTATAACGCCCAGCACGCAGCCATCCCGCAGCTGCCATGGCCGCAACTGGCACGACAGTTTGTTGAATCGCAGCAGCTTGAGTTCAATGGCTACACCACGCAGATCGAGCCCCATGACTGGATCGCCGAGTACTGCGATGCGGTCGGCGCCGCCAACATCATCCTTATCGATCTGTGCCGCGACTTGTGGGGCTACATCAGCCTCGGCTATCTACGCCAGCGGGCCGTGGCTGGCGAGGTAGGGTCCTCGACGATGCCGCACAAGGTCAATCCGATTGATTTCGAGAACGCCGAGGGCAACCTGGGCGTGGCCAATGCGCTGCTCCGCCATTTTTCGGAAAAACTGCCGATCTCGCGCTGGCAACGGGACCTGACCGATTCGACAGTGCTTCGAAATCTCGGCGTTGCCATCGGCCACGTGTTGATTGCTGCGCAGGCACTGCAGCGCGGGCTGACCAAGATTGCACCGGACGCGGCGCGCATGGCACGCGATCTTGACGAGGCATGGGAGGTCCTTGGCGAAGCGGTACAGACCGTGCTGCGTGCCGAAGGTATCGCCGACGGCTATGAGCGGCTCAAAGATTTCACGCGCGGGCAACGAATCGATGAAGCAGCGCTGCGCGCCTTCGTAATCAGCCTGCCGCTGAGCGCGGCGGCACGTGAGCGGCTCGGCCATCTGACCCCCGCCGCCTATCTGGGGCTGGCCACGCAACTGGCCCGCGAACTGCCCAAACCTGCCTGATTAAGCCTGCTGGCGCCGCGGTTTGCGACCGCGATCACAATTCTGCGGCCTGGACCGTGACCGGATCGGCGCAGCCCAAACGCACCCCCTGCCTACCATGCCGCGATGTCAATCCATTGACGATCAGGCGCTTACGTGGCACAAAGCAGGGAAATTCCACCTATGGCCGGCGCGCGACTCGCGAGCTTCGGCCTCGAGGATGGTCCAACCGCTCCGGTGTTGGCCGCGCTTCCGTTGCCACCCGCCGATGAATTACACGTTCTGACTACGCTTGAAGAAGTTCGTCGCGCCACCAATACAGTGGCCGCTGCTGGCCAGCGACTGATCTCGATTTTCACGCCTGATCTGGAGCCCACGCTCTACGATCAGGCACCGTTCCTCGAGATCATCAAGCGCTTCGTACTCGGTCATAGCTTTGCCAAGGTGCGGGTACTGGTGCGCGATAACACCCGCTTTATCGGCAGCGCCAATCGTTTCATTTCTATGTCCCGGCGGCTGACCAGCTATCTTGAAGTGCGCTTGATCACGCCAAAGTACCGCGATCTGACCGCCTCCTACTGCATCGCTGATGATCGCGGCATCGTGTATCGGCTGCATGCCTCCCGCTGGGATGGCATCGCGGCCTTTAACAGCCCGCCGATCGCCCACCAGTATCTGCTCGAATTCGATGCCATCTGGCAGGCAGCGGCCGAGCAGCACGAACAGCGCCTCGCGCGCTTCTAGCGCCACAGCGGACCGGAAGCCGAGCGGCCCAGCGGAGCACGGCTACAGTTCCGTATAATCCAGCGCTTCATGAGCTGGAAACCCGATTTAACCGTAGCCGCCATTGTCGAGCGCGCAGGACGCTTCCTGCTCGTTGAAGAGCGCATCCGTGGTCGGCGCGTATTCAATCAGCCTGCCGGGCATGTCGAGGACCGCGAGACTCTGCTGGCAGCAGTGATTCGCGAAACCCTTGAAGAAACCGCCTGGCACTTTACACCTGAGCACCTGCTGGGCATCTACCTGTGGCGCGCTCCCGGGAGCGGTCGCAGCACGCTGCGTCTGGCCTTCATCGGCAGCGTGAGTGATCACGATCCATTGCGCACCCTCGATCCGCCAGTCCTCGCTACACACTGGCTGAGGCGCGAGGAAATCCTCGCGCGCACTTCGAGTTTGCGCTCGCCGCTGGTGATGCGCTGCATTGAGGATTATCTCAGCGGTCGCCGCTTGCCCCTCACCGCAGCCAGCAGCAGCTTATGAGCTCCAAGACTCAGACCCGCGTGGTCACCGGACTCTCTGGTGGCGTGGATTCGGCGGTCGCAGCCCTGCTGCTGCTCGAAGCAGGCTATGAGGTTCAGGGATTGTTCATGCAGAACTGGGACGATTCCGACAGTCACTGCACGGCGGCCCAGGACTATCAGGATGCACGCGCCGTGGCGCGCGATCTGGGCATAGTGCTACACCGAGTAAATTTTGAAGCCGATTACCGCCGCGAAGTCTTCGCACACTTCCTGGACGAATATCGGGCCGGCCGCACGCCCAATCCGGATGTACTGTGTAATCGGCAGATCAAGTTCGGCGTGTGCCTCGAATACGCCAGGCGGCTGGGCGGCGAACGTTTCGCCACCGGGCATTATGCGCGTCTCACAAATGACCCCCTGGGCCCGCAGCTGCTCAAAGGGCTCGATCCGGAGAAGGATCAGTCCTATTTTCTACACCAAGTCCCGCGCGAGATGTTTGCTAAGGTCCTATTTCCTATAGGTCATTTGAGCAAACCCGAGGTCCGGGAGCGGGCCCGAGAGGCGGGCCTGGCTGTCGCGGACAAGCCTGACAGCGCCGGGATCTGCTTCATTGGCGAGCGGCCGTTTGCCAATTTTCTGGCCCAATACCTGCCCGAGACCCCGGGGGCGATAGAATCGCTCCAGGGTGTGGCGCTTGGGACGCACCGGGGGCTGCCTTTTTACACACTTGGTCAGCGCAGTGGCATCGGGATCGGCGGAGCGCGCGGCGCCGCCGCCGAGCCCTGGTACGTAGCGCGCAAGGACCCGCAGCGCAACGTGCTGGTCCTCGCCCAGCGTCATGAGTTGGACGCGCTCGCCTGCGCGGCGCTGCGCACGGCGCCCATGAACTGGCTTGCCGCACCCTCAGACAGCGAGTTTTCCGCCATGGCCAAGATTCGCTACCGCCAGCCCGATCAGGAATGCCGCGTATTGGTGCGCGCCGACGGCAGCACGGAGCTGCGCTTTGGAAACCCGCAACGGGCCATCACCCCAGGCCAATATGCCGTGCTTTACCAAGCCGACCAATGTCTGGGCGGCGGCGTGATTACAGAAACCTTATAATTAGACGGATGTACCCGGACCGGTCCCGGTGCTTCGGCGCACTAGGGGAATAATTTGCCATCGGAGGATTGTCATGACGGATAGTTTCAAGGCGCGCAGCACACTTAGCAGCGGTGGCAAGAGCTACGAGATCTGGAACCTGCAGGCCCTAGGCGCCAGCAAGATCGCACGCCTGCCCTACTCTCTCAAGATTCTGCTCGAAAACCTGCTGCGCTTTGAAGATGGTGTGAACGTTACCCGCAAGGACATCGAGGCGCTGCTGAACTGGGATCCGAAGGCGCAGCCCTCTTATGAGATTCCATTCACGCCGGCGCGCGTCATTATGCAGGACTTCACCGGCGTGCCGGTCGTTGTCGACCTGGCCGCGATGCGCGAGGCGATGATCAGCCTCGGAGGAAATCCCGACGAGATCAACCCGCTGGCACCGGCCGAACTCGTCGTGGATCACTCGGTGCAGGTGGACGAATACGGCACTGCTGCGGCTCTGGCGGACAACAACCGCATGGAATTCGAACGCAATGGCGAGCGCTACTCTTTCTTGCGCTGGGGCCAGACTGCGTTCCGCAACTTCAAGGTCGTACCGCCCAACACCGGCATAGTCCATCAAGTGAATCTTGAGTATCTGGCGCGGGTCGTGTTCGACCTTCAACTGGATGGCAAACTGCAGGCCTACCCCGATACGCTGGTCGGTACCGACTCGCACACTACAATGATCAATGGCCTGGGCGTCCTGGGCTGGGGAGTCGGTGGCATCGAGGCGGAGGCCGCAATGCTAGGTCAGCCGGTCACGATGCTGATCCCGCAGGTTATTGGATTCCGCCTGAATGGCAGCCTGCCGCCTGGTACGACGGCGACCGACCTGGTCCTGACTGTTACACAGATGCTGCGCAAGAAGGGCGTCGTCGACAAATTTGTCGAATTCTTCGGCGATGGCTTGGCAAACCTGCCACTGGCCGACCGTGCCACGATTGGCAACATGTCGCCAGAGTTTGGCAGCACCTGCGCGATCTTTCCGATCGATGAGGAAACGATTCGCTATCTCGAACTGTCAGGTCGCACGCGCGAGCAGATCGAACTGGTCACAGCCTATGCCAAGGCCCAAGGCATGTGGCGCGTCAACGGCGCCGCAGCAGCCGAATACACTGATGTAGTGGAACTCGATCTCGCGACTGTCGAATCAAGCATTGCCGGTCCGAGCCGCCCACAGGATCGGATACCGCTGCGCGTCGCTAAGAGCACCTATAACACGCACCTGCAACGCATGGCTTCCGAACGGGCCAAGAAGAGTCCGGGCGTCACCGGTCAGGCACCGGTAACACTGGGCAAGAGCCAGTTCGAACTCAAAGATGGCGCGGTACTGATCGCTGCTATTACCAGCTGCACCAACACTTCCAATCCGTACGTGCTGATGGCCGCGGGCCTGCTCGCGCGCAACGCGCGGCGTCGCGGCATCACATCTAAGCCCTGGGTGAAGACCTCACTTGCACCCGGCTCGCGGGTAGTGACTGACTACCTGGCTAAGGCCGGCTTGCTGGATGAATTGGCCGGCATTGGCTTTAATCTCGTGGGTTATGGCTGCACGACCTGCATCGGCAATTCCGGCCCACTCAAACCCGAGATCTCTGCAGGTATCAAGGCCGGGGAGATCATCGGCTGCTCGGTACTCTCGGGTAACCGCAATTTTGATGGCCGTGTGCATCCGGAAGTTAAAATGAATTTTCTGGCGTCCCCGCCCCTTGTGGTGGCCTATGCACTCGCAGGGTCGCTGGACGTGGACCTGAATACCGAACCCCTCGGCACCGACACCAGCGGCAAGCCGGTCTACATGAAGGAGCTATGGCCGAGTGCCCAGGAGGTGGCCGATGCTGTGCGACAGTGCATCACCTCGCAGATGTTCCGCCAAAGCTATGGCAGCGTCTTTAAGGGCGATGAACGCTGGCAGGGCATCCAGGTTCCTGCGGGTAAGATCTACGCGTGGGATGACAAATCCACCTATGTGAAGAACCCACCCTACTTCCAGGGTATGACGATGAAGCCCGCCGCCTTAGTCGACATCAGCGGGGCCCGTGCCCTGGCGGTGCTGGGCGACTCGGTCACTACAGATCACATCTCGCCAGCCGGAAACATTGCCAAGAGCAGCCCCGCTGCAAAGTACCTGATGGAACAGGGGGTGCAACCGGTGGACTTCAATCAGTACGGCGCGCGTCGTGGCAACCATGAAGTGATGATGCGCGGCACGTTCGCCAACATCCGGCTGCGCAACCTGCTGCTGCCGGGCACCGAAGGCGGCATCACAGTGCACGTGCCCAGTGGTGAGCAGATGAGCATCTATGATGCGGCCATGCGCTACCAGAAGGAGCACACCCCACTGGTTATCCTCGCCGGAAAGGAATACGGCTCAGGCTCCTCGCGTGACTGGGCCGCCAAAGGCACCATGTTGCTGGGCGTCCGGGCCGTAATTGCTGAGAGCTTCGAACGCATTCACCGCTCGAATCTCATTGGCATGGGCGTGCTACCGCTGCAGTTCAGCGGAGGCCAGAACGCCCAAAGCCTCGGCCTCAGCGGGCGCGAGAGCTTTACCATCAAGGGCGTTGATCAGGGTCGTGCAAAGACAGTGACTGTGGTGGCCACACCAGCGAGCGGCGCGTCGATCGAGTTTGCCGCCCGTGTGCGTATTGACACGCCTAAGGAGCGCGAGTACTTCCAGCACGGGGGCATCCTGCAGTATGTACTACGCCAGCTCGCCGCACAGGGCAAGGCCGCCTGAGTCCGCGTGCCAGTCCCTCGGGGTGCGCCGTGCATCCGCGCGGCGCAGCCTCGTGCACCCAAACCGCTGGGTAAGGCGCTGCATTGAGTGTACCGCTGGCAGTGTTTGATCTGGATGGGACGATCACCCGCAGCGATACCCTGCTGCCCTTTCTCATTGGTTTCCTGAAGCGCCATCCCTGGCGTCTACCGCGCCTGTTGCTGGCTGTACCGACCATTGTGGCGTATCTGATTGGCCGCGCAGATCGCGGCGCGCTCAAGGGCGCGTTGATCCATCAGGTGCTGGGTGGCTTTCAATGCCAGGAGATATTGGCCTGGTCCGAGGTGTTTGTTCCGCAGCTCGTGCAAAACGGGCTTTTTGCCGAAGCACTGGTGGCGATTGCGGAGCAGCGGTCCCAAGGTGCACACCTCGTGCTGCTCTCAGCCAGTCCGGACCTGTATGTCCCGCTGGTGGGTCACGCGCTGGGGTTCGATGAGATCATCAGTTCGCGCGTCCTGTGGGAGGCCGACGGCACATTGAATGGTCGGCTGGATGGTCCCAATTGCCGCGGCATTGAGAAGGTGCGGCAGCTCCAGCGGCTACTGCAGCGCAGGCAACCTTCGCAATCCTCGGCCTACGGCAACAGTGATGCCGACCTCGCACACCTGGCACTGGTCGATGAGGGAACCTATGTGAATGGGCCGCGCAGCGGAAACTTGCCACCGAATGTACACCGCGTCACCTGGTTCCAGCGCACCCGCGGGCCGCTTGCCCACTAGCGACTCGCGAACGCGGGCGGTGGAAATTCAACGCGCAGCCAGTCCGGGGATGTTGCCAGCTTCAAATACCCACTCAAGTCCGGTAGCTGCTCAATTTCCGATGGCAGTACCGCGTCTTCTATGACGACCTGATCGCTCTGGCTGCGCGAACGCAAGCGGCGCCTGCCAAAGCCACCTTCGCGGCTGACCGACAGTTGTGGGCGCAGCACTTCGCGTTGTCCAATCAGCTGTGAGGCAAAGCGCGCGGTGCCACCGTGCTCGGAGGCCGAGCAACGCAGGATCAGCGAATTACCACAATTTTCGACGATCGTATGGGCCTCTTGAGCCCCATAGGTGGCTGAGACCTGCGCAATTGACTGCAGGCCGAGCACGCAGCGGCCCCCGAATTTTCGCAGCCGCGCCAACGCATCCTTGAGCCCATCAATCGCCCCCAATGCATCCAGTTCATCAACGATAAACCATAGGCGCTGATCCGTCTCGGCAGAGCCGACAACGGGCGTCATTGTTTCGTATATGGCAATCCGCACCCAGGCCGAGATCACCGGCGCCAGCGTCGCAATCTGCCGGGCGCTATAGGGCAGGAACAGCGATCCGCGCCCCGAGCGCACCCAGTTGCGAATGCCAAATGGCACAGCTCGCTGTATAGCAATGAACTCGAGTGCCGCCACCGCATGCGCTGCCACCGAGCGAATCGAGCGAAACATCCGTTCATTCTCCACCTCGACGAAGGCCTGAGCGGCCGTACCGTCCAGAAGCGTGCGAAGTTCCGTTACCCCGGCCATCATTAGTACCCGGTACAGTTCCTCGCAGTCTCGTACTCCCGCCAGCTGCAGCTGCCGCAACACCGAACTGATGAACGTGCGCGCATAGCCGCGCCATTCGCGACCCGCGCCACTGTCGCCATCTGGCACCAGCGAACGGGCCAGCTGATCCATGTCGTAGGCTTCGGTAACCTCCGCAAACGGATCCCAACGGACGCTGCGCGGATCGAAGGGATTGAGCACCACATCGCCGCGTGTGGGATCAAGAAAGCGCTCCAGATAGGCACCTTCCGGATCCGTAACGACCGCTCGATCGCCGCGCAGTAACGCTGCCTCGAGCAGTTCCCGAATGGCTGTACTCTTACCGGTGCCGGTCGTGCCGATCAATTTAAAATGCTTGGTCTCATCCCGCGGCGGGACCCCGATGCCGGCCAAGGTGACTTGGGCAGCTACTGCGCGGCGCTGGCGCGCTACGCGAGATCGCTGCCGCATATCGAGCACCCGCGCTCCGCGACGATGGCGGCTGCGCGGTTCAGCCTGCCGACCGATGACGAAGCCCGTAACGATACCGATCAGCGGATACAGCACGAGCGCCAAGACCGCCACGACCAGCCCGGCTTGCGCCCCGGGAGCGAACATCGAGCGCAGCAGCGCGCCAGCAAGCCCGGCGACCAGCAGCACCCCCGCAGCGGCAGGCAGTGCAATCCAAAGACGCTGCAAGGGCGCACGGGCCATCCACAGGCCAGCGCAGACGCTGAGCAGGCAAAGAATGTAGGCGACAATCAGGCCACTGAGACCATGCATCGGGCGCCCTCATGCTGCAGCTGAAATATTCGCTGACCGATTGTGTTGAGGAAGAATGCTTGCACAGGTCCGACGCCCGCAGAATACTCCAGGGCCACCCGATTTGGGCCAAAATGCACAAATCAGGCAGCTGGGATATCATGCTGACTGCTGCGCTGCCCGGGAAGGCGGTATTTGCATGTTTCCAGCAAGTCTCGGAACGACCTGCGGTTCGCGCAGGGCCCGGTTGCCGCTCGTTTTGCTGCGGGCCGTGACATTTCTGGCGCCTACGTGCCCAGCCGCATCCGTGTGCCGCAATGGTGACGAGTTATGAGGGGTCTTTGGCTCGCCCTGCTGCTGCTGCTGGTCCTGGTTGTTGACGGGTTCATTTTCGTAACCAATCCGCTACATGTGCCCGCAGGCAATCTGCCGGCGCGTCTGCTCGGCCTCCAGTCGTTCCAGGAACTGGATCCGTCGATGGAGCCCACATTCTCTGAGAAGACGAACCTGCTGGTCTCGGCTTGGCCGTATTGGCACGGCAATCCGGTCCCGGGAGATATTGTGGCCTTCACCTATCCACCCGATCACTCACAGGCCGACGTCAAGCGGGTGATTGCTCTCGCAGGCTCTACGGTCGAAATACGCAACTCCGTGGTGCTTGTGGATGGCAAGCCCATTGATGAGCCCTATCTGCATGCGGTGATTCCGCACTGGAATGTGCCACGCAGCATGGCGCGCATGACTGTGCCTGCGGGGAAGCTCTTTGTCATGGGCGATAATCGCGACAGGAGCGAGGACAGCCGGCGCTGGGGCGCGATTGCCCGGGACAGCATCATCGGCAGGTTCTGGTTCTAAAGCTGAATCTGCCGAAACCGGCGCGATGACTTTCCTAGACACCTGCTGGACACGGCCTTAGCGCCTGAGGGATCGGGCGCACGTCGAACCTAAGCGGTTTCTGAATTCAAGGGTGTAACGCTAACCAGGCCTGTGCCTGTGAATCGCCGCCGTGCGCGGCCGCCGCCATAAGTTCGGCCGCACGGTCAGAATTCCGTTCGACGCCGCGCCCGTTCAGATAAAGCTGCGCCAATTGGTATTGGGCTCGCGCCAGCCCTGCATTGCTCGCAAGCTGGTACCAGTATGCCGCCTGCACATAGTCCTGCTCGATTCCGAGCCCTGCCTCATAGAGGACGCCAATATTGTTCTGCGCTTCGCGGTGCTGGTAAGCCGCAGCAATCCTATACCAGCGTATGGCATCGATATAGTTAATGGGTTCGATGTTGGCGTAGATCCATCCGATCTCATAGGCAGCATTCGGGCTGCCCCGGTCAGCGCCGCGCTCATACCACAGCAGCGCATCGCTGGGACTTCGAGGCACACCAAGGCCCTGTAGGTAAGCCCACCCAAGCGCGTTGCAGCCAAGGGGAACATTCTGGAGCGCTGCACTTCGATACCACTTAAGCGCGAGCTCAGTGTTAGGCCGCATTCCGAGGCCGTAGTCATAGAAATCGCCGATATTGGCCTGGGCAAAACGATTGCCCAGATCTGCCGCCCGGCGGAAGTGATCAAATGCCAGTCGGTCGTCTTGCGCCACGCCAAGGGCTCGTTCATACAGGATACCGAGGCGATTCAAGGCACCGGCACCGATGAGCGGGATACTGGCGCTGGCGGCCTTGTCATAGGCTTCGCGCGCAGCGTGGTAGTCGCCGCGGCTAAATGCCGCGTCGCCAGCCTCGATGTTCGGATCCGCCTGCCGCTCCGACAGAGGTTCGGCCTGAATCTCGAGTCTGGTCGCCGCGAAAGTCGATCTCACGGCAGTGAACTGCAGCGCACTGAGCCACAGGCCGGCCCAACATGCCGCGATAGGTGCAGATCGAATTACCAGTTGCACGCCTGGCCGCTATGGTCGAGCCAGCGCCCCGAATCCCTGAGTCCCAACCGCTCAATAACCCGACACATACCTGTCACGCTCTGGGCTGGGCTGAGCGGCGCGCTGGATCCGCCCATGTCGGTGCGCACCCAGCCAGGCGTGAGCAGGACACAACCGATATTGCGCGGCTTTAATTCAACCGCCAGCGTACGCATCACCATGTTAACTGCTGCCTTGGAGACGCGGTAGCCAAGGTTACCGCCACTGACATTGCCACTTAGGGAAGCCAGATCGCTACTAATGGTCACGATCAGCCGGCGCGTGCTACTTGCGAGATTATCAATCAGGGCTTCGCTCAACATTAGCGGTCCGAGCGTGTTGACTCGAAACATTTCCAGCACCGCCTCAGGATCGTTGTGTTCGACCCGGCCCGCGCTCAGTCGGCCAGCGTTGTTGATCAATATATCGATAGGACGCCCCTTAAGCGTGCCGGCCAGCGCCCTGACGGAGGATGCTGCGCTGACCTCGAGCTCGAACAGCTCGATACCGGCAATCTGCGCCAAGGCAGTCGCCTGGCGCGGATCCCTGCAGGCCGCCAGCACGCTTGCCCCTGACGCCGCGTATTGGCGCGCGAATTCAAGTCCCAACCCCCGATTGGCTCCTGTGATCAGTACTGTACTCATAATTCTGCACCCCCCAAATGTCTTGTCTCGTGTGCCGCACTCCCCCGGCTGCTACATCGAGGTTCTCGCCTCCCAAAGCTCTGGGAAGAAACGCAGCCGCAGAGCCTTGGCAAGATAGCTGACGCCAGCGGTCCCGCCGGTACCCGGTTTATAGCCAATGATCCGCTCGACGGTCTTCATGTGCTGGAAACGCCAGAGCTGGAAACGATGATCCAGATCTACCAGCCGCTCGGCTAGTTCGTAGAGATCCCAGTCCTTTTCGGCATTGTGATAGACGCCAAGCCACGCCCCCGTAACCTGCTTGTTGGCCACGTAGGGCTGTGAAAAATCCCGCACCAGCAGCTCTGCCGGCACGCCGTAGCCACGCCTAGAGAGCAATCGCAGCACCTCGTCGTAGAGACTCGGTGCATTCAGTGCCCGCACCAGGGCCGCCTGCGCCGCCGGATCGCGGGCGTGGGCTCGCACCATCTCGGCATTCTTGTTGCCCAGCAGAAACTCGAGCAGCCGATACTGATAGGATTGAAAACCAGAAGAGCGGCCAAGCGAGTTGCGAAAAGCCGAGTAGTCGGCCGGCGTCATTGTTGCGAGCACCTCCCAGGCAGACATCAGCTGCGCCTGGACGTGGGCAATCCGGCCAAAGCGTTTGAAGGAGGCTTCGAGCTCGTCACGACGCACGCTCTGCAGCACGGCTTCGATTTCGTGTCGCAGCAACTTCATCCACAGCTCAGAGGCCTGATGGACGATGATGAATAGCATCTCATCGCTCGCGGAGCTCAGCGGATGCTGGCAATCAAGCAGTTGGGGCAGGCGCAGGTACTCGCCATAGGAGAGCGAATCGCCAAGATCCCAGTGTACCGGCTCGTCGCTCAGGTCTACGCTGCCGGCGTGCTCCTTATCCGCATCTTCTCCGGTACCGCTCATATTCCGACTCCTTGCCCGTGTAGGCTGAACCCGCACCCTGAACTTGACCTCACCCCCGCCGCGCAGCCAGCGCCCAGTGCGGCACACGCTGCCATCCCTGACCCAGTTCCCGATCCAATGATCGATAGTCTGGCTCATGGCGTTCAACGTGAGCCCAGAACGCGGCTGAATGATTCATATGTCGCAGGTGGGCCAGCTCGTGCACCAGCAGGTAGCGCAGCACCTGCGGCCGCTGAAATAGCGCACAGCAGTTCAGGCTGACAGCCCCACCAGCAGTACAGCTGCCCCACCGCGTCCGCTGGCGCCGAACCTTGAGCAGCACCGGCATCGTCCCCATCTCGGCCGCCAGCGCCGCCAGCGGCGAAGCAAGCTCGAGGCGCGCACGCTCAATTAACCAGCGACGCAACGCCCGCAGCTGCAGCGGCCGGACCTCGGGGCCATCGCCCAGCTGCAGCACGCCAGGTCGCTCCTGCAGTGGCTCACAGGCAACGCGCACGCGTCCGGGTCGCAGTCGCGGGGTGACCTCGCATTCCCACAATTGGCCGACAGCCGCAAAACTGATCCGCTGCGGCGGGAACGACTCCGGCTTATTCGGCTGCATGCGCGCCTGCTGGCGCTCGATCCACTGCCGATACCTGGCCACAAACGCGCTAACCGTTGTCGGGCTGGTACGCAGCGGCACGACAATCTCTACCGAACCGTCGCGAAACACGCGTGCCGCAAGCCGGCGCGCGCGCCGGCTCTGTCGCACCTGCCAGGCGCCCGCATTATCGGCGCCGTCCCACAGCGACAGTTGTTGGGCAGGCTGCTGCATCGTATGCAGCGCCACGCTTCGGGAAGTCTTCAACGGTTTGCGGCCTCCGCTCACCGTGCGATCATAGCAGGAGCACCGTATCTGCCTCCTTACGCTGACGCGCCGGCGACCCGCGCGCGCCGCCTTACCCTTGGCACCCCATGGATTTGATCGATATTGGTATTAACCTGACGCATGAGAGCTACGACTCCGACCGTGAGGCGGTAATTGCCCGTGCCGCTGCGGTAGGCGTGAAGCAATTGATAGTCACAGGCGCAAGTCTTGCCGGCAGTGCCGCAGCGAATGCGCTCGCAGCGTCCCATATAGGTGTGCTATTCGCCACCGCGGGCGTTCACCCTCATCATGCCGATAGCTTCACGGCCGAGACCCTGGTACGGCTGCGCACGTTGTTGCACTCGCCAGCGGTGGTAGCCGTTGGCGAATGCGGTCTGGATTACTATCGCAATTTTTCCTCCCATCAGGGGCAGCGACGTGCCTTCGCCGCGCAACTGACACTGGCCATTGAAAGCAGTAAACCGCTTTTCCTGCACCAGCGCGACGCGCACTCAGACTTCATCAGCATGCTGAACGAGTACCGTACCGTGCTTCCCAAGGGAGTGGCACACTGCTTTACCGCTGGCGAAGCGGAACTGGAGGCCTATCTGGATCTTGGTCTGGCCATCGGGATCACCGGCTGGATCTGCGATGAGCGACGGGGCGCTCACCTGCAGAGCCTCGTGGCGCGCATCCCGGCGGGCCGATTGCTGCTGGAAACCGACGGACCGTACCTGGTGCCGCGTGATCTGAAACCAGCGCCGCCCGGGCGCCGCAACGAACCGATGCTGTTGCCACACATCGCAGCTGTGGTAGCGCAGCACCGCGGGGAAAGCCTGGAGGCGTGCGCTGCCCACACTAGCGCCGCCAGTAGAGCCCTATTCGGACTGCCTGCGCCCTAGACGGCCGGCTTAGGATCACTCAGGCGGCTCGCAACACAGGCAGCGCGCAACTGATCCCACTCAGGCTGCCAGCGTCCGAGAAGCGAGGAGACCGCCATCCGATCAACGGCCGGGTACTCCGAGAGCAGCGAATCGAGCATCAGCGTGAATCTCGGCAGGCCCTTGGGGAACAACGCCCCGCCCATAAACAGGATCCGCCCGTCCACCGGCAGATCCACGACCAGGCCGCGCACCGCCGCGAGCCGATCATAAAGCGCAGTTTGGGGATTGACGAAAGTAAAGCGCCGCCCGCGCTGCATCACTGTCCATTCATTCATCTGATCGCCGCCAAATATATTGCCCACGACGTAGCGCAGATCAATGATCACGACACCGCGCGCCGTGAGCAGCAAGAAATCCACATGCAGCCAGCCGCCCTGCCCGTCGGGCACCAGCACATCGCGCAGGTAATCGAAGGAGCTGCCCGTTACGGCCGCAAGCAGTACCTTGCGCGCCCGCAGACGCCGGTACCAGCGCCATAACAGCAACAATGCTGCAATCAACGCCGCGGCCCCCAGCACGTAGACGATCGTCGTCAGGTCCAGGGCCGGCAGGGTGAACGGCAGCGGCGGGACCTCAAGCGGTTGCATGATGATCCTGGAGCGCGCCTCGAAGCGCGGCCAGCGTCGGCTCGATCTCGGTGAACTTCGAGCTGCGTTCAAACAGCCGCGCAAGGTTCTCGGGTACCGGAATTGGTGCGCCGATCAGCGGTGCCACGATTTCAGCAAATTTCGCCGGGTGCGCGGTCGCGACCAGGACCCACGATCGCTGCGCGCGTTGTTCGGCCGGGAAGCGTGCCCAGGCTTCCGCAGCCACTGCAGTGTGCGGGCACCAGATCACTCCCAGGCGCTTGAAATCTGCGCGTATGCGCGCACTGATGGCCTCATCCTCGATTGAAACCGCGCTGAGCGCTCCGCGGAGCGATTCAATGTCGGGGTGCATCGAGCGCAATCGCTCGAGATTGCTCGGGTTCCCAACGTCCATCGCCGAAGCGAGCGTCGCAATACTGGGCCGCACGCGCAGCGTGCCGTCGGCAAAGAAATCGGGAACCGTCCGGTTGGCATTGTGCGCCAAGACAATCCGGTCAATCGGCGCGCCCATGCGCCGCGCCCAGAGGCATGCGGTCGCATTTCCCAAGTTGCCACTCGGTATGACGAATGAGGCCGGTCCCCTACCCTGGCGTGCCACCGCCAGGCTCGCGGCAACATAATAGACCGCCTGCGGGAGCAACCGGCCCAGATTGATGCTGTTTGCCGAGGACAGTTCCCACTGCGAGCGCATTGCCGGGTCAAGGAACGCTTCCTTCACCAAGCGCTGGCACTCGTCAAAGGTGCCGCGCACCGCCAGGCTCCTGACGTTGTCGCCCCAGCAGGTTAGTTGTTGTTGCTGGGTCGGCGAGACCAGTCCCAGCGGGAACAGCACTGTAACCTCGATGCCCGGCTGACCGTGAAAGGCAGCCGCCACTGCGCCCCCGGTGTCCCCGGAGGTGGCTACTAAGATCTGCAGCGGCCGCGTGGCGCCGACACGCAGCCGCGCAAAACTCGCCGCCAGAAACCGCGCGCCGAAGTCTTTAAAGGCAGCGGTCGGACCGTGAAAGAGTTCAAGCACCGACAGCCGCCCATCCTCGCCGAGCGCGCGCAGTGGGGCCGGAAAGTTGAAGGCTTCGCGCGTGATCTGCGGCAGTTGCGCCGCCAGCGGATCGGATTCTGCAAAGGGCGCGAGGACTTTTGCCGCCAGGGTCGCCAGCGAATCGCCGCTGCCCAGTAGTGCTGGTTCAAGTGCTGGCCAGCGCTCGGGCACGTACAGCCCGCCCTCGGGTGAGAGCCCCTGAATCAGGGCGGTGCTGAGGTTGACGCGATGCTCGGGCTCTCGGGTACTGATAAACCGCATCAATCCACCACGTGGGCGCCGACCGGCTCAATGGCCGAGATCCAGTGATCAGCCTGCAGACCATTGTGTGAAAACTCGACCACCATGGCTTCGCGCACCGCCATCACGTGCGTTTCCAGGCTCCAGGCAAATACCGTCGGGCCGGCACCAGATATTGAGCAGCCAAGCGCCCCGGCGGAAATCGCGGCGCGCCGCACCGCAGCGAATCCCGGAATCAATGCGGCGCGCTGCGGTTCGATCACGACATCTTCGAATGACTCACGCACCATATCGAGATCATTGGTGTAGCAACCCGAAATGAAACCTGCGAGGTTGGCGGTCTGCCATACGAAATCCTTCATCGCGACCGAGCCGCGCAGGATCGCGCGGGCCTCGCGCGTTGACAAGAACATATGCGGGTGCACGATTGCTGCGCGCACGGCCGGAGGCACCGGTATTTGCTTAACGCGGGGCTGGTCAATGCCCACCGTCAGTACCAGGCCGCCATAGAGCGATGGAGCAATGTTATCCACGTGCAGGGAACCACTGGCGACCTTCTCGCCCTGCATCGCAAATTTGAGCAGTTCCAGTGAGGAACGCGGCTCTTCGAGTAATGCGTTAGCGGCAACTACTGCGGCGACGGCGGAGGCGGCCGAACCACCCAGACCCGAAGCCAGGGGAATGCCCTTATCCAATTCCAGCTCGAAACCGTAAGGCAGTGACAGCGCCGTCTGCATGGCCTCGAGCGCGCGTCCGGCCGTATTGTGGGTGGGGTTCAAGGGCAGGTCACGCACCACGCCGCGGATGGCCTTGATGCGCACGCCAGGCGGGTCCATGCGCCGCACTGTGGCCCGATCCCCGATGGCATTGACCGAAAAACCGAGAATATCGAAGCCTATCGCCACGTTACCGACCGAGGCCGGTGCAAAGGCGGTGGCGACAGTTCGCTGGCTCAAATTCGTGCTCCCAGGTAGGCGGCCAGCCGCAGCAGATCCCCGAACACGCCCCCAGCAGTTACCGCAGGCCCGGCCCCCGGCCCCTGTACGATCAGCGGATTATCGCAGTAACGTTCGGTGGCAAAACGCACCACGTTATCGGTCAATGCAATATTGGCAAAGGCGTGTCGGGATTCGAGCTCGACCAGTCCGACCGTGGCACGCCCATCGGCCGATACCCGGCCCACGTAGCGCAGTACGCGGCCACGCTCATGTGCCTGTTCGAAGCGCTTGCGCATCGCGGCATCAAACTTCGGCAGTTCCGCCAGAAACTGCTCGCTGCTGCCACCGGCAAGGCTGTCCGGGACCAATGACTCGACCTGCACGTCACCGAGCTCCAGCTTCAGGCCCATCTCCCGCGCCAGGATAATCAGCTTGCGCGCAACGTCGGTACCTGAAAGGTCATCGCGCGGATCGGGCTCGGTATAACCGCGCTGCTTGGCATCGCGCACGATGGCCGAAAAGGGTGTCTGGCCATCGTAAACGTTGAACAGATAGGCGAGTGTCCCAGAGAAGATCCCGTCGATGGCCGAGAGCTGGTCGCCGGTCTCGCGCAGATCGCGCAACGTCTGGATTACCGGCAGACCGGCGCCGACAGTGGCCTCATACAGGTAATGCGCACCGCTGGCGCGCCGCGCCGCCTTCAGGCTCTCGTAATAGGCAAAGGGGCCGCTGTTGGCCTTTTTGTTGGGGGTCACAATGTGGGCGCCTGCGCCAAGCCAGCCCGCATATTGATCGGCGATGCTCTGGCTCGCACTGCAGTCGATGAGCACTGTATGCGGCAGATAGTCGACCCGCAGGTGCTGGAAAAAACGCTCGAGATCGGCACTTTGCGCGCCGGTCTCAGACTCTTCACGCCACCGCGCCAGGTCAATGCCACTGTCGCTCAGCTTCATCTTCTTGGAGCTGAGTATCCCGCGCAGTCGCAGATCGATATTGAACTCGCGCGCAAGGCGCTGACGCTGCGAGGCGAGCTGATCGAGCAACACCCGACCCACCGTGCCCGGACCGATTAGCCCGATCGAAAGCGTATGGGGCGAGAGATAGAAGCGCGCATGCACCGAGCGCAGAGCGCGCGCCGCGTGCCGGCCCTCCACCACCACCGAAATGTTGCGTTCCGAGGCTCCCTGGGCGATAGCACGGACATTCACATGGGCGCTGCCAAGGGCGTCGAAGACTTTACCCGCCACACCAGGCATTCCGGCCATGCCGTCGCCGACCACCGCGAGAATAGCCAGATCGCTGGTCACATCAACACTCTGAATCTGCCCATCGGCCAGTTCGCGCGCAAAGGCACGCGAGAGTAGCTCGCGGGCACGCTCGGCCTGCTCGGCCGGGATGGCGCAGCAGATCGAGTGCTCGGAGCTGCCCTGGGAGATCAGGATCACCGAGATGTCGCTCTCCCGCAGGGCTCCGAACAGCCGGTAGGCCGTTCCTGGAACGCCGATCATGCCCGCGCCTTCCAGGTTGATAAGCGCGATGTTCTCGATGCTGGTGATACCCTTGACCGGCTGGTCAGACTCCGGTCGCGCGCAGATCAGCGTTCCCGGTTTTTCCGGTGCAAAGGTATTGCGGATCCAGATCGGAATATCCCGCCCGACGGCTGGAGCCATGGTCTGGGGGTGAATCACCTTGGCGCCAAAATAAGCCAGCTCCATCGCTTCGCGGTAGGAGAGCGCGCCGATAACCTGTGCATCCGGCACGCGCCGCGGATCGGCCGAGAGCACACCGTCGACATCGGTCCAGATCTGGATTTCGGCCGCCTCGAGCAGCGCGCCAAAGATCGAAGCCGAGAAATCACTGCCATTGCGCCCGAGCGTAGTCTGGATGCCCGCCGGATTCGTGGCGATGTAGCCCGTGATTATGAGAGTCTGGGCGTGCGCTTCTATTTCGGCGCGGGTCTTCTCCGCTGAGATATCCCACTGTACATGCGGTCCAAGTGGACCCCACTCCACGATGACACAGGCGCGGGCATCGAGCCACTGGATGCCGCGACGCTGCTGGCGTTGCTGCAGGTAGCGTGCAAACAGCCGCGTGGACCATATCTCTCCGTAACCTGACACCTTGTCGCGAATAGTCCGATCGGCGGTGCGCATCACCTGCGTGGTCTTGAGCACGCTGCCCAGTACCGCACAGTCGCGGTCAAATTCATCCAGATACGCGGCCGTCTCGGCACCCGGCAGCAGCGCGCCGGCGATCTGGGCATGCCGCGCGCGGATGGCCGCCAAGTTCGCTTCCCAGACAGCCGACTGCTGCTCGGCCTGCTTTACCAGATCCAGCAGCGCGTCAGTCACGCCCTTGCAGGCGGAGAGCACCACGGCGAGGCGCTCGCGCGGCTGCGATTCCAAAATGGCTGCGACGCGCTCGAAGCACGCGGCATCGGCGACGCTGGATCCACCGAATTTATGTACGACCCAGGCGCGGGGGTCTGATGGGCTCATCAAGGACTACTTCTGGCACGAAAAACCCACGAACTCTACTGACCAGATGCGCGTCCCGCAAGCGAGCTTTACATCGCGCACCAGGCCTCACGCAGCCGGATGCCACTGCCGGGGTGCCGGGTATGCCCATCCGACGGGCTGAACCGCTCCCCGGCACCGTCTGGCCGGGTTGGGCGGTCGGGAGCCGGGCTAGCCAGCCTACTGCACTAGCCCGGCCTGTATCTCCTCCTGCGAGATCAAGCGAACCGGCACTGCCGCCACCCGCCAGATATCCTGGCAGTACTCGCGAATTGTCCTATCGGAGGAAAAGCGGCCCGAACGCGCCACATTTAGGATCGACATCCGGGTCCAGTGCTCACTATCGAGCCAGGCACTACTTATCTGCTGCTGACAATCGGCATAGGCCTGGTAGTCGGCCAGGACCAAGTAAGGGTCGTGGTGGAGCAGATTGTCTATTAACGGACGAAACTGCTCGGCATTACCGCGGGAGAAAAACCCACTGCGCAGCAAATCGATCACTTCGCGCAATTCAGGGTTGGACTGATAACATTCGTAGGGACGGTAGCCCGAGCGCTGCAGTGTCGCAGCTTCGGCCGCACGCAGACCAAACATGAAGAAATTCTCGGCGCCTACCGCATCATAAATCTCGATATTCGCGCCATCCATGGTGCCGATCGTCAATGCCCCATTCATCTGGAACTTCATGTTGCCGGTCCCCGAGGCCTCCTTGCCGGCCAGCGAGATCTGTTCGGAGACATCCGCGGCCGGATAAATCTGCTGCGAATTGGTCACATTAAAATTCGGCAGGAACACCACCTTGAGGCGCTCGCGAACGCCCGGATCACGGTTGATCAGTTCGCCAACGGCAGTAATCAGCCGAATGATCAGCTTGGCCAGGTGATAGGCGGGCGCTGCCTTGCCAGCAAACACAAACACGCGCGGCGGCAGATCAAGTGACGGCTGAGTCTTGAGCCGGTGATACAGCGCAATGATGTGCAGGATATTGAGGTGCTGGCGTTTGTATTCATGGATACGCTTCACCTGGATGTCGAAAATGGCATCCGGGTCCACGAGCACGCCGGTCCGCTCACGGATAACCCCGGCGAGCGCCACCTTGTTGGCCCGCTTGATGGCGCGCCACTCCTGCTGAAAATCCGGTTCGGCAACCAGCGGCTCTAATTGCCGTAATTCCTCAAGATTACGGATCCAGCCCTCACCAATGCGGGCAGTGATTGCGGCAGCGAGCCGCGGGTTGGCCAGCACCATCCAGCGCCGCGGTGTCACCCCATTGGTTTTGTTGCTGAACTTCTCAGGCCACAGATCATAAAAATCACGCAGCACTTCAGTGCGCAGCAGCTCGGTGTGAAGCGCTGCGACCCCGTTGATTGCGTGACTTCCCACGCTTGCCAGGTGCGCCATGCGCACCGAGCGCTCGCCGCGCTCGTCGATGAGTGACAGTCGGCTGATACGCTCTTCGTCCCCGAAGAAGGCCATTCGCACCTTCTCGAGGAAGCGCGCGTTGATCTCGTAAATGATCTCCAGATGCCGCGGCAAAAGCCTGCCGAAGAGATCGAGCGGCCAGCACTCCAGGGCCTCCGGCAACAGCGTATGGTTCGTATAGGAGAACGCCTGACTCGTAATCGACCAGGCGAGCGGCCACTCCATCGCCATCTCATCAATCAGCAGCCGCATCAGCTCGGCCACGGCGATCGAGGGATGGGTGTCATTGAGCTGAATCGCAAACTTCTCGTGAAAGCGCTCGGGCGGAATCTTCTGCACACGGATGATCCGCAGCATGTCCTGCAGTGAGCAAGAGACGAAGAAGTACTGCTGTTCCAAACGCAGCTCCTTACCGCGTACCTGCTCATCGTTCGGATAAAGCACCTTGGTCAGATTCTCGGAGCTGACCTTCTGGTTTACCGCGCCGTAATAGTCACCCCGGTTGAACACCGAGAAGTCAAACGACTCAGGAGCCTCGGCGCGCCACAGGCGCAGTGTGTTGGCAGTATTGTTCTTGTAGCCCAGGATCGGGGTGTCATAGGGCACGCCATTGACAATCCGGTTGGGCACCCAGCGGCTGAAGGTGCGACCGCTGGGATCGGTGGCACGCTCGGTATGGCCACCGAACTTGACCTCCACCGCCCACTCGGGGCGAACCAGCTCCCACGGATTCCCATAGCGCAGCCATTTGTCGGTGCGCTCGACCTGCCAGCCATCGATAATATCTTGCTGGAATATTCCAAACTCGTAGCGGATGCCATAGCCTAGGGTTGGAATCTGCAGCGTAGCCAGCGAATCTATAAAACAGGCCGCCAGCCGACCCAGGCCGCCATTACCAAGCCCGGGTTCATCCTCATGGCGTAGCAGCTCATCCAGATCCATGCCCAGCTCCGCCACGGCCTCGCGTGCGGTTGATTCGATCCCAAGGTTGATCAGGTTGTTGCCCAGATGCGGGCCCATCAGAAATTCAGCGGATAGGTAGGCCACCGTTCGTGAGCCCTGCGCCGTGTATGCGGCCGCTGTGCTGATCCAGCGCTGCAACATCCGATCGCGCACCGCAAAAGCCAACGCCATGTAGTAATCGGTCTTGGTTGCCAGGGCTGGAAACTTGCCTTGGATGTAGAACAGATTGTCCAAAAAGGCGTGTTTGAGCGCTTCCTTGGAAAATCCGATGCGATCATCAATCAGGGGTGTGACCGCTGGGATTTCGGACATCGTCATAATGGGATTCGGACCCCTTGAAAAAATATTAGTGGCGGCCACGCCCGCAGCCTCGCCCCCGCCACCTACGTGCAAGATCTGTGCTTGGGCTACAAGCCGAGCTGCAGGCTCAATCGGGCTCCCGTGCGCACCCTCCGGTGGCATCCAGCCCTTCCCGCTGCCCCATCCAGGGGCGCGCATTTGAAGCCCCACGGCAGCCACGGCGCCCGGCCCCACCGAGTATTGGCCCCGCCGAGCCTTTCGGTCCCGTTAATTTGAACTGAATCTGGGATCAACTGTCGCTATGCTATGAGGTTAGCCATCCCCGGATGCCACCGTGGATGGTTTTTTCGTGCTGCGGGTATGTCTGAGGAGAGTGGATTTGAGGTTCAAGGTCTTTGCACTGCGATCAGGCGTATCGCGCGCCCTCTTATTGGGCGTCTTCTGGGCCGCGATCAGCGGCTGCAACAGCAGCACGGTTGGCACGACGATCACAGGGGTTGCAGGTAATACCAGCGAGATTGCCATCACGACCAACACGGGTTCAACCACGGTGCTGGCGGACGGGCAACTGCTGATCGCGGCCACAGTTGAGAATGATCCAACCAATGCAGGGGTGAAGTGGTCGATTACGCCCTCCTCGGGCTATGGCACGCTCACCGAACCGACCAACTACGAAGTCCTCTATACCGCGCCGCCGGATACTTTCCCAGGCACCATTACGCCGGTAATCACGGCAACCTCGATCGCGAACCCCATCTATTACGCCAATGCGGTGCTGGTCATCGATGGTAAGCCCGTTATTCCGCCCACAACGCTGTTCCCGGCCTATGTGGGCGCCCCCTATGGAGCGACAATCCACGTGGATGGAGGCGAGGCGCCCTTCACATGGACGCTGGTCAACGGCGCGACGCTGCCTGCCGGGCTTACGCTGACCACCACGACCTCCTCCTACGTAACGATTGCCGGCACGCCGACCGCAGCCACGCAGGCCGGAACGCCGGTCTTGTTGCAGTTTGAAGTCACCGATTCGATACCCCTGACCGCAACCTCAGAGTACATCTCGCTTACCGTCAATCCGACCACCCAGTGCATTCTTGGCAGCCCGCCAGCCGGTGGCAATACCTCGACCCACTACGCTTTCCTGGAAACCGGTTACCTTAGCGGCCAGACCGCCACCCGCATCGGTAGCCTCGCCTTCACGTCCGAAGGCGGCGCCAGCGGTATCGTCGAAGCCCGCTTCGCCAATACCTCTTATGTCGGCGCCGCCGCGCAATCGGTTATCGGCACTTGCACTGATCGCGAACTGAATAACGGCCGGATCACGCTTACGGGCTATGGGACGCCGCAATATTCCTTTGCGGTCACCAATACATTCGGCGACGGTTTATTGCAGCTCACGAGCGGTGCCGATGCGGAAACGGGCGAAGGGCCGCTGCTGCAGCAGGACCCGGCGGCTTTTACTCCGACGATTTTCGCCGGCGGCACCTTTGAGTTCGGGCTTTATGGCACCAATTCCGGCGGCGACCACATCGGATTAATTGGCCAGATGAGCTTTGATTCCTTCGCCTCCGCGGCCACGGGCTTACTCGACTCGAATGATCCGGCCGCGCCCCAGAGCGCCCAAGCGCTTACCGTCACGATGCTGACGAAGCCTGACCCGACCACCGGGCGAGGGACGATGAATCTCAGCGCCGGCGCACTGAATCTCACCGTGGCTTACTACGTGGTCAATTCCAACAAGCTGCTGCTGATGGACGATGACTCCATCGCCTCGGCGCCGCGCGTGGCCGGCTACCTAACCCGTCAGGGCTACCTGACCGGCGTGGCGCCGCCGTTCACGAACGAGGCGCTAGGCGCAAGCTCACCGGCGGTATTCAGCTTGACCGGTATCAGCGGTACGCTGCTACCTACTGCTGTCCTGGGGCTGGGCCGCCTCTCAGGTGCTTGGCCCGCCTCTCCCGGTGACACGCTTAATGGGACGCTCAATGTCCAATTGGACGAGTCCGTCCGGGCCAAGGACGAGATCGGCGAGTTATTCCCTGGCGCTGCCTATTCAGTGGCCACAAATGGACGTGCGGTGCTGAGCTTCCCGGATGCGCTGACCAATTCGACCCGTCAATTTGTCATCTATCTGGACGATGTCTCGGATGGCTACATCATTGAAAATGGCAGCAGCAGCGGTAACGCGGGGCAGGTTTTTGCCCAGATCCAGCAACCCTATCCGAGCACAATCGACGGTGCCTACATTGGCGGCTCACCGTTTCAGCCCTCGGCCGGACCGCTCTCATTACTGCCACAGACCGAATTGACCGGCGGCGTTGTGGGCTCCCAATACGCCAATGGTCAGTTCGCAATTGATTCAACGACTGGACGCGGCTTTGGTACTTTCTCAGTGACCGGCGACCAGTCGCTACTGGCCACGAACTACGCCGTCATGTATCTACTGCAGAACAACCCTGTCGGTGGCGGGCGATTTATCCTGATCCGCATGGGATCTGTTTATAAGAACGGCGGCCTGGTGCTGTTTGAAGACTGACTGCTCGCGGCGCGCCGCAGGTGCGGGCCGGTGGCGGCCAATCGAACTTTGATCAGCAGCGGGCGACGCAAGCGCGCAAACGCGGAGCCTGCAGTAGCCTCAGCCCAAGGAACTGTCAGAAACGATGCCTGCCCCAGGGCTCGTGATTTGTCGCATCTCAACGCGTACTTCATCACAACTGTAGATTGGGGCACCGCCTACCCGCATCGGGCGGTAGCCGGCATGCAGAGCCCACTGCACAGCGGACTCATCGAAGCGCCTTTCGCCGGAGGACTGGACAATTGCAGTACTGGCGATCGCCCCATCAGCGCGCACACATACTTTCACGATGGCCGCCTCCCCCGGCGTGAAGTGCGGACCGCGGATCGAGAAAGCGGTTGGAGATATCTCCATCGGAACCTTATTATTAGGATCCGGTCGCGGCTGCGGCTGCAGCGTGCAGCCGGCCACCAGTAATAAAGCGCCCCAACCCCAATAGACGCTGCGCATGAGTCTCCCGGAGCATTCGCGCCGCGAGGCGCCGCGCTGCTCCTTGCGAGTCCGAACGCCGGCTCGGCCATCGCTCGCCCAGCGGCAATCGCGCGCCGGCGCCGGTCCAGCACATTTTAGCGCACCCAGCTCCCCAGGGTCAGCTACAGGACTTAATTGCCTCGCGAGTGCCCCTCGACCCCGGTGCCCACCGTCCAGGGCGGGAAGAGCGGCGCCTGCTATATTTGCACCCGCGGCGACCCCCATTTTGGCCCGTCGCGCAGCCCCAGACAGGAGCAACCGCCAGCATGTCCTTGGCCGCCGATCGCGAAGTTAACCGGGCCTCCACCGCGGAGACGCGGTGGCGCCGGCAGGCGGTCCGCGCCCGGATACGTGCGCGGAATATCGATGAACCGGTGCTGCAGAACTCAAGCGACTGGGTCGGCGGACATGTCCTCTGGTATGGCAAGGTATCTGCCACCAAAAGGCTATCCTGCAAGCCTGGTTTTCCCGCTTAAGTGGGGCATGACGATGATTGCGCAGGGTCCATTCGACGGCGAACGCACCGCTCAGGATCTACAGGCTGCGACACATGGTATGGCCGTTAATGTTCATCCGGGCCAATTCAATGAGCGCCTGTCCGTTCACAACACCGACATCTATCTTGTCGGCGCCTCGGGTTCTGGCGAATGCATGCAGCGCACGCCCAAGCAGATCTTTGGGCTGAACTGAGCTGGCGCAGGCGCAGGTTCGCTGATGGACCAAAACTTATATAGCGCATTGCATCACGAGTTCCCGCCGCCAGGGCGCCCATGCTTGATCGGCCCGGAAGCCGATCTCATCAGCTACGGTCAGGTTCACGCGCGCTCAGCGCAGCTGGCGCATCTGTTGCGCGCCCGCGGGGTGCAGGCAGGGGACCGCGTCGCCGCCCAGGTAGAAAAAAGCGCCGAAGTGATTCTGCTATACCTAGCTGTTCTGCGGCTCGGCGCCATCTACCTACCGCTGAATACCGCCTACACATTGGCTGAACTTGAGTATTTCCTCACGGATTCTGCGCCGCGAATGCTTGTGTGCGACCCAGGCCGCGCCGAGGCACTCGGATCGCTTGCCAAGCGTTTGGGCATCAGTTCGCTGGAAACCTTGGGCGCCGATGGCCGCGCCGGCACACTCAGCGCAGCGGCCGATGAGTTCCCCGGCGTCTTCGCCGATGTGTCGAGGCAATCCAGCAGTCTGGCCGCGATCCTGTACACCTCGGGCACCACCGGGCGGAGCAAGGGCGCGATGCTCACCCACGGTAATCTTCTGAGCAATGCCCGGGCGCTGCGCGATGCATGGCATTTCGCCACCGAAGATCGATTGCTACATGCGTTACCCGTATTTCACATTCACGGCCTCTTTGTAGCGATCAATGTCACGCTGGCGGCAGGCGCGAGTGCCCTATTGCTGCCAAAGTTTGATCCTGACCAAGTATTTCGCCACCTCTCCGCCACCACTGTACTGATGGGCGTACCGACATTTTATGTGCGCCTGCTGCAGGATCCGCGGCTCAGCCGCGCGAGCACGTCCACTATCCGATTGTTTGTCTCCGGTTCGGCCCCGCTGCTCGCCGAGACCCACCGCGAATGGCAGGCCCGCACCGGCCAGGCCATCCTCGAGCGCTACGGTATGACCGAGACCGGCATCAACACATCCAATCCATACGAGGGCGAGCGACGCGCAGGCACCGTCGGACTGCCGCTACCAGGTGTTGAAATGCGGATCGTGGATCTGGAGAGCGGCAGCGCGCTCGGCCAGGGTGCACTCGGCATGATCGAAGTCAGGGGACCTAATGTCTTTGCCGGGTACTGGCGCAACCCGGAAAAGACCCAATCCGAGTTCCATGATGGTTACTTCATTACGGGCGATATCGGCCAGATCGATGAGCGTGGTTACCTGCACATTGTCGGACGGGGAAAAGACCTGATCATTTCCGGCGGCTACAACGTGTACCCAAAGGAGATCGAAGATGAGATTAATGCCCTTGAGGGCGTGGCCGAGTCTGCGGTAGTGGGCTTGCCCCACCCCGACCTCGGCGAGGGCGTTACGGCCATAGTCGTACCGCTGCCACGGATCTGCGATCTGAACGAAGCTACAATCCTAGAACGTTTGCGCGTGCGCCTGGCCAGCTACAAGTGCCCGAAGCGCATCCTGTTCGTCGACGACCTGCCACGCAACACCATGGGCAAAGTGCAAAAAAGCCTACTACGCAACACCCACCACCAGCTTTACCTAGAAACCTCAGACCGCGGAAGCCGAAATACCCTATGAAACTTATTAGCTTTTTGTTTGATGGGCAGATGCGAGCAGGCCTCTGGCTGGGCGAGCAAGTGCTGGATCTGCCGGCCGCGGCTGCGCTGGCGGGTGAGAACATGGATCTCTCTTCAGTGCTCGCAATCGCCCGCGGCGGAAATGCCCAGTGGCAGACATTGCGGCGCATTGAGAACAATCGTGCCGCATTCGGTACGGCGCTGTTGCCTGCGAACACCGTACAGCTACTGGCTCCTATTCCGGCCCCGGGGCGCAATGTGTTCTGCGTCGGCAGAAACTACCTGGATCATGTAAAGGAAGGCTATGCCAAACACGGCGCGGACGTGAAGCTGCCGGAGGTGCCTCAGTTCTTTACCAAGGCGACACATGCTATCAATGCGCCCGGTGCGGCTGTCCGTCTCGATTCACGACTGACGAAGCTGCTCGACTATGAAGTCGAACTGGCAATTGTTCTCGGCAGGGGCGGCCGCGATATCACTCCAGAGCAGGCCCACGAGCACATCTTCGGCTACACGATTGCTAATGATGTCACGGCGCGCGACCTGCAGCGTCGTCACGATCAGTGGTTCAAGGGCAAGTCGCTCGATACCACGCTGCCCATGGGGCCCTGGATTATTGATCCGGAAGAAATTGGCGACCCGCGTACACTTGAATTATCGCTCACGGTCAACGGCGAGGAACGCCAGCGCGCCAAGGTTCAGCAGATGATCTTCGATATCCCCGCGATCATCGCTTCTCTCTCCGCCGGCCTGACGCTCGATGCCGGCGACATCATCTGCACCGGCACGCCAGCTGGCGTCGGCTATGCAATGGAGCCGACTCAACGACTGCGTGGTGGCGATGTTGTGGTCGCCCGTATTGATCGGATAGGCGAACTGACAAGCCCTATTGTCGAGATCGGTGCGCCGGCCTGAAGGGCGGGACTCCAACTGTTCCGGAGTCCAAGGAGCGCCCGAGGTCTATGTCTACTCGGCACGCGAGGATAACGCGCGGCCGCCTGCGTTAAGCCGGCGGCCGGGCGCAGCCTCTCGGAGCTTACTGCGGATCGCCACCACCCTCGACGGTGATGTCGCCCGGATTGTCCAGTACCACCATGACTACGCGGCGATTCTTGGCCCTACCCTCGGCGCTATTGTTGTCGGCAATGGGCTTGGTCTTGCCATAGCCTACTGCGGTAAGTTCTGCGGCAGGCACGCCCTGTGCGATCAGATAAGTGGGAAGCGGCGGATTGGTGCCAGGCGCTCCACGTTCGCGCAGCCGCTTAAAGCCCCTGCGGTTCCAACCCGACGACGATCTGCTGCGCGACGCCCGCTCATCCCGAAAAAATACAGCCTCCGATGGCCTTCCAAACAGGCCATCAGGCGATTCCACCAGAAGATCCCCTTAGAAATCTCGCAGCAAGCTGCGGGGCCGCTGCCGGCTACCACAGCCACTCGCCTTCCAA
>Ga0182030_10000236_pt1 | contig 97082 bp, 88 predicted proteins | sample 812S3MmetaG_FD_121299 | JGI IMG/M metagenome (GOLD analysis project Ga0182030, IMG submission 121299) | Permafrost microbial communities from Stordalen Mire, Sweden - 812S3M metaG (Illumina Assembly) | ecosystem: Environmental > Terrestrial > Soil > Wetlands > Permafrost | place: Sweden...
ACAAGATCAAACACTACCGAGCCGTCGCCACGCGTTATGACAAACGCGCCGACAATTTCATCGCCGGCGTGAAGCTCGCCTCAATCCGAATTTGGATGCGGTTTAACGAGTCGATGACCTAGATTCAACCCACCCTCCCATGCCCTGCCCGCGCGGCCCTTGCGCGGCGAAGCTTCCCCACTATAGTCGCGCGCTCACTCCCCTCCCCCGCCCCTAGATGAGCCCGAAAAATGCCGCAGCCGAAATCAGACGTGAAAAAGGTCGTCCTCGCCTATTCGGGAGGGCTCGACACGTCGATCATCCTCAAATGGCTGCAGACCACTTACGGCTGCGAGGTCGTGACCTTCACCGCCGATCTAGGCCAAGGCGAGGAGCTCGGCCCCGCCCGCGACAAAGCTCTGCTGCTCGGCATAAAGCCGGAGAATATTTTCATCGAGGATCTGCGCGAGGAATTCGTCCGCGACTATGTCTTCCCGATGTTTCGCGCCAATGCGCAATATGAGGGGCTTTATCTGCTCGGCACCTCGATCGCGCGGCCCTTGATCGCCAAGAAGCAGATCGAGATCGCCCGTAAGGTCGGCGCCGACGCGGTGGCCCATGGCGCGACCGGCAAGGGCAATGATCAAGTGCGCTTCGAGCTTTCCTATTATGCGCTCGAACCCGACATCAAGGTGATCGCGCCCTGGCGGGAATGGGACCTGACCTCGCGCACTGCGCTGATCGCCTTCGCGGAGGAGAACCAGATTCCGATCGCCAAGGACAAGCGCGGCGAGGCGCCCTTTTCGGTCGACGCCAACCTGCTGCACGCCTCCTCGGAAGGCAAGGTGCTCGAAGATCCCGCGGTCGAGGTGCCGGACTATGTCTATTCGCGCACCATCAATCCGGAAGACGCGCCGGATAAGCCGACATTCATCGAGATCGATTTCAAGAAGGGCGACGCGGTCGCGGTCGATGGAAAACCCATGTCGCCCGCGACGTTGCTCGCGCATCTGAACAACCTTGGCCGCGACAATGGCATAGGCCGTCTCGATCTCGTCGAAAACCGCTTCGTCGGCATGAAGTCGCGCGGCATGTATGAAACGCCCGGCGGCACGATCCTTTATTACGCGCATCGCGGAATCGAGCAGATCACGCTCGATCGCGGCGCGGCGCATCTGAAGGACGAGCTGATGCCAAAATACGCCGAGCTCATCTACAATGGGTTCTGGTTCTCGCCCGAGCGGGAGATGCTGCAGGCCTTAATCGACCGCAGCCAGGAGTTCGTCGCGGGCCGCGTGCGGCTAAAACTCTACAAGGGCTCAGCTTTCGTCGTCGGCCGCTCCAGCCCCTATTCCCTTTATGATCAAGACCTCGTGACGTTTGAGGAAGGCGCGGCGGCCTATGATCATCGTGACGCCGCGGGCTTCATCAAGCTCAATGCGCTGCGGCTGCGAACGCTCGCCAAGCGCGCGCGCAAGATCGCGCGCGGCTAACGCGCCGGGCGAAGACGCCCCGGCTATTTGATTCTCCTCAATTGATATCTTTCAAACGCGCCTATCTTCCACAAGAAGCGTGTTGAACTTTCGAGGAGAAACAAATGCGTCGATTGACGAGCATTGCGGCTGCGGCCGTATTCATGGCTGGCGCTGCAGGCCCGGGCGGGCTGGCGCAGGCCGGAGCCATGCCGAACGCCGGCGCGAGCCTGGCGGGAGGCGCGGCTCTTCCGTTCGAAAAGGTTCAGTTTTTCTGGGGCGGCCACAACTTCTGCTGGTATGGCAATGGCTGGAACGGGCCAGGCTGGTACTGGTGCGGCTTTCCGTGGCGGTCCGGCCGTGGTTGGGGAGGCGGCGCTGGCTGGCACGGCTGGCATGGCGGCGGCCATGGCGGTGGTGGTCATGGCGGTGGTGGTCATGGCGGCGGCGGAGGACCCGGCGCTGCTGGCGGCGGACAAGGCGGTGGCGGTGGGAACCATGGCGGCGGCGGTCATGGCGGCGGCGGAGGACCGGGCGCTGCTGGCGGCGGACAAGGCGGTGGCGGTGAGAGCCATGGCGGCGGCGCTGGTGGCCAGGGCGGCGAAGGCGGCGGCGGACGTTGAGGGTTTCATAACGCTCAATGCATTGCGGCTCAGGCGCAGCGCAAATTGCCCGGCCTTTGATTGATCTCAATCGGCTTTGTTCGGCATCGGTTCATTTTAGGCGCTCCATTAATATCCGAACGAGGCCTGGAGCATTTCAATGCTCCAGGCCTCGTTGAATTGAGCGCTTCATTTTCGATCCCGTCTATTCGCGCGGTCGGAAGGCGCTCTGGAGTTTGAAACTCTCGAGGAGAAGCAAATGCGTCGATTGACGAGCATTGCGGTTGCGGCCGCATTCATGGCTGGCGCCTCCGGTCTGGGCGGAAGCGCGCAAGCTGGCCCCATTCCGAACGCCGGTGCGAGCATGGCGGGAGCCACGGCTCTTCCAACGGAAAAGGCTCAGTTTTTCTGGGGCGGCTACAATTACTGCTGGTATGGCAACGCCTGGAACGGGCCCGGCTGGTACTGGTGCGGTTATCCCTGGCGGTATGGCTATGGCTGGGGCGGCGGCTACGGCTGGAACGGCTGGCGCGGCGGCTGGGCTGGCCACGGCTGGCGCGGCGGTACCGGCTGGCATGGCGGCGGCGTTTGGCGCGGCGGACATGGCGCCTGGCATGGCGGCCATCCCATGCATCCGAGATAAGATTAGGTAAAACGGGGTTTTAGTCCTCGAAAGCATCGACGCAACCGTCGATCAGATTGGTTGCGAGCAGCATTTCGGACGTAAGCGGCCGACGCAACGGGCGCAGGCGAGAGGGCGTCTCGGCGATGTCCGCTTCGAGCGCCAAGAGCGCGGCCCGCGCCTCCGCGACGCTCACGGCGGCAAAACGACAGGTCTCGCCCGGACGCATCTGGGCGAGACGGCCAATATCGGCGCGGATGACATGGCCGAGCTTCGGATAGCCGCCGGTCGGCTGGCGATCGGCCATCAGGATGAGCGGCTTCCTGTCGCCGGCGATCTGGATCGCGCCGAGCGCAATCCCATCCGACACAATGTCATGGCCCCGCGCGTGGGCTATGTCCGGTCCGTCGAACCGGTAGGCCATGCGATCAGCCATCGCCGTCAGCACATAGTCTTCGCGAAAGAATGTCGCGAGACCTTCGGCTGTGAAATAGTCGTCCTGTGGCCCTAGAACGACGCGGAAGGGCTGCGTATCCTTGGCCAACCACGGGGCGTCGATTGCGGCGTCATCGGCTGCCTGACCCGGCGGCTCGAGGCGCGAGGCGGCCGGCAGAACATCGCCCTCCCGCAGCATTCGGCCTGCGATCCCTCCCATCGCCGAGCGCAGATGCGTGGCGCGGCTCCCCATCTCGAGCGGCGCATCGATTCCGCCTCCGACCGCGAGATAGGCCCAGGCGCCGAAACTCCCCGCTTGCGCCGTCAAGACATCTCCAGGCCGCAGCAGGAGACGGGCGGCCGGCGGAAGCGGCGCATGGTCGCGCCGCCAGACGAAGCCTCCTCCCGCGAAGGCCGCCGCGAGCGCCGCCCCCTCGCAAATAAGCTCAAGGCCGCCGATCGAGACCTCGACCGCCGCCGCGCGATCGTCATTGCCGAGGGCGAGATTGGCTGTCCGAAACGCGGTCCAGTCCATCGGTCCGGCGGGAGTCACGCCATAGCGAAGATAGCCGTGGCGGCCGCCGTCCTGGATCGTCGCGCCGGGCCCGGCCCGAAGCACGCGCGGCTGCGCGTGCTGGGCGGGACTTATGTCGAAAGTCATCTCAGCGCCCATAGAGCGCCTCCCGATCAGATGGAATCATCTGATCGAAAAGGAATCGCTCAAATTCAAAGAGTTGGAGCATGTTCTGATCGGAAAAGTCGATCAACTTTTTCGGAAACATGCCCTAGCCGGATTGTTCGCCAAAGTCGTCTGGCAGGTCTTCTTGGCGCGCGACAAGCTCTCCGGCTTCCGCCGCGCGGCTCAATGCGTCAAATGTCGCGGGATCGATGCGCTCGAAGGCGATCTCGTCGCCTATGTCAGCCAGAAAGACCCGCGCGCGCCGCGGATCGAAGACCTTCACTGGAGTTCGCCCGATCCCGTACCAGCCCGTCGGCATGGCGATGCTCGTGATGAGCGCCTGCCCGCCAGCGATGAGCAGCGACCCCGCCGGCGCGGGCGGCCGGGGAATCGCCCGGCGGGGGATCCGAAGCGCCTCAGGCAAGCCGCCGAGAAAAGTGAAGCCGGGCGCAAACCCATACATATAGACGCGATAAAGCCCGCCAAGATGCAGCTCGACGACGCGCTCCGGCGGCAGGCCCAGGATCGCCGCGACCTCGTCAAGGTCTTCCGCATGCGGCGGGCCGTAACAGGCCGGAATATGCCAGCGCTTCGGCCGCGCGCGTGCGACGGCGGCTGTTTCCAGAGAACTTAAGGTTTGGGTCAGCGCTTCCGTCGTCACTAGGCGCGGATTGAAATGGATAATGATTGACCGATAGGTCGGCACGGTCTCGATCACGCCGACCAGTTTTGCTTGCGCGATCGCGGCGTCGAGCGCCATGACCCGGTCATGGATGGCGGGATCGATGGTCCGCCCGAATTCGACGACGAGCGCGCTTTCGCCCGCTGGCAAATAGCGCGGCGTGGCGCAGTTCGTCATGCCAAGGCCTTTCAGCCCAAGGCGAAGGGCGCGAGCGCGACGCCAGCGGCCTCGAGCCGCAAGCGCACGGCCTTCGCCATGGCCACCGCATTGGGGCTGTCGCCGTGAACGCAAATGGAATCGACGCCCACAGGCGCGCGCTTGCCCGAGACGGAAATGACCGCGCCCGCCTCGACCATGGCCAGGACGCGTTCGGCGACTTCACTGGGATCATGCAGCACAGCGCCGGGACAGGATCGATCGAGCAAAAGCCCGTCGTCCGCATAGGCGCGATCCGCATAGATCTCGCGGGCCACGGCAAGCCCTTCCGCCCCGCCCGCCGTCTCGAGCTTTGTGCCGGCGACGGCGAGGAAACCGAGGTGCGGATCAACGGCTTTCACGGCGCGGGCGATGGCGCGGGCGACGCTCTCGTCGACCATGGCGATATTGCTCAAGGCTCCATGGACCTTCACATAAGAGAGCCTGTGCCCGGCATAGGCCGCAAGCGCAAGCGCCGCGCCGATCTGATAGGCGACGAGCCGCTCGATTTCGCCCGTCGTGAAAGGCAGCTTGCGGCGGCCGAATCCCCAAAGATCGGGAAATCCCGGATGCGCGCCAATCGCCACGCCCTTGGCCTTGGCGGCAGCGAATGTCGCCGCCATGATTTCCGGGTCGCCGCCATGAAAGCCGCAGGCGACATTGGCGCTCGTCACGATGTCGAGCATGGCGGCGTCATCGCCCATTGCATAGGCGCCGAAGCCCTCGCCGCAATCGCAGTTCAAATCGACGCTGCGCATGGCCTCGCTCTGCCTCCGGACGCAGCTTCATCATAAGCGCGTGCGTTCGTGAGCTTTCTCCATCGCGCCATATTTGCGCTTCCAGTCCGAGGGGTCCAATTGCGGGCGCGCCTCGATGAAGAACTCCTCGCGCCGATAGCCTTGCGCGTAAAGCAAAGCCGTGAGATCGGCATGTTCGATCCGCGCATGCGCCGCCGCGGCGACGGCGGGCTTGGCGCGAAAGGCGACGCCGAGGCCGGCCGCCTGCAACATCCCGAGATCATTGGCGCCGTCGCCGACGGCGAGCGTTTCCCTTGCCGCAATTGAATGTTTTTCGCGCAATCCTCGCAAGGCTTCGAGCTTCGCCTCCTTGCCGAGGATGGGCTCGGCGACAAGCCCGTTGAAGCGGCCGTCCTCGCCCAGAAGAAGCACATTGGCCTGGTTTTCATGAAAGCCGATCTTTTCCGCAACGACCGACGCAAAGACCGTGAAGCCGCCCGAGACGAGCGCCGTATGCGCCCCTTGGCTGCGCATGGTCTGCACCAGGGTTCGTCCGCCCGGCGTCAATGTGATCTTCTTGGCGATCAGCCGCGGGACGGAGTCGGGGTGCAGGCCCTTGAGAAGCGCGACGCGTTCGCGCAGCGCCGGCTCGAAAGCGATCTCGCCGCGCATGGCGCGTTCGGTGATCTCTGCGACAAAGGCCTTCTTGCCAACCAGCGCGGCGAGCTCGTCTACGCACTCTTGGCCGATCATGGTGGAATCCATATCCGCCAGCAAAAGCTTCTTCCGCCGCCCCTCCGCCGCCTGCACGATGACGTCGATCGCGGCTACGCCCATGGCGGCCTGCGCCGCATCCGCCAAGGCGCGCAGGTCGGCTGGCTCCTCCGGCTCGAAAGGAATGTCGGCGGCGACCCCCTTGTCGAGCCATTGCGGTTGGCCGGGCTTCGGCAAGGCGTCGATCGCCTGCCGCACATGGGCCTCGGTCAGGCTCGGAAAGCTCGGATCGCAGACGAGCGTCGCGACATGGGTCATTGATTGTCCTGCGCAAAGTTTGCGGCCAAAGATTTGCCGGCGAAGCCGACGGCCGCCATTTCATCGCAGGAATCCGGCGCCGGCAAGCCTATAGTGTAGTCGTTTCGGCGGCTTGCGTCGCCGCTCGGCGGCCGGGTCCGAACGATTCTCGACGCTAGAGCGCTTCCCGATCAGATGGAATCGTCTGATCGGGAAGGAATCGCTCAAATTCAAAGAGTTGGAGCATGTTCTGATCGAAAAAGTCGATCAACTTTTTCGGAACGTGCTCTAGCGAGCCGACGTCTTTTGCTTCAAATGCTGGTCGATCAGCATATTGGCGATCGACATGCGCCGGGCGGCGCGCATGCGTTGCGCGGGCCCGAAACGATCAGGGTGGTTCTTTTTCGCGAAGTCGCGGCGCATCTGTTTGAGATCGACGTCCGCCAGATCGGCGCACAAGCCGAGTTCCTCGGCGATCGCCTCGTCTTCGGTTTGCGCGGGCTGGACCTTAGGCGGCTCGGGCTTCTCCAGCCCGCCTGCGGCAATCGCTTCGGCGGCTTCCTCGGCATAGGCCGCCGCGGGCGTCAAGGGGTGAGGGCGAAGCCTATTCAGCCAGCGCCAGGAAACGCTCCCCAAGAGATGGCGCAGCCGAACCGTCGGATGCGGCGCTGCTTTCGGCCTGTCCGCAGGCGCGATCGGCGCCTCGTCCTCGTTTCCATCGTCGGCCGCGAACTGTAAAGGCTTGTCCGCTGCATTGTCGCCAAGCGCGGAAAGAATGTCGGCGAAATCGCCTTGCTTGTTTCGTTTCATCCGGATCATCGCGACAATCCACCGCCAGAGAGGCGCGGTTCGAAATCAGTTGGCGGGAGCATGCGCCTGGTCGCTTGACCTAGCGTTAAATCAAAGGCGTCAACTTGAAAGGAGACCTATTTAGGGAAGGCTTAGCCTTTATCTGCGGAGGCCGAATCAGGCTTTGAATCAACGCCCTTGGCGCATGCGCCCATCACTTTTTCGCGAGGTAAGATGACCAAAGCTTAACTTGCAGTATTTGATCGGAGGACCTCTATTGAGGGCGTCGCGCAGCCAGGGAGAAACCCATGAAATTGCGTCTGCCCATCGCTCTTGCTTCGATCGCGCTCGCCGGCGGGATCGCCTTCGTCGTCCAGAATGCGACCGCACAGCAACCGCCGCCCGGCGCGCCCCCCTTCCCGCCCGCCTTCGAGAAGCACGCGCCGCCGCATTGGGTTTTGTCTCCGTTGGATCATGCCGCCCTTGTCGACGCCCACATAGCCGGGCTGCATGCCGGCTTGAAGCTCACGCCGGATCAGGAAAAGCTGTGGCCTCCGGTCGAGGCGGCGCTACGCGCAGGCGCCAAAAACGCCGAGGAGCGGCGTGAAAAATTCAAGAACGAACCCCACTCCGACGACATCATCGCTTTCCTGAGGCGGATCAGCGAGGCCGAGACGGCGCATGGCGCAACGCTCAAAGCGATCGCCGACGCCGCCGCGCCGCTTTACGCGACCTTGAGCGAAGAGCAGAAACATCGTCTGCCTTTGCTCCTGCCGAAACACCATTTCTTCGGCGGTCGTTTCGCCCCACCCGAAGGCCCCCATGGTTGGGGCGACGGCGAGGACGAAGGCTTCGCCGAGCACGAGCTAGGGCCGCGCCATGAGGGTCCGCATCCCGGCGAATAAGCCATTCGTCGGACATGGGGCGGCTTTCGCGGCATGTCCTCATGTCCGAATCAGCCGATCGGCTTTTCCGCTACTGACATGCTGCGGCTCTTTCAATATGACCTATTCCCTTCGCGATCGCGCGGGTCCGCGCGATCGCGAAGGGCTGTAGAGGGCAATCGCCTGATCGAAGCGAATAAGCGAGAGGTTTCGCTTTACCGCTCCGCCTGCAGAGGAACGATCATCCGCAACCGAAATCCTTCTGGATCGAAGCAGGCTTTCACGTCCGCTCGAATTTGTTGCGACAACACGCGGTTGAGCAGCATCGACCCAAACCCCTCGCGGGACGGTTGGATCACGAGCGGGCCATCCTGCTCTTTCCATTCGCACAAAAGCGCGGAACCGCGGTCCGTGTCGATCAAGGTCCAATAGACCTCGATCCGGCCTTCTTCCTTGGACAGAGCGCCATGTTTCGCGGCGTTGGTCGTGAGTTCATGCACCGCCATGCCGAGCGGAACCGCGATCTGCGACGGCAGGTCGACGGATGGGCCGACAAGGCGAATTCTTAGGCCCTGATCATCGGAAAAGGGGCTGAGCTCCTGGTTCAGCAAATGCAGGAAGGAGACGGACTGCTCCAATTCATCGGTCATCACCGCATGCGTCTTGGCGAGAGAGGAAATGCGGCCGGCGAAGGCGTCTTGAAACTCCTCGATGGTCGCCGAGCTCTTCGCCGTGGTGTTCATCACGCCTTGCACCGTCGCGAGCGTGTTCCTGACGCGGTGGTGCAGCTCGCGGATCAGGAGAGCTTGGCGCTGTTCGGACCTGACGTGATCGGTTACTTCGTTTCCTTCGACATAGGTTCCAGAAACCTCGCCGTTTGGGTCCGTGATCGGCTGGCAGACGAAGTCGATGAAATATTCCGCGATCTCGCCGCCCGGCTTGTTCTGCAAGAGAATGCGCATCTTGCGGCCGACAAAAGCCTTGCCGGTCCGATAGACGTCGCCGACAATATCGAGATATTCCTGGTTCGCGATTTCGGGCAACGCCTCGCGCATGGTCTTGCCGAGGAGCTCACGGCCGCCGGCAAACTCGCGAAAGGCGAAATTCACCATTTCGAAGACATGGTCCGGCCCCTGCAGGACGCACATGAAATTAGGGGCCTCCATGAATATGCGATTCAAATGATGGGCGGTGGCCAAAAGCGTCTGATTGAGGGCCTGCACCATTCCAAGACGATGGCTGATATCAGCTCCGCTCGGAGCCACCGCCTCGGACCGGCTCACGAGATCGGTCGATTGGCGGAGCTGCGAAATATCCTGCGTGCTTTGCAGCACATAGGCGACCTTGCCTTCCTTGTCGAGGATCGGCACATGGGTGCAACTCCACGACCGCTCCTCCAAACCTTCCTTGCCCAAAATCGGGTATGGAAGGACGGGAAGCACGTCGACAATCCCTTGATCGCGAACGCGCTCGAACGACTCCTGCAGCAATCGGCGGCTTTCGCCTTCGGCCGGAAACGCCTTGAAGACATAGGCTCCAATCAAGCTTTCTCGCGTCCGCATCGTTACGTCGAGATAGGCCTGATTCATGGCGACAATCTCGAAATTCGCATTCATCACCATGAAGGGCGAAGGAAGGCTATTGAAAATCGCTTGAAAATCCAACTCACTATCCAGCTTCACCGCGCAGCTCCTCGCGCATTTTTATCGTTGCAGTCGAGGCTGAGGAGTCGCTCGAAGCAAGGGCCGCGCCCGGCGTTTTCGGGATTGCAAAGAGATCCATAATGGCCATCCGCTCGCGACAAAAGCAGCTCTTACATAAAAAGGCGAGCGTGTTTCGACATTTACCAACATATGGCGCCGATAGACGATTGGCCAAGATGCGCTGGGAGAGCGATGACGGCGCCTAAAATAAATGCTGGCGCGACACCTCGGCCTCGCTGAAGCGGCCGAGGTAGCGGTTGCCCGCCCGAACAACGAAAATAAAGCGTCATTGGTTGCACGGAAAATCTCTTTAGGCGCGTCGCCCAAGCCCTCGGCTTGGCCAGATCCAGTCCCATATCTCTTTCGGTAGCGTTCACGATCGGGCCGCCCTATGTTGAACGCGCCCATTCGCTTCCACTGAAAATCGCCGCGCTCATGACCCTAGTTCACCGCCCCGTTCAAGCAGGAGACCATGTGTTCCTGGTTGACGGATCATCTTTTGTCTTTCGCGCCTATTTCCAATCGATAGCCCGAGATAAGACCGGCGAGCAGCGGCAGGAGCGATATAACTATCGCTCGGACCATCTGCCGACGGGGGCGGTCCGGCTCTTCTGCGCCAAGCTTTTCCAGTTCGTGCGCGAGGGCGCACTAGGTATCAAGCCCACCCATCTCGCGATCATTTTCGATAAGTCGGAAAATTCCTTCCGCAAGGAGCTGTATCCCCCTTACAAAGCCAATCGTTCGGAGCCGCCTGAAGATCTGCTCCCGCAATTTCCCTTGATGCGGGCCGCGGTTCGCGCATTCGGCCTTCTCCCCGTCGAGCAGGACCGCTTCGAGGCCGACGATCTTATCGCGACCTATTCTCGCGAGGCGCGCGAGCGCGGGGCCGACGTTCTCATCATTTCCGCCGACAAGGATTTGATGCAGCTCGTCGGGCCACGCGTCGCCATGTATGACCCGGCCTCCGGCGAAGCAGGCGCCAAAGGCGCGCGCGAGGAGCGCCGGATTGGGCCGGAAGAGGTTTACGCCTATTTCGGCGTTCCGCCCGAAAAGGTCGTCGACGTTCAGGCGCTGGCCGGCGATTCGACCGACAATGTGCCGGGCGCGCGCGGCGTCGGGTTGAAGACGGCGGCGCAGCTCATCAATGAATATGGCGATTTGGATACGCTTCTCGCCCGCGCGGGCGAGATCAAGCAGCCGAAACGCCGCGAGACCCTCACCGATCCGCAAAGCGTCGCGCTGATCAGGACGTCGAAGCAACTCGTGTCTCTCGTCCGTGACGCGCCGCTCGACGTGCCGATCGACGATTTGGGCCTTCATGCGCCCGACGCCAAGACTCTCGTTTCATTCTTCAAGGCGATGGAATTCACGACCATCACCAAGCGCGCGGCCGAAGCCTATCAAATCGACGCGGCGTCGGTCGAGCCGGACCCTGCTTTCGTCGGCGAGGCCGGATGGCGCGGCCGCAATGGGGAGGCGCTTTCAGTCAAAGCGGGAAGCGGGACGCCGGAGGCGCCCCAACCAGGGGACGCGCAGCAGCCAAATGCGCGAGCGCCAAAAAGAAACGCCCGCTACGGCCCGCCGGCGGCTCCGGCGCCTGTCGCCACGGGACCTGGTCAGCTCGCCGCAGAGCGCGCCGAAGCCGCCCGCGCTGAGACATTCGACGTCAAGGCCTATGGGGCGATTTCAAGTTTTGAAGCGCTCGACGCCTGCGTCAGCGCCGCGATGGAGGCTGGATATATTGCGATCGACACGGAAACCTCCTCGCTCGACGCCATGCAGGCCGAGCTTGTCGGCATTTCCTTGTGCGTCACGCCGGGCCGCGCCTTCTACATCCCGCTGCGCCATCGCGGCGAGGGCGGCGGCGACCTTTTCGGCGGCGGCGATCTCATCCCCGGCCAATTGCCCGCCAATGACGTTCTCGCCCGCTTGAAGCCGCTTCTGGAAGACCGCAGCGTCTTGAAGATCGCGCAGAACATGAAGTTCGATTGGCTGGTCTTCCGCCAATGCGGAATCGAGGCAAGCCCGGTCGAGGACACAATGCTGCTCTCCTATGTGCTCGACGCTGGCCGCACCGATCACGGAATGGACGTGCTGAGCGAGAAGCACCTGGGGCACAAGCCGATCCAATTTGGCGAAGTCGCCGGCTCGGGCCGGACATTCATCGGATTCGCCCGGGTCGCCATCGACAAGGCGACGGAATATTCGGCCGAGGACGCCGATGTCGCCTTGCGTCTTTGGCGGGTGCTGAAGCCGCGCCTGCCGGCGGAGCGCATGACGGCTGTCTACGAAGGGCTGGAGCGCCCAATGATCGAGGTTTTGTCGCGCATGGAGCGGCGCGGCGTAGAGATTGATCGGACGATTCTCGCCCGGCTTTCGGGCGAATTCGCGCAGGACATGGCGCGGCTCGAGGCGGTGATCTACGAGCTCGCGGGCGAGAGCTTCAATCTCGGTTCCCCGAAGCAACTCGGCGATATTCTGTTCGGCAAGATGGGCCTCGCCGGCGCCAAGAAAACCGCGACAGGCGCCTGGTCGACGGCGGCCGGCGTGCTCGATGACCTCGCCGCCGAGGGCAATGAACTCGCGGCCCGGATTCTCGATTGGCGGCAGCTCGCAAAGCTCAAATCGACCTATACGGACGCGCTGCCCAGCTTCGTCAATCCTTCGACCGGACGGGTGCATACGTCCTACGCCCTCGCCGCGACGACGACGGGCAGGCTCTCGTCGTCGGAGCCGAATCTTCAGAATATTCCGGTGCGCAATGAAGCCGGCCGTAAAATCCGCCGGGCTTTTGTCGCGGGGGCGGGACATAAGCTCATCTCCGCCGATTACTCGCAGATCGAATTGCGGTTGCTCGCTCATATCGCCGATATTCCGCAGCTCAAGGCGGCCTTCGCGGAAGGCCTCGACATCCATGCGATGACCGCCTCCGAGATGTTCGGCGTGCCGGTCGCAGGCATGCCGCCGGAGGTTCGGCGCCGCGCCAAGGCGATCAATTTCGGCATAATCTACGGCATTTCCGCCTTTGGCCTGGCCAACCAGCTCGGCATCTCGCGAGAAGAGGCAGGCGCCTACATCAAGCGCTATTTCGAGCGCTTTCCGGGCATTCGCGCCTATATGGACGCGACCAAAAAAACCGCGCGCGAAACCGGCTACGTGACCACGATTTTCGGGCGCAAATGCCATTATCCGCGCATCGCCTCTTCAAACCCGTCGGAACGCGCCTTCAACGAGCGCGCCGCGATCAACGCGCCGATCCAAGGCTCCGCCGCTGACATCATCCGCCGCGCCATGATCCGCATGGACGCAGCGCTTACGGAGGCGAAGCTGTCCGCGCAAATGCTGCTGCAAGTGCACGACGAACTCGTGTTCGAGGCGCCCGACGGCGAGATCGAAGCGACGATCGCGCTGGTCCGCAAGGTCATGGCGGATGCGCCGCATCCCTTTGTGCAGCTCTCCGCGCCCTTGCAAGTCGACGCCAAGGCTGCGCAGAACTGGGACGAGGCGCATTAGAGCATGTCCCGAAAAATTGATCGCTCATCGCGCAATCAAACCATGCTCCAGCTTCCACCCTTCGCGCATGGGCTGAAAGGTCGCAGAGCTTTCGCCCGGCTTATTTATGGCTTGACAAAGAGCCCCCAGCGCGAAAATCAAAACTCGCAAACGACAATCGCCTTTTTCCGCCCAGAAATTCAATCCAAGACGGCGCCACGGTTCAAGGACCTGAAGCTCGTCGGCAAAAATCTAGAAAGAGAAAGCCTCTCAAAAGACTAGGACGCAGCGCGACGCTGCTTGCAGGCTCGAGTTCTACTCCTCTCGCCGCGATCCCCGTGTCGCCCCGGCTCCGCGACGCTCTGTCGCTGGCCAATCGCGAATGTTGGATCAGACCGGCAGACGCAAAGAGGCTCCGCCTCGCCGGCGTGATCGAGGCGAGCGCGTTGTTGGCGCCGCGGCATAGCGGTGAGGGGTCGCGAATATCCGCAACGCATGCGCGACAGAGCAAGGCCGGCGGAAATGCTCTTGGAATGATCCTTCCGTGTGAATCTGTTATAATTTAGATGTTGGTTGAACGAACCGCCGTTATCGGCGGCAAATATCCAAAGGGAGAGAAACAAGTGACGATTTTTCGTTTAGTCGGAGCCTGCTGCGTCGCGACCGGCCTGCTCGTCTCACAGGCGCAGGCGCATGGCGGCGTCAGCAATGAAGGCAACAAATGCGTCATGAAGATCGGCCCATATCAATTGGACTTTACTGGGTATCAGCCGGAGAATTCGATCGAAAAATTCTGCGACGACATTCCGCAGACCGGGCGAACGGTCATCGTTCTCGACGTAGAGCAGGGATCCGCGGGATCGGGCGCCGTTGGCGGCCCCAATAGCAATGATCTGCGCGACATGGCGATAGATCTCCGGGTCCTGAAGAACGTCGGTCAGGCCAGCGACGACGTCGATCTAGAAAAGAACACGGTCGTTTACGTGGCTCCTAAAAAATATCCCGCCGGGACTTTGCATTGGGAGCACAATTTCAACGAAAAAGGCAATTTCATCGGCCTGGTTTCCGCGACAAATGATCATGGTCAGGTTTTTGTCTCCCGCTTTCCTTTTGCGGTCGGGGAAGGAATGAACAAAGTCTTCATTGGCGTCGGCGTCGGCGTCCTCCTCTTTGGCGGCGCGTTCGCGGCCTTTCTCTATCACCGCCGTGGCCAAAAACCCGCCTAGAGCACTTCCCGATCAGATGGAACATCTGATCGAAAAGGAATCGCTCAAAGCCTAAGAGGCGGAGCATGTTCCAGCCGCGCGACAGACCAAGCAACCGAACGGAGCTGTTGGAGAGCAAGCGCCCTCCAACACTGCTTCAAATCGCGAGACGCGATTTACGAACGAGGATTCTACGCGTCCATCGAGAAGGGCCGAGATTGCTGAGGCCTGCGCTTCGTCGAAACGTCGAAGCGTTCAAGTTGGATAAATAAGCGCGCCGCTCGCCGCTATCGCGCGCAGCCGCTCGCTCGGGCGATAGATCGCGCCGAGGCTCGCCCATTTGTCAGCGCGCTCTACGACATTCGCAAGGCCAAGATGATCGGCGTATTGAAGCGCGCCGCCGAGATAGCGCGGCAGGCCGAGGCCGAGGACGAGGCTCATGTCCGCCTCCCCTGGCGAAGCGACAACGGCATCCTCCACGCAACGAACCGTCTCGAGGATCAGCGGCAGCATCATGCGTTCAATGATGTCGGCTTCGCCAATCTCGCTTTTTCCATTCGTCTGCGCTTCGGCGAGTAGACGGTCAGTTTCGGGGTCCGCCTCCTTGCGCGGCCGGCCTTTCGAGTCATTCGCGTATTTGTAGAAGCCGTGACCGTTCTTTTGGCCGAGACGTTTCTCGCGCAGCAAAACGTCGATCGCGCTCGTGAAGGAAATCTGCATGCGTTCGGGAAAACCAGCGGAGACGATATCGACGACGTGATGGGAAATATCCATGCCGATGACGTCGATGAGATAGGCCGGCCCCATCGGCCAGCCGAAGCTTTCCATGACCCTGTCGATCTCGATGAAATCGACGCCGTCATGAACCAAGCGCAAGAAAGCGAGGAGGTAGGGCGTGAGCGTGCGGTTGACGACAAAGCCCGGGCAATCCTGCATCACGATTGGCGTCTTGCCCAAGGCCGTGGCATAGCCGACGATGGTCGCAATGGCCTCTTCCGAGGTCTTCGCGCCGCGCACCACCTCGACGAGCGCCATTCGGGCGACCGGATTGAAGAAATGCATGCCGATAAAGTTTTCGGGGCGCCGCAAGCCTTCCGCCAAATCGCCGATCCGCAAGGATGAGGTATTGGAGGCGATGATCGCGCGCGCCCCGACAAGCGCTTCAATGTCCCGCAAGACCGCCTTCTTGACCGCAATGTCTTCGACCACGGCCTCGATCGCGACATCGACGGCGTCGAAACCGTCATAGCTGAGGCTCGGCGTGATCGCGCTCAGGATCGCATCGGCCTTATCCTGCGCGAGCCTGCCCTGCTCCACCTGTCTAGCAACGAGTTTGCGCGCCTCCGTCATCCCGAGGTCGAGGGCGTGATCGGCAATATCCTTCATGATGATCGGGACGCCGCGAGCGGCGCTCTGATAGGCGATGCCGCCGCCCATCACGCCGGCCCCGACGACGGCGGCCTTGCGCACCGGCGACGCGGTCTTGGCGTAGCGTTTTGCTGTCTTTTTCAGCGCTTGCTCATTGATGAAGATCCTAACGAGCGAGGCCGCGGCCTGCGTCTTCGCCGCCTTTCCGAAAGCCTTCGCTTCAAGCGCCAGGGCCGCGTCGCGCTCGAGCCCCGCCGCTTCCTCCAAAAGCTCGACCGCGAAATGCGCCGCCGGCAAATGCGGCAAAGCTTTCCCCGCCAGGGCTTTCGCATTGATGAGCAGCTCCGCCGCTTCCGCTTTGGAATGAGGGAGACCCCGCGTCAAATCGAGCCGGCGCCGACGCCATTCAGCCTCCCCTTCGATCGCCTGGCCAAGCTTGGCGAGCGCAATTGCGCGCAGCACGTCGGGCGTCGCAATCGCATCGACCGCGCCCTGCCGCAGCGCCGTCTCCGGCGTCTGTTGAGCGCCGGATATGATCCATTCCGCGCTCGCCGCAAGGCCGATCAGGCGCGGCAGGCGAACCGTGCCGCCATAGCCCGGGAAAATGCCGAGATGAATCTCTGGAAAGCCGATCTTCGCAACGCTCGACATCACGCGGTAATCGGCGCCGAGCGCAATCTCGAACCCGCCGCCTAGAGCGAGGCCATTGATAGCGGCGACCGTCGGAACCGGAAGATCGCTAAGCATCGTGATGATCTTGCTGTTTTCGGCGACGAAGGCGGCGACATCGGCTTGCGTCTGCTTGAATACGGCCGTGAATTCGAAAATGTCGGCGCCAACGATGAAGGCGTCCTTGGCGCTCGTGATGAGCGCGCCCTTGACTGCGGGCGTAGCCGCAATGACCTCAAGCGCGCGGCGCAATTCGTCGAACGTCAGCCTGTCGAGCTTGTTGACCGGCTCATCGCCGCGCTCGAAGCGCAGCTCGGCGATTCCATTTTCGAGCAATTCAAGCTTGATCGTTTGACCGTCAAAAAGCATGTCTCACCTTACGATTTGATGTTACGGGCAAGACCCCCGACCTAGAGCGCTTCCCGATCAGATCATCTGATCGAAAAGGAATCGCTCAAATTCAAAGAGCTGAAGCATGTTCTGATCGGAAAAGTCGATCAACTTTTTCGGAACATGCTCTAGCGGGAGCAAGGGCTTCGACGGAAGGCGGCGCGACGCGCAGACCTTGTCCAATTCGACGCTTTTAATCCGTCTATTTATTAATTGCATAACACATTGGGGCGCCTTCGCCCTTGGGCAGCATAGGAAAGCAGCGGATTTTTCGCGCCGCCTTTAGGCGTTCCCAATTTGAAAGGCGGCGGCGATCAGCGCGCGCGTATAGGCCTCGCGCGGATCCTCGATGACTCGTCGCGCCTCTCCCCGCTCGACAATTCGTCCGTCCTTCATCACCGCGATCTCGTCCGCCAAGGCGCGGACCACGGCGAGGTCGTGGCTAATGAAGACGTATGACAAATCATGCGCGTCCTGCAAATGCAGCAGCAGAGCCAGAATCTCGATTTGCACGGTGCGATCGAGAGCCGAGGTCGGCTCGTCGAGAACGACGAGACGCGGCTTCAAGATCATCGCCCGCGCGATGGCGACCCGCTGCCTTTGCCCGCCGGAAAGCTCATGTGGGAAACGACGCCGCAGGTCAGGATCGAGCATGACCTCTTCCAAGGCGAACGCCGCGCGCGCGTCGCGCTCAGCTCGCGTGATAGAAGGCTCATGCACGCGCAAACCCTCGCTGACAATGTCGCCGACACGCATGCGCGGCGAGAGCGAGGCGTAAGGGTCCTGAAAAACAAGCTGCATGGAACGGCGCAGGGGCCGCATCTGAGCGGCGTCGAGCGGCGTCAGGTCGCGATGTTCAAAACTGATGGCGCCGCTCGCCGGCGTGAGCTTCAAGAGCGCTCGGGCGAGGGTCGATTTGCCTGAGCCGGATTCGCCGACGACGCCAAGCGTGCGGCCCTTGCGCAGGACGAGGCTGACGCCTTCAACCGCCTTGATCTCGCGCTTGCCCGCGAGCCAGCCGCCGCGCAGCCGATAACATACGCTAACGTCGCTTGCGGCAAGAAGCTCGGGCGCGCCGAGCAGAGGACGCGGCTTGTGTGGATGCGGACTGGCGGCGAGCAGCAAGCGCGTATAATCATGTCTCGGCGCAGACAAAACATCCGCGGCGGGGCCGCTTTCGACGATCTCGCCCTTGCGCATCACATGGATAGCATCAGCGAAACGGCGGACGAGGCCGAGGTCATGGCTGATGAAGATCATCGCCATCCCGAGCCGCCGCTTGAGGTCCATGAGAAGATCGAGAATGCGCGCGGCGACCGTGACGTCGAGAGCGGTCGTCGGCTCATCGGCGATCAGCACGTCGGGGCGGCAGGCGATCGCCATGGCGATCGCGACGCGCTGGCGCTGACCGCCGGACAATTCATGCGGATAGGCGTGCAGCCGCCGCTGCGGCTCGGAAATGCCGACAAGCTCGAAAAGCTCCTGCGCGCGCAGAGCGGCGGCGCGGCGGGAGAGCCCCGCGCGCAGCCGCAAGACGGCGCCGATCTGCGAGCCGACCGTAAACAGCGGATCGAGCGAAGACATGGGCTCCTGGAACACAAAGGCGATGCGGCGGCCTCGGATCTCGTCAAGCCGCCTTGCGCGAAGCTCAAGAATATTCACGCCCTCGAAGCTGATCGACCCTGTTGTGACCGCGCGCGGCGAAAGCAGCCTCAACGCCGCGAGCGCCGTCTGGCTCTTGCCGGAGCCGGATTCACCGACGATCGCGGCGACCTCTCCGCTCTTGAGCGCGAAGCTTGCATTTTTCACGACGCAGTTTGTTCCGTAAGACACGCAAAGATCGCGGAAGGAGAGTATCGCTTCGGCCGCCATCTGCGTTCACTCGCTCCACGCGTCGAATGAATCGCGCCAGCTATTGCCGAGGCTCTGCAAAGCGCCGAGCGTGGCGCCTAAAAAAATTGCCGGGAAAATGAGGAGATGAACGGCGCTCTGAATGTTGCGCGCGCCGTCGGCGATCAGCACGCCCCAGCTCGTCAAAGGCTCCTGCACTCCAAGGCCGAGAAAGGAGACGAAGCTTTCGAGCAGGATCACGCGGGGAATGAGCAGCGCGAGATAGGCGATGATCGGCCCGGCCGCATTCGGAACGACATGACGCCGAAGGATCGCCGCCGGGGTCGCCCCGAGCGCCTCGGCCGCGGCGACATAATCCTTGCGCTTGATGGAAAGCGTCTGGCCCCGCACGATCCGCGCCATGTCGAGCCATTCGACGGCGCCGATCGCGACGAAGATCAGCGCGAAATGACGGCCGAAGACCATGACGAGAACGATGACGAAGAAGATGAAGGGAAGCGCATAGATGATCTCGACGACGCGCATCATCAGCGCGTCAACGCCGCCGCCCGCATAGCCCGCGACCGCGCCATAGCCGACGCCGATGAGCAAGGCGACGAGAGAGGCGAGCAGGCCGACGGATAGCGAGACGCGGCCGGCGAGGAGGATGCGCGTCAGAAGATCGCGGCCATTGGCGTCGGTCCCAAACAGGAAAAACATCGGCTTCAAGGACGCCTCGATGCGCAGCTGACGCCCTTCGTCCTCGCGTCCAATGATGCGCGGCGCCGAAAAAATATCGGAGCGTTCGAACGCCCGCAAGGCGCGAGCGTCGATCGGCCTGTCGCCGGCAAGCGTCGCTTGAAGAGCCTCGCCGCCCTGGCTCCGGATTTCGATTTGTGCATGCATCCGCCGGGCGATTTCGTCGATCGCCCGACTGATCTCCGCTGCGCTCGGATGCGCCGACAGCGATGGCCCGACGAGAACATAGTCGCGATAGACGCGGTCGTAGGGATGCGGCGAGACGAAAGGACCAAGGAGACACAGGAGCGCAATCGACAAGAGAATGGCGAGGCTGATCCGAACCGATCCTTTCCCGACGCGGCGCGGCGAAAAGGACAGGCGCGACGGCTGCGGCCCTGGCGAAGGCTCAGGCCTATTCATCGCGCACTCGCGGATCGAGCCAAGCGTAGGCGAGATCGACCATGAGATTGAAGAAGATGACGAGGACCGCAATGACGACCACCGTGCCCATGACGAGCGTATAATCGCGTCCAAGCGCGCCATCGACGAAATATCTGCCCATGCCTGGAATGCCGAAAATGGTCTCGACGACGACGGAGCCGGTAAGCACATTGGCCGCGGCGAGGCCGAGATAGGAGAGCGCCGGCAGAACGGCGGCGCGAAGCGCATGCGCCTGGATATGCCACGCCGGAAGTCCGAACGCCCGCAGCGTGCGAATATGAGGCATGGCGAGAACGTCGCTCAAGCCGGCTTGCATCAGCCGCGCCACAATTGCGATCTGCGGCAAGGCGAGCGTGAAGACCGGCAAGATCTGGTTTTTCCAGGCGCCGTCGTTCCAACCGCCGACCGGCAACGCGCGAAGCGTCAAACCGAACCAAAGCTGCAACATGGGCGCGACGACGAAAGCTGGCAAAACAAGCCCGAAAAGCGTCACGCCGTCGACAAGACGCGCGCCGAATCCGCTTTGCCGAGCTGAGCCCGCGACGCCTAGGCCCGCCCCGACGATGACGGCGACAAGCATGGCCTCGGCGCCGAGTTCAGCCGAGATCGGCAAGGCTTTGGCGAAAAGCTCATTGACGGAGAAATCCCGCCAATGCAGGCTCGGGCCGAAATCGCCTCTGGCGAGACTCTCGAGATAAAGCCAGAATTGCTGTGCGAGCGGCAGGTCGAGCCGATAGATGCGGCGCAGATTTTGCGCGATTTCAGGGTCAAGCGCCCGCTCCGCGTCGAACGGTCCGCCCGGCGCAAGACGCAAGAGAAAAAATGCGGCCGCGACAATGATGAACACTGTCGGAACCGCGCCAGCCACGCGCGCGAGAACCAGCCGGAACATGATTCAGTCTTTTCCGAAAACGCCTAGCATTGATTAGTGCGCTCAATCGCCGAAGGCGCCGTTGCTCCGCGCCTCAACAGAAGACAAGCGGCGAAAGCCCTTTTCGCCGTTTGGCGCCAATATGCCAAGAGTCGAATGAGTTTTCCGGCGGCTTGGGGTCGCGGGCTTCCGAACTCGCGCGCAAAACTTGTCGGGCGCCGAAGAGCGGTCTACTTAAGCCCATCGAGGATCTGAAAGAACAAGTCGATGGACGATGAAAAATGGCTGGAGAGGCGCTATTATGGCGGCGATCTTCCGGCGGAGGCGGAGCGGGCGCTGCACGCTGTTGGGCTTTGCTGGGATGACGAGCGCGCCTCGGAGGAGCATATCAAGCAGGCGCTGAAAATTGCGCCAAACCATCTCGCGGTTCGCTACGGCGCCTATAAATTCTACTATTATCGGCGCCGCCTTGATGAAGCGCTGCCCCATGTCGAAGCCTGGGTCGACGAGGCGATCAAGCGCAATCATTTCCCGAGCGACTGGCGCGCCGTCACGGCGGACGACGCCGATTTCACCAATTTCGACGGCGAGCCGCGCGCCTTCCTGTTCGCGCTGCGCGCCCAGGGCTGGCTGCTCGCGCGCCTTGGCCGGATCGAGGACGGCCGCGCCGCCTTGGCGAAAGTCGCCGCATTGGATCCACAGGATCAGATGCGGGCGCGCCGCCTCATGGCCATTCTGGATCAACCGCCCGAGGAGGACGAAGGCGACTCGTCCCACGCGGCCTAAAGGGACGCGCTGAAGAAAGAGAGCGGCCGGGCGGCCGCCCTCCTTTCGGCCTCCTGCGTCAATTAATGATCTGCGTGACTTTGTGCGTCTTCGCCTCGACGAGAACCGTATGCTCGTTGACGATCGTATAGCGATAGTCGGACTTGCCGCTGATTTCGGCCGGCAGAGGATAAAGCTCGACGGCGCCCGGCAAGATCGCGCCGACCGCGACATTCTCCGTGACTTTAATTGAGGGCCGCTTCTCCTTGCCGACATATTGCTGGATCTTGACGCGCTGCTCGGCCGTGAGAACGGCTCCATTGGTTGAGGCCTCTGGCGCCTTGGCGACCGCCTCCGTAGAGGCGCCGGACGCGGCGCCCGTCGGCTGCGCATAAGCCGTCATCGGCAAAGCAAGAATCGCGAGAATTGCGCCGAGAGAGACAATGTTCTTCGTCATGATCGTTCTCCAATTGGCGGGCATGCTCGCCTGCCAAGACGCAATTTCGGCCAGTCCAGCTGAAGCGCGCATGAAGTCGGCGTTCATGTGCGGCTAAGCTTAGCCGCAGAAGCGCCGCCAAGCGGTCAGTTTATTCATCGCGAAGATCGCCGCAGGTGCGGGCTTCCGTCAGGACAGTCTTCGTGCTAGAGGGCTTTTTTCCTCTTTGGAAGACCAATCGACCCTCCGCGATAAAGCCGCGCTTGGTTTCTTCTTCTCTTGCGCCAGAAAATAGTCCGACAAAATCATATGCCGACACGCATCGATCGCCGCTTTGAAGACCTTGCGCGCGAAGGCCGCGCCGCGCTTGTCGCCTTCGTGATGGCCGGCGATCCGGACCTTGCGACCAGCCTCAATCTTCTGCAGGCGCTGCCAAAGGCCGGCGCCGACATGATCGAGGTCGGCATGCCCTTCACCGATCCGATGGCCGATGGGCCCGCGATCCAGGCCGCTGGGCTACGCGCGCTCTCGGCGGGGACCACCCTCGAAAAAACGCTGGCCCTTGTCGCGGATTTTCGCAAGACCGATCAGGCGACGCCGATCGTCCTCATGGGGTATTACAATCCGATCTACGTCTACGGCGTGGCGGGTTTCCTCGCCAAGGCGAAGGAGGCCGGCGTCGACGGCCTGATCGTCGTCGATCTGCCGCCCGAAGAAGACGCGGAGCTTTGCCTGCCCGCGCTTGCCGCCGGGCTCAATTTCATCCGGCTCGCGACGCCGACGACCGACGAGGCGCGGCTGCCCGCCGTCCTCGCCAATACGTCGGGCTTTGTCTATTATGTTTCAATCACCGGCATTACCGGCGCGGCGGCCCCGGATTTATCCAAGGTCGCCTCCGCCGTTGAGCGAATCAAGCAGCATACATCCTTGCCGGTCGCCATTGGATTCGGCGTCAAGAACGCCGAATCCGCCGCGGCCCTCGCCGCCCACGCGAATGGCGTGGTGGTGGGCTCGGCGCTGGTCGAGGCCTTGCGAGTTTCGCTTGACGCCCATGGCAAGGCGACCTCCAAGAGCGTAGAAACAGTAACCGCGCTCGTCGCCGATATCGCCAAAGGCGTTCGAACGGCGTCGCCCCTGGGCCGCTGAAGCCGTAGCGGAAACCTATTCAAAACCCAGAATTGCGCCCGTAAACAGGATCGCCGATGAATTGGATCGCAAATGTCGTCCCGCCCAAGGTCAGGTCGCTTCTGCGCCGCGAGACGCCGGAAAACCTTTGGGTCAAATGCCCCGAAAGCGGCGAGCTTGTCTTTCACAAGGACCTTGAGGCCAATCTCTTCGTCGTGCCGGGCTCGGGCTATCACATGCGCTTCGCCCCGAAGGCGAGGCTCGACAATCTTTTCGACGGCGCCGCCTACGAAGAGATCGCCACGCCTGAAGTGCCTCTCGATCCATTGAAATTCCGCGACGTGAAGCGCTACACGGACCGGCTAAAGGAATATCGCCTGAAAACCGACACGCTCGATGCGGTGAAGCTAGCCTTTGGCAAGCTCGAAGGCCTGAATGTTGTCGTCGCCGTGCAAAATTTCGACTTTCTCGGCGGCTCCCTCGGCATGGCGGCCGGCGAGGCCATCGTGACCGGGATGCTGACCGCGATCGAGCGCAGCACGCCGTTCATCATTTTCACGGCCTCCGGCGGCGCGCGCATGCAGGAGGGAATATTCTCCTTAATGCAAATGCCGCGAACGACCATAGCGGTGCAGCGTCTTCGCGCGGCCAAGCTTCCTTATATCGTGGTCCTGACTAATCCGACGACGGGCGGCGTGACCGCCTCCTACGCCATGCTTGGAGACGTCCATGTCGCCGAGCCCGGCGCGGTCATCGGATTCGCCGGCGCGCGCGTGATCGAGCAGACCATTCGCGAGCGCCTGCCTGAAGGCTTTCAGCGCGCCGAATATCTCGAAGCGCATGGCATGATCGACATGGTCGTGCACCGGCGCGACATGCGCGCCACGCTCGCCCGCCTTTGCGCGCTTTTGACCCAGACTCCGCCCGTCGCGCAAGCCGCCGCGTGACGGCGACGCGAACAAGGGCGCCATGGACTCTCTCGACACTCTCCTCTCTCGCCTGTTCAAGCTGCACCGTAAGTCGATCGAGCTGTCGCTCGGGCGAATCGAGCGGCTGCTCGCCGCCTTGGGGTCGCCGGAGCGCCGGCTGCCCCCGATCATTCATGTCGCGGGCACGAATGGCAAAGGCTCGACCATCGCTTTCATGCGCGCTATTCTCGAAGCGGCGGGCAAGCGCGTCCATGTCTACACCTCGCCGCATCTCGTGCGCTTTCACGAGCGCATCAGACTCGGAGCCATCGGCGGCGGGAAGCTTGTCGGCGACGCCGAGCTTTTCGATGCGTTGCGCGCCTGCGAGAAGGCAAATAATGGCCAGCCCATCACCTTTTTCGAGGCGACTACGGCGGCAGCATTCAAGCTTTTCAGTGAAACGCCCGCCGATTACCTGCTGCTTGAAGTTGGGCTCGGCGGCAGGTTCGACGCCACCAATGTGATCGGGCGGCCGAGGGCGGCGGTCATCACCCCCATCTCAATCGATCATCCCGAGTTCCTCGGCCCAACGATTGCGAAAATCGCTTTCGAGAAGGCCGGGATCATCAAGCCGGGCGCGCCCGTGATCGCGAGCGTTCAGCATGAGGACGCCTTGGCCGTGCTGCGGCGCGAAGCCGAGCGCGCCGGCGCGCCGCTCATTGCCGCCGGGCAGGATTACGCCGCCAGGGAGGAGCACGGACGCCTTATCTTCGAGGACGAACGCGGTCTGCTCGATCTTTCGCTACCGCGCCTGCTCGGCCGCCATCAGCATCAAAATGCGGCGACCGCTCTCGCGGTCGTGCGCAACATTGAGCCGGATCTCGAACATAGCGCCTTCGAGCGCGGCGTGACGCAAGCGGAATGGCCGGCGCGGCTGCAAAATCTCGTCAAAGGCCACACGTTGACTCTCGCCCCCGAAGGCGCAGAAATCTGGCTCGACGGCGGCCATAATGAAGACGCCGGACGCGCGCTTGCGCAAGCCATGGCCGATTTCGAGGACAAGCTGCAAAAGCCTCTCGTCATCATCTGCGGCACGCTCGCGACCAAGGACACCGGCGCTTTTCTCCGCGCGTTCAAAGGGCTCGCGCAGGAAGTGCTGGCGGTTCCGGTCACAGCCGAGCAGGCCAATTCGGCGCGCGACGTCGCCGCGGCGGCCGATATGGCGGGACTTCGGTCCGCCGCTTGCGAAAGCGTCGAGTCGGCGCTGCGATTCCTCGCCGTGCGCGACTGGCGGGCGCCGCCGCGCATCCTCATCACGGGGAGCCTCTATCTCGCCGGCGAAGTGCTGGCGCTCAACGGAACGCCGCCGCAATAGGCCAACATGATCCTCCTGCCTTTGGCTTCGCATTTTGGGCGAAGTCAGTATGGACTTCACCGTCGCCAACCCTAGGTACAAATCGTCAGGTTGACATTTACCGGAGGAAACCGATGACAGGAGTGGATCGTCGCGCGATGTTGGGGACAATTCTGGGCGGGGCCGTCGTCGCCGCGACAGGATTTGTCGTGATGGCGGACGTGGTCGAAGCGGCGCCGCTAACGATCAGCAAGGGTCGTGCTGTGGCGACAGAAAACCTTGTCCAGGAGGCGGTCGTCGTCGTGCGCCGCCGCCGCCGCAGGGTATGTTTTTGGCGTAGGGGGCGTCGCGTCTGCCACTGGGGCTGAAGGCCTGAGAACGAAGGGCGACCTGGAGTCGCCCTTCCTAAAACGCATTGTCTGAGTCCAATCAGGCGAGTTGAAGCGTTGCGCTCCTGGGCTCAACTGCCGTCATATTCGGCGGAGCAATCGGCGGTCTCGTAAACGACGACGCTTGTGAGCTGCGGCAACGCCTTCCTGATCCGCTCCCAGATCCAGACCGCAATATTCTCCGCCGTGGGATTTTCGAGCCCTTCAATGTCGTTCAGATAGTAATGGTCGAGCCGTTCGAGCAAAGGCTTGAAGGCCGCCTCGACTTCGAAAAAATCGACGACAAAGCCGGTGACTGGATCGACCGGGCCTTCGAGCCTCAATTCAATGCGATAGGAATGGCCATGCAGTCGGCGGCAGCGGTGCTGTTCCGGCACATGGGGCAGCCGGTGCGCCGCCTCGAAGCGGAAGGCTTGCATGATCTTCATGAGGCGGTCTTCATCGGATTCCGATCAACTTATGGGTCTGCAGGCTGAGTCGCCAGGAGGGATGGGCGAGGCAATAGGCGATCGCCGCAGCGGTGTTCGCAGCGAGGTCAGGGCCGTCCATAGGCTGCAGCCAGAAATGCGCGAAGGCAAGGCTGCGAAATTCGTCCGGCGCGAGGCCCGGCTGCGGGAAGACCAGCTTCAGCTCCGAGCCGCGCGTCGCGATGAATGGCGCGCCTGCTTTCGGGCTGACGCAAATCCAGTCGAGGCCCGGCGGCGGGGCGATCGTTCCATTGGTCTCGACGGCAATCTCGAAGCCCCGCGCATGCGTCGCGGCGATCAGCGCCTCGTCGAGCTGCAGCAAGGGTTCGCCGCCGGTGAAGACAACAAAGCGATTTGCCTTGCCGCTCTCCCAGGCGCTTTCAATCGCCTCGGTCAGCGCCTCGGCGTCGACAAAGCCGCCGCCGCCCGCGCCATCCATTCCGACAAAGTCCGTGTCGCAGAAGCGGCAAGTCGCGTCGGCCCGATCCGTCTCCCGCCCCGACCAGAGATTGCAGCCGGAAAAGCGGCAAAATACGGCCGCGCGCCCAGCGTGCGCGCCTTCGCCCTGCAAAGTGAGGAAAAGTTCCTTCACGGCATATTTCGCCATGCGCCTACCTTAAAGCCTATCGCCTGCCGCGGTTCGGGCGGCGAATCGTAAGCCCTTTCACCCAGTTCCGGCCAAGCAAAAAGGACCTCTCGCGAGGTCCTTTTTCAAACAGTCGCGCGGCTGGAAAGGGTCAGATGGCCTCGGTAATCCATTTTTTAAGCTCGCCTTTCGGCGCGGCGCCGATCTTCGTAGAGGCCTGCTTGCCATTCTTGAACAGCATCAGCGTCGGGATGGTGCGGATTCCATAAGCGCCGGCGACGCCCGGATTTTCATCGACATTGAGCTTGGCGATCGTGACCTTGCCCTGCAATTCGTCGGCAATTTCCTCGAGCGCCGGACCGATCATCTTGCATGGGCCGCACCATTCCGCCCAGAAATCGACCACGACCGGCACGCTTGCGCCCACCACGTCGGCTTTGAAAGTGGCATCTGTGACTTTGACGGTGGACATGATCGTCTCTCGTAAATTCCTGAGGCGCGGGACAATACCCGCCGCATTTCCGCCCTGCAACGTAAGAAGGCCATGGGCTGGCGTCAAGCCGTGGTCGGGGCGCGCGCCCGATTGATCATGAAACCCGCCAAAGCCGCGTCGAGATCCGCCTCATCGAGGGACGCGACAAGCGGCCCCGCCGTCCAAATCAGCATCATTCGCAACCTCTTGTTGGGCCAGAGCGGGGCGAGGACCGCGCGATAAAGCGCCATCTGAACAAGATAGGCTGTCGGCGTATCAGACGGGGCGCAAGGCGCGCCGGTCTTGAAATCGGCGACGAGAACCTCGCTCGCCGTCTCGGCAATCCGATCGACCTGCCCGGCGACTTCAATGAAAGGCCGCACCACAGAGGTCACCGTCCCCGCGACAGAGATTTCAGCTTTCGAGCCCGGCCCAAAAAGATCGGCAAGCGCCGGCATCTCGATCACGCCCAAAGCCGAGTCGGCGAAGCTTTGTCTGACCTGGTCATCGAGATCGTCCGCGCGGGCTGAGAGAAACGCCAGCGCCGCCTGGCGTCGATGCTCCGACGCGACCCCTGGCAAATATTGCAAAAGAACATGCAGGAGCGAGCCGCGCCGCAAAGCCTCTCGCCTCGCCTGCGGCAGCCTAGTTTCGTTCAGCCGATCCGCCGCTGCAAGAGCGCTCGAAGGGCGGACCGGCGGCGGCGCATTCGGCTCCGGATCAACCGCCCGCCAAAGCCAGTCCGGCGCATCCGCCGCCGCTTCGCCCTGCGTCGCAACTGCAACGTCGTCGGCCGGCGCAACGCTGCCCGGCGTCACGCGGCGCAGGATCTTATCCTCCGGGTCCCAGAAAGCGGCCGCGCTTTCAAAATCCTCCCCATTGGCGAGAGCGGCTTCGATCATCGCAGCCCATGAGGCCTGGTTCGGCTTGTTCGCGCCATGGAAGCCGGCGATATAGAGTCGCTCCTCGGCGCGGGTCAAAGCGACATAGAGTAGGCGCCGGTACTCGTCCTCCGCAGCCTCCCGCATCTTTTCGCGCGCGGCCTCGATCGCAGGGCAATCCGCGTCCCGGCGCGGCGACCAGGCGATGATCGAAGCCTCGCCAAATCCAGAATCGAGAGCGTAGATTTTCGGCTCGTGATGCGGGGACGGCGAGCTGCAGGTATCGGGAAGAAACACGACCTTGGCTTCGAGTCCCTTGGCCGCATGCACGGTCATCACGCGCACGACGTCGAGGCCGGTCTCCATGTCGCGTTTGATCGAGCAATCCATCGCTTCAAGATCATTCAGGAAGGTCACAAGCAAAGGCGCCGCCTCATCGTCATGGGCCAGGGCGAGGCGCAGAAACTCATCAACGGCGTCGCCGGCCTCGGGACCTAGCCGCGCTGCAATCGCGCGACGGCCGCCCTCCTCGCCGAGCAAGCGCGAATAAAAGTCAAAGGGGCTCGAAGCGGCGCGTTCGCGCCAGCGGGCGATCTTCGCGAAAGCCTCGGCATGGCGCGCGTCAGCGGAGCCGGCGAGCGCCTCGAAAAGACTGCTTCCGCGACCCGGAGCGATCGCCAGGAGATCATCGTCGTCGAGGCCGATCAAGGGCGATTTCAAGACGCAGGCGAGGTTGAGATCGTCTTCCGCGAGCAGCGCCGCGCGTCCCGCGGCGATGAGATCCTTGACCGCGATATGCTCGGCGAGCTCAAGCCGGTCGGCGCCCGCGACCGGAACCTTGCTCCGCTTCAGGGCGCGGATCACGGCCTCGAAAAATGCGTCGCGCCTGCGAACCAAAATCATGATGTCGCCGGCGCGAACCGGACGCAGTCGGCGGGTCCGGCCGTCATAAACGTATTCGCCTGAGCCATCTGCGATGAGCCGCGCGATCTTTTGCGCAATGCGCTCCGCCACGAGGCTCGCCGGGTCCTTGGCGTCGAGAAGATCGAGCGGCAGCCGCCAGTCGCGCGGGTCCTCGCGCGATTGAACGCCCACCAGCGGCCAGACTTCGACGAGGCCGGGAAGCTGCTGCTTCAAGGCCTCATGCGGCATCCAAACGTCATTGGCGGCGACAAGGCCGCCTTGATGTCCGTCGCGTTCGAAAACCTTGTCGATCGCCGAGAGCACGCCCGGCACGGAGCGAAACGATTGGGTTAGCCGCACATGCGCGAAGCTTTCGGCGCCGTTCTTGAATTTCATCTCGAACTTTCGCCGCATCTCGCCAAACATATGCGGCGCGGCGCCCTGGAACGAGAAGATCGATTGCTTCTCGTCGCCGACCGCGAAGAATGTGCGCGGCGCTCCGCTTCGCCCCTCGCCGACCGCGAAATCGCTCGTAAGCTCTTCAAGAATTTTCCACTGCGCCGCGCTCGTATCTTGCGCTTCGTCGACGAGAATATGGTCGATGCCGGCGTCGAGCTTGTAAAGCACCCAGCGCGCGTCCGAGCGCTCCAGCAGAGCCAAGGTCCGCTCGATGAGGTCATCGAAATCGAGAACCCCGCGGGCCGCCTTCATCGCCTTGTAGCGCCTGAAGATGACGTCGACGACGGCGATCAGCGAGATGCTGCGTTCGAAGCCCGCCGCCGCCTTTCGCATCGCGCGAAGAGGTTCGAGCCGCTCCTGCTCGGCGTAAAGCAGGTCCGCAATGTGCGGCCTCTCGCCAGCGAGGCCGTTGGTGATGAGAGTCTTGGTTTTGCCGCCCTTCCCTTTCTCGGTGAAAAAGACGGCCAGATATGAGACGAGACACGCGTCCAAATCATCGTCGGAGCGGCGCGTCTCATATGCCAAAGCCGCCTGCCGCAACAACCTTGCTCTATCTTGATCGGTCTTCTTACCTTGATCGAGAAAGCTTGCGATCTCGCTCCATCGCTCCGGCGAAAAGCCTTGCTCGACCATCTCGCGATCGATCTGCGCAACGCCGCAGCCCGGCGTCAAACCAAGCGCGCTGCGCAAGGCGAGCTCGGGGTCTTGCCGCGAGCGCCCTCGAAAAAGCGCGCGATGCCCCATCGCCTCCCTGATCAGATTCGGAAAATCATTTGCGCCGCATTCATCCGCGATGCGTAGAAGCTTCGAGCCAAGTCCGCGCAGATCCGTCATCGCCTCGGCGAGAATCTCGCGCCTCGCGCGCAGCAAAAGCTCGGCTTGTCGCGCGTCGTCGGCGACTTCGAACCGCGAAGGCGCATTCGCCTCGAACGGAAAGAGATGAAGCAGTCTTTCGCAAAAAGCGTGGATCGTTTGAATTTTCAATCCACCCGGCGTCTCCACGGCGCGGGCGAAGAGCCGTCTCGCGACGATCAAATCCGCCGCCTGCGGCGCAGGCGCTCCGGTGGCGATGATCGCCTCGCGAAGCTTCTTATCGTCAAGACGCGTCCAAGCTGCGAGCGCGTCAAACACGCGGCCAGCCATATTGGCCGCCGCCGCCTTGGTGAAGGTCAGGCAGAGGATCTTTGACGGCGGAACGCCTCTGAGAAGAAGCCGCATGACGCGTTGCGCGAGCACATGCGTCTTGCCCGATCCGGCATTGGCCGAGACCCAAATGGAGGCCGCCGGATCAGACGCCTCATGCTGCTTTCTCAACGTATGCGGCGGAATCTCTGAATGCGACATTATTCGCCTCCCTCCGCCGCGCCGCCGAGCGACCATTCCTTCACCCGCGCCAGATGATCATAGGCGTTGTAGCGCGCGGAAAATTTCGGAAACGGACGCGGCGGATAGGCAGTCTCCGGGTCGCGGAACTGATTGAGCAAATCAACAAGGCCGGCATAGTGCCTTGCGGCGACCTCGGCGAAATCGGCATCCTTGAAATCGACCGGCGTTTCCTTGCCGCCGTCAGCGCCGCCGAGCTTGAGATAAAGCGCCTCGATCGAATTTATTTTGACGCCGAGGCCAAAGGCGCCCCTTTGCGCCATCGCGGCCTCGAGCGTGAGTTGCGGCGCGAAGCCTACAAGAATTTCCTGCTTTCCCGGCGGCGTCCCGGTCTTGTAATCGACGAGGGTCACGCCGCCATCCCGTCTGAGCTCAATGCGATCGGCGCGGGCGGTCAAGGTGAAGACCGAACCATCGACAAGATCTATCGCAAGCTTGCCGTCGATCTCGGTCTTGATTTCCTTTATTTCGTCGCGCCGACGCGCTTCGAAGCCAAGATAGAAATCGATCGTCTTCTCGAGCCGCGGCCATTGCAAGGCCGCGAAAACCGGATCTTCGAGATTAGCGGCGAGCCCTTCGCGCAACATCGCGCAAAGTTTTCCGCGCGCGTCTCGCGGCAAAGGTCCGTTCGGAAAAACCGCCACAAAGCGCTCGAGCGCCGCATGGACGGCGCTGCCGATTTCGGCTGGCCCCGGCTCCGCGCCGAGAGGGTCGAGCGCCGCGAGCCCCAGAATCATTTCGGCATAGACGGCGTAAGGATCACGCCGCAACGTCTCGACGCGGGTGACGCTAAGCTTTTTTGGCCGTAGATGGAGCGGCGGCCGCGGCGTCGGCCTCTTGGTTTGCGCCGCGGCTTGGGCAGGGCGGTCGATCGCCCGCGCGAGGTCCAGATAGATTTTTCCGCGCGCTGCGCACGCGCTCCACGCGGAGTCGCCCAGCGCCGCCATGCGCTGGATAAATCTGGAGGGCGTCGTCGGCGCGCCGCCGCGCTTGGCCGCGCGGGACATGATCACTCTGCCATGCCCGAGAGCTTGCGCAAAATCATGCGCCGTCTGGCCGAGCTTGCGTTCGGGCGGCGTCAGGCCCAAAGCGGCGCGCATCGGCCGGTTGAGAAAGGCGTCGGTCTGCGCCTGAGGCGGCCAGACCGTCTCGTCCAGGCCGCCGAGCAGAACCACATCCGCCTCCATAAGCCGGGCTTCAAGGAGCCCGAATATCTTGAGGCGCGGATGCGCGTTCCTTGGCCCGCGCAAGGCGACCTCGCGCGCGACCGCGGCGAAGAAGAACCCGTAAGACTCTGCATCGAAACGCAGGCCGGCGGTCGCGCAACGCGCAAGCTCATCGAACAGAGCGTCCAAGGCCTCGCGATCTTCGCCATCGTCGGCGCCGTCCTCGCCGCCTGCAATCCCCTCGAGTGTGGCGCGATGTGCGGCGACCCAGGCTTTCAGATCGTGCTCGCCGCGCAAGTCGAGAATCGGCTTGAACTCCGCGCCAAGGCGGATCAGGAGGTCTTGCAAACCTACCCATTCGGCGTCCGTAATCCGCTGCTTGGCGGGGTGAGCGAAACGGTCCTGAGCCTCATTTCGCGCCGCTGCGATCATGTCCGACGGCGAGCTGAAAATGCGGTCAGCGAGGCTGCCTGCGGCGCGAGGCGACCGCAAGACTCCGATTTCGAAAACTGCGGCGAGACGGCCCAGATCCCCGCGCGAATATCCGAGCCGCACCTGCGGGTGAGCGAGGAGCGCGGCGAGGCTTTCCGGGGTCATCCCGCTCGCGGCGCAAGCGATGGCGAGACGCGCGAGAACGCCATAAGGGCTCGCGCTCAAAGGCTCGCCGCCAGAATCATCCACATCGACGCCCCAGCGCAGCAAGTCCGCGCGAACCCGGCGGGCGAGCTCGCGATCGGGCGTCACCAGGGCCGCCGTCTCGCCAGGCGTCTCCAACACGCCGCGCATGGCAAGCGCGAGAGCTAGCGCCTCCTCACGCTCGTCGGCCGCTTCGATCATGGCCACGCCTTCCAGGGCGGCGTCGAGTTCGGCGGCGTCGACGCACGCGCGATAGGCGATCCATGCGTCGGTCGTCTCCGCCGGACGCAGAGCCTGCGAAACGAATCGGCCGCGCGCCGCGCGCAAGGGCGAGACCTCGCCGAGAGATTGAACCTCCTCGCGCTTGACTTGGAGAACCGAAAGAAGGCGGCAGAGCGCCGCTTGCGGATGCGTGAACGAGGCTTCGACCCCTTCCTTGGCGTCGCCCGCGATCAGCGCGAAAGCCTCATTGTCGAGATCCTGATCAAGACCGGGGAGCACAACCGCGCCCATAGGCGCGCGAGCGATCGCCGCGAGAAGCCGCGCGGTCGCGCGATTAGAGCCGGTCGAGCCTATGGCTATGACAGGTCCGCCCATACCCCCTTCGCGCAGAATTTGGCTCTGCCGCTCGATAAGCGCGACCTGGCGCCGCGCTTTATCGACCAAGCCTTGCCGCGCAAGGATATTCGGCCAGTGCTCGATGGCTATATTGAGGAAATCGAGGGTGATGCGCCAATAGGGGTCGAACTCCGGCAGAACCAGAGGATCGAGCCGCTCCCAGGCCACGTCCTCAATGATCAATTCGTCGATGAGGCCGGCAAGCTCGCCGGACAAATGCCAGGCGTCGGCCGCTGTGGTGGCGACAAGACAAGACTCGCGCGCATCGGTCTCATATTGGCCGCGCGGATCGACTGAGACGATGGCGTGGCGCAAGGCGCGCGCCCAGGCCAGGACCAGCTCGGCAAGCTGCATGCGCCGCGCGATCTCGCTGGCGGCCATCGGCAGGTCGCCAGCCGGATCTTGCCCAAGGTCCTGCGCAGCTTCCGCGAAGATGAGGCCGGTCTCCGTCTCCTCCAGCGCGCCGAGCGGCAGGATGCGGGGCAGAAGCGTCGCCGAGCGATTTAACGCGCGCGCAAGTTCATCCGCCAAGGCGCGAGCGGCGCGCCGCGTCGGCACATAGATCGTCGCCGCCGCCATTTCGAGCGGGCCAAGATCCTTCGAAAACCCCTCGACGACGCGGCCTTCGAAAAGCGCCTCCGCGAAGGTTTTCAGGAAGGGCGCGCCCGGCGCGATGGTGAAGACATTTGGCCGCAGCATGTGAGTTTCAACCAATGTGTGAACCGCGTGGAGGCGTCCATCATATGACTTGCATGCTCCGCATCCTACAGCGGCCGGCGGCTTATCCACCCCCCGCGGCGGCGGCTAGGCAAAGCGATGCTCCTTGACGCGCGGCCCGCCGCAGCCTACTTAACCTATTGCAAACCTAGGGGATCCCCGGCAGGGGGCTGAGAGGCTGGCAACGCTTTTTCCGGCGCATGAAGTCATCCGAAAAGTCTGCAACTTTTCGGTTTCATGCGTGAAGGCGGCCCGGCGACCCTTCGAACCTGATCCAGTTCGCACTGGCGTAGGGATGGTGATGTCGATCAGACCTTTCCACATTTTTCCCGCTCGCGCCTTGTTTGCTCAGCCTCGGCTGAGCGCCTGGATTTAAGCCCATGCGCATCCGCATCATCGGCGCCGGCGTCGCAGGGCTTACCAGCGCGTTTGAATTCGCCCGCGCGGGCTGCGAGGTCGAAGTGATCGAGCGCCGCGAAGGGCCGGGACTCGGCTGCTCCCATCTCGCCGGCGGCATGTTGGCGCCCTGGTGCGAGGCCGAAAGCGCGGAGCCATGCGTCGTCGATCTCGGCATTGAGTCGCTTCGCTTCTGGACCGAAACCGCGCCTGTCGCGACAACGCAAGGCTCGCTTGTCCTGACGCCCGCGCGCGACCGGCCAGAGCTTGCCCGCTTCGCCCGCCGCACCAGCGGGTTCGAGCACATTGACGCCGCGGCGATCGCGGCGCTCGAGCCCGATCTCGCAGGGCGCTTCGAACAAGCTTTGTTTTTTCCGCGCGAAGCCCATCTCGATCCTCGCGCGGCGATGGCCGCGCTCGCGGCGCGGCTGGCCGAATTCGATAATGTCGCGCTGCATTACGGCGCGGACGCCAATCTCTCGTGCGACAAAGCTGATTGGACGATCGACTGCCGGGGCTTCGACGGGCGCGACGCTTTGCCCGATCTGCGCGGGGTGAAGGGCGAAATGCTCGTGCTCGCCACCTCTGATGTCACGCTCGCGCGGCCGGTGCGGCTCGTTCATCCCCGCCATCCGGTCTATATCGTGCCGCGCGGCGATGGACGCTTCATGATCGGCGCGACAATGATCGAAAATGAGGAGCCGGGCCGGATCACCGCGCGGGGGATGCTCGAGCTTCTCGGCGCGGCCTATACGGTTCATCCGGCTTTCGGCGAGGCGGAGATCGTCGAGACGGGCGCGGGCGTGCGCCCGGCCTTTCGAGATAACCTTCCCCGGCTACGCCAGGATGGCCGCACCATTTACGTCAATGGGCTGTACCGGCACGGTTTTTTGCTCGCCCCCGCACTGGCGCGCCGGGTCGTCCGGCTCGCGCTCGAAGGCGCGATATTTCCGGAGGTGATGGATGCGGATCCAGGTCAACGGCGAAGCGCGTGACGTCGCGGCGACGACGCTCGCCGCCCTCCTCCGTGAGCTCGATTTCGAGGATCTGAGCGTGGCGACCGCGCTTAATCAGAGTTTTGTGCGCAAATCTGACCGCCATCAGACCCGATTGAAAGAGGGCGACGCCGTCGAAATTCTCACGCCTCGCCAAGGTGGCTGAAAGGGAGCCGAAATGGACTCTGACGGCCTCACTTTTTATGGAGTCAAGCTCGCCTCGCGCCTCATCGTCGGGACCGCGCAATATCCTTCGCCCGCCATTCTCGCCAAAGCAGTCGCTGCGGCGAAAGCCGAGATCGTAACGGTCTCGCTGCGCCGAGAATCCGGGGCGAGCCGCGCGGGGGAAAACTTCTGGTCGCTGATCCGCGAGCTCGGCGTGCGGGTTCTGCCGAACACGGCCGGCTGCCGGACAGTAAAGGAGGCGGTGACGACGGCCGAAATGGCGCGCGAAGTTTTCGACACGCCCTGGATCAAGCTTGAAGTCATCGGCGAGGAAGACACGTTGCAGCCCGACGTATTCGGCCTTGTCGAGGCCGCAGCCATTCTGGCGCTGGACGGCTTTCAGGTCTTCCCATATACGACCGAGGATCTCGTCGTCGCCGAAAGGCTTCTCGGCGCGGGATGCGAGGTTCTAATGCCCTGGGGAGCGCCGATCGGCTCCGGACGCGGGCTCAATAATGCCTATGGCCTGAAGGCTTTGCGGGCGCATTTCCCGAATGTTCCGCTGGTCGTCGACGCCGGGATTGGAACGCCGTCCCATGCGGCGGCGGCGATGGAATTGGGCTATGACGCCGTCCTGCTCAATACAGCCATCGCCAAGGCGGGCGACCCAGAGGCGATGGCCCGCGCCTTTGCGCTCGCCGTCGAAGCCGGACGCCTCGGCTATCTTGCCGACCCGATCGAACCGCGCGACATGGCGGCGCCTTCGACCCCCGTGATCGGAAGGCCCTTCACCGATCTCGCCCGTGCTTGACCCTTTCTATCTGATCGTCGACAGCAGCGCCTGGATCGCCCGGCTTCTGCCCTGCGGCGTCCGGCTCGTGCAATTGCGCGTGAAGGACGCGCACGAGGCGAGCGTCAGGGCCGAAATCGCTGAGGCCAAGGCGCGTTGCGCGGCCGCGGGGGCTCAGCTCATCGTCAATGACTATTGGCGCGAAGCCATCGACGCCGGCTGTGATTTCATCCATCTCGGCCAGACTGATCTCGATGCGGCCGATTTGGCCGCCATCCGCCGCGCCGGGCTGAGACTCGGCGTCTCGACGCATGACGAGGCGGAACTTGCCCGCGCGCTGGAAATAGAGCCGGATTATGTCGCGCTCGGGCCGATCTATCCCACAATCCTGAAGCAAATGGCTTTCGCGCCGCAGGGCCTGCCCCGGCTCGCCGAATGGAAGCGGAAGATCGGCAAGATCCCGCTCGTCGGCATTGGCGGCGTGACCTTGGATCGCGTCGCCGGGGTGCTCGAAGCCGGCGCCGACAGCGCGGCGGTTGTGACCGACATCACGCGCAACGCCGATCCGGAGCAACGCGCGCGGGATTGGGTGAAGGCGACGCGGAGGTTTGTTGCTCGCGCAGCTTGAAGGCGCCCGACCGTGCTTGGGGCTCGGACCGAGGCCAATCGGCTCGCCCTCACTTGCAAAAAGCCGCCTGAAACGCAGCCAATTTTTCCGGCGTGTCGAGGCCTTTTTTCGGATTCCATTTTTTGGCGGCGAAGAAGGTGCGGACGTCGATGGTTATTTCCTTGCCCTGGACATACCAGCGCTCGACGCCGTCGGGACTGATCATCGCTGGGCCGTCGGCGCGATGAACGTTGCCATCCTCAAACCAGACCTCGGTGTCGGCATAAACATAATAGCCAAGCAACCGCCCCATATCGTCCTGGTTTACTTCATCGACCAATTTCATTTCGGCCACAGTCAATTTCTCCCATTCGCGCTCTGATCCGAGCTTGCGCGCCAGACTTGGCCGCGCTGGCGGCCTCTTGCGCGGCCGTTCGCGTCCTCTTAGCAGATAATGAGCCAGAGAAACATTTTGCTGCTCATAGTTGCCCCTGAGCCGGGTTTCGGCGCCGATCGGGCCTTCAGGGCGTCGGCCGCTTCTTTTCGACGTGGCGAAAACTCCATTCGACCTCCACGCCGCTGTCGCTCTGGCCGTGAATGACGATTTGGGCGCAGCTGCGCGGACCGTCAGGCGCAGCGAAAAAAATGCTTTCCTCGATTTCGACGATCCAGTCGGCGGTTTCGAAAAGCCAACGCCGGCCATTGGGCAAGACGCAGAGAACCGCGCGTCCCTCGCGAACGCGCTTCAAGCGAACCAAAGGATGAATGTGAAAGCGCAATGCGAAAGGGCGGCTTTCGCTCGGCCCGGCGGGGTCGACGCGGCGCAGAAGATCCGCGCCTTCAAGCTGCTTGCCGTCCTTGCGCAGCGTGACCCGCCGCTGATGGATGAGTCCGAACCGAGGCTCATAGCCATTATGCGCGACGATGACCATGGTCGCCGCGGAATGGTCTTGGCGCTCGACCTCGACTTGATCCGGCCCGGAAACCATCTCGTCGCCGAGCCATTTCCCGAGGCCGGCATGGAATGCGAAACGGCATGAGGACGTGTCGTCGACCACAAGCGTCGAATGCGCCGCCGTCATGCGCGCTGCTTCGCGCGCCGCCGCGCGATTGGCGTCAGGCGCGCCGCAATTAATGACGAGCCGCTGCGCGCCGACGGAAAACTCAAAGGACGAACATCCGGCATGGGCGCGATGGGACAACGCCCGCGGCGGCGGCCGGCCGGCGTCCATCACCAAAATCGCCTCCTGCGCCTCGATGCGCTGATAGCCCGAATGCGGCGCATTGGCGAGCGCCTGCGCGCGCACGTCGTCATAAGCGAGAACGGTCGCAAGTTGCTCCGGCGCCGTCACGCCCATTCCGTTGAAGAGAGCGAGCGCGCCGTCGCCATGCCGGAACAGGCGCAGCATGGGCATCATCCGGTCGATCGCGTTAAGGAGCTGGGCCGGCGTTTGCAACCCGCGTGCGGCGTAGACCTGGCGCAAGGGAAGCAAATCAAGAAGCAAGTCGATCAGGATCTGCGGATTGCGGCTGACATGGCCGCCATCGGGAAGAATCTGGCGCTCCAGCTCATCGACCAGCTGCCTGGTGCTTTTCTGCTGCGCCTTGCCGGGCGCCTCCGTGCAAAGGCTGAGTTCGGCAAGCGCGATCGCAACCAGGAGACGCTGTTCGCCGACTAGTCCTTCCGCCACTTTGCGCTCGAGGAAAGCCTGGCTGCGGCCGATGCCTTTCATGAAGCGGCGGTAAAAAGCTCGATCGGCGCCTTCGAGAATAATCGGCGATTGCGACAGCCAGGCGAGCAAGCGGCGCGCCGCGACCTGCGGCTCCCAGGCTGGGCTTTGGCTAGGTTTCCCCGCGAGGGTCAAAAAATCGTCGACAAGCGCGCGGGCGTTGGCGCGCGCAACGGCCGTATCGGCGGCGCGTAGGTGGCGAAGCCAGCTGAAGCTCGCAAGCGCCCGCGCCCAGGCGGCTGAGCCCGGCTCCAATTCGAAGGGCGAGCGGCCATGCGCATTGACGATCTTGCCGGAGAAAGCGAAATAGCCGGCATAGATATCGGTCGCGAGCGTCGGATCGCTTGTTCTAATATCCTGCGGCGCGATCAGCAGCCGTTCCGGCGGCCGACGCCGCAATCCAGCGACAGCGCGCAAAGGCGCGGCGAGGCGCCGCCACACAATTGTCGCCCCCCGTGTGGCGAGCAGCCCGACCACGCGCAACCGGTCCTTGAATATTGCGCCGGCCACGGGGTTCAGCTCCTCGAATTCGCGCCTCCCGGCGGACTGCCGCGCCGTCAGGACTTTTTTTCGCGTCCCGCTTGTGCGGAAACTTTGTGGAACGCGCCCAGGACGTTGCGTTATCGTTGAAAATCCTGTCCGCTTTATTAACCACGACGAATCAAGCGGGCTGCGAAAAATCCGTCGAGACCGGAAAGCCGCGGCTCTTCTGCCGGAAGATGTGACGGCAAAGTCCGCAATTCTCCATTTTCGTTTAGGATCTCGGGCAAAGAGCCCACCTCCTCAGCTTCAATAGGCAACCGCGCGACATCCGGATTGCGCCGAAGAAGAGCAGCGATTTGCATCTCGCCTTCCTCCGGCTCGATCGAACAGGTGCAATAGACGATCGCGCCGCCCGGCTTCACCAGTTCCACCGCCTTGTCGAGCATGCGCGACTGGGTCAAAGCCAGCGCGGCGATGTCGCTCGGCTTCTTGATCCAGGCGATATCAGGATGACGCCTGATCGTTCCGGTCGCAAGACAGGGCGCATCGACCAGTATCGCATCGAAGGGAGGCGCCTTGAGAGTCGCGATATCGGCGACGATTACGTCCGCATGGAGGCGCAGCCTTGCGAAATTGGCGGCGAGCCGCTTCAATCTTTCAGCTGAACGGTCAATCGCTATGACTTCGGCGCCCATCGCCGCGAACTGCGCCGCCTTGCCGCCCGGAGCCGCGCAAAAATCAGCGATCCGCCGGCCCGGCCCAGCCTGAAGGAGCCGCGCCGGCAATGCGGCTGCCGCATCTTGAACCCACCATTCGCCGTCGGCGTAACCTGGAAGCTCCACGATCGGCAGATGCGTCAAGAGCCGGAGCGATCCGGTCGGCAAAACGCGCGCGCCGAGCCGCTCGGCCCACTCCGCCGGCTCCGATTTGACGGTGAGATCGAGCGTCGGCTCGCAGCGATTGGCGGCGGCGATGGCCCGCGCCAGCTCCTCGCCATAGGTCTTGCGCCAGCGCGCCGCAAGCCAAGGTGGGGTATCGTGATCAAGCGGATCACTTTGCGCGAGGATTCTCTCCCGCTCGCGCGCGAGATTGCGTAGAACGGCGTTGACGAGAGCGGCATAGGGCCCGGTTTTGGATTCGAGACGCGTCGCGCGCACGGCGAGGTCGACGGCGGCGTGATCGGGCGTTTCGAGGAAAAGAATCTGCGCGGCCGCGGCGATCAAGGTCCATTCAAGATGAGCCGCCTGACGCGGCAAACCCTTTTCCAGAAGTTCGGCAAGCGCAGCGCGGATCGTTCCGAGCCTGCGCAGCCCAACAGTCACGATCGAGCGCGCCAAGGCGATGTCGCGCGCGTCGAGCCCGCCGAGACGCGCGGGAATAGCCCCAGCGGAAAAGCAGTCATCGAGGGAATGTGACTTGGCGACAATATCGGACAGAATCGCTGCGGCGGCGAGGCGGACCGGCAGACCCGGATGCTGCTCAGCCTCAAGTCTTTGCGCCTCCGCGGAGCCGATTTGGCCTGGCCGGCTCGACGTCGCTTTGCGATTCCGCCGCCGGTCCGCCGGCGGTCGCGGAGGTGCGTTCAAATTCTAGCTCCGCTGCGAAGGCTTTGCCGAAGAATCATAGGCATTTCTAGCATGATCGGTTAAAGTTAATCCTTAGTTTTGTTCATGATCCAAAACCTTATGGGCGTCTTCGAGGCGATCGTAATGAAAGAATCGAAAGATTCGAAGACGGCGGTAGGGGCGGAGCCGCCTCGCAAGGCTTTGTCTCCCGAGGCCCGGCGCGCGCTTGCGGAGGCGGAGGAGCGCCGTCAGATCGCGGGGCAAAACGCGGTCCCGCGGCCGAAAGAGGTCAACGGCCGCGACGGACCGGACCCGGCGCGCTACGGCGACTGGGAAGTAAAGGGCATCGCCAGCGATTTTTAGCTGGTCTTCTGGTCTGTCGCATCAGTGAGGACACGCGGCGGTCGTCCGCGTCATCCGCTCAAGCCGCCAACCAGGGTCGGCAGGTCGAGCGGCCGGAAGCCGTAATGCGTTAGCCAGCGGATATCCGCCTCGAAGAATGCGCGAAGGTCCGGCATGCCATATTTCAACATTGCGATGCGATCGATGCCTATTCCCCAAGCGAACCCTTGGTAAATATCGGGATCGAGCCCACAATTTCGCAGCACATTCGGGTGCACCATGCCGCAGCCGAGAATTTCGAGCCAATCCTCGCCCTCGCCAAAGCGAATCTCGCCGTCCTTGCGGGCGCATTGGATATCGACCTCCATGGACGGCTCGGTGAAGGGGAAATAGCTCGGCCGGAATCGCATTTTCACTTCGCTCACTTCGAAGAAGGCCTTGCAGAACTCCTCCAAGATCCATTTCAGATGGCCGAGATTGGCGGAGCGGTCGATGACAAGGCCTTCGACCTGGTGAAACATCGGCGTATGCGTCTGGTCCGAATCGCACCGATAGGTGCGGCCTGGGCAAATCACCCGGATCGGCGGCTTTTGCGTCAGCATGGTCCGCACCTGCACCGGACTCGTATGCGTGCGCAAAACCTTGCGGCGCCCCTCGGCGTCCGGGTTGAAGAAAAACGTGTCATGCATGTCGCGCGCGGGATGATCCGGCGGGAAATTCAGCTTGGTGAAATTGTAGTCGTCGGATTCAATGTCCGGCCCTTCGGCGATGGCGAAGCCCATATCGGCGAAGATGGCGGCGAGTTCATCGGTCACTTGCGTCACCGGATGGATGCGGCCGCGCTCGATCCCATGCGCGCGGGCCGGTAAGGTGACGTCGACCGTCTCCGCCTTCAAGCGAGCTTCGAGCGACGCCTCCTTCAGGACGGCGCGCCTAGCCGCCAACGCCTCGCTTACTTCGTCCTTGAGGGCGTTAATGGCCGCGCCCTGCTCTTTCCGCTCCTCGGGCGCCATCTTGCCGAGTCCCGAAAGCAGCGCCGAAATCGAGCCCTTCTTGCCAAGCGCAGCGACTCGCACGGCCTCGAGCGCGGCCTCGTCGGCGGCGGCCGCTATCTCAGCCAGGATTTGCGCTTCGAGAGCTTTCAGATCGGACATGATTCGTTGGTCTCTTCAGGTCGGCGGCGATCAAAATATTGAGAGCAATTCGACGCTTGCATTTTCATCTTTTGACGAGATTTGCGAGCGCCCGGGCGAACGTCCACAAGGCCGCCTTCGCGCGACCTATGGCATAGGATATTGCGGCCATGCAAACAGACCGCATCGAACCGCAGACGCCGCGCGGCGGGGCTGACTATAGCTTGACAATGCTGCGCCGCAACGATAGGAGACTGGCCGCGTTTCAGCCTGATCAAAGGAGCTTGCCATGGTGCGCCGGGTCGTCGTTGCGTTCCTGTCTCTCGGCTGCGCCTTTGCGGCTCCCGTCTTCGCGACCCCCGTCTTGGCCGACGAAGATCTCCTGGCGAGATCCCGCCAATTGTTTAGCCCGATCCCCTCGACGCCGCCAGAGCTGCCTGGGAACCCAGCATCTCCAACCAAGGTCGAACTTGGCAAGACGCTTTATTTCGATCCGCGGCTGTCCGCCAGTCACGCGATCAGCTGCAGCTCCTGCCATAATTTGGGGCTTGGCGGCGCCGACGCGCAGCCGACGTCAATAGGCCATCACTGGCAGCGGGGCGGCCGCAACGCGCCCACCGTCTTGAATTCAGTATTCAACTTGGCCCAATTTTGGGACGGCCGCGCCAAGGATCTCGAGGAACAAGCCGGCGGTCCGGTCGTCAACCCTATCGAGATGGCCTCGCAGGAAACCGACGCCGTCGATCTGCTCAAAGCGATTCCCGGCTATCACGAAGCCTTCGCGACGGCGTTTCCGGGCGAGGCGACCCCCATCACCTTGGCCAACGCGCAGAAGGCGATCGCGGTTTTCGAAGCCACGCTGATTACGCCCAACGCGCCCTTCGACCGCTTCCTCAAGGGCGACGCCAAGGCGTTGTCCCCGGTTGAAAAGCAGGGGCTGGCGCTTTTCCTGGATAAGGGTTGCGCAGACTGCCACAACGGGATCAACATTGGCGGGGGCATGTACGCAAGGTTCGGACAGGCCCTGAAGCCCGGCGTCGAATTCCTGCCGCCAGACGATAAGGGCCGAGCCAAGGTCACCAAGGCGGATGAGGACGAATATGTCTATAAGGTTCCGACGCTGCGGAACATTACGCTGACCGCGCCCTATTTCCACACCGGCAAGGAGTGGGATCTACGCAAGGCGGTCGCCCTGATGGGGGCGACTCAGCTGGGCGAGCAGTTGAGCAAGGAGGATGTCGACAAGCTGACCGCCTTCCTCGGCAGCTTGACCGGCGATCAGCCAAAGGTCACCTATCCCACCTTGCCTCCGAACGGCGCGGCGACGCCTCAACCGGCGCCGTGAGCGGGGGGCTGCGGGCTCCCCTCCCCGTCGCGGCCAATCCACCCCCCGACTCCGCGTGCGTCACTGTTGAGCAGGATGCAACTCAACGCGTGACCGACGCGATCCAAGAAAGATAGGATTGCGCGCCCTTCTCGATCGCAACTTGGATAATCTCCGGGACCGCGTAGCTATGCACGGCTTGGATCGCTGCTTCGACCTCCGCATAGTCGATGCTTTTGATCTTGCAAAATAGCATCAGCTCCTGCGCGTGCTGGACCGCGCCTTCCCATTCATAGAAACTGCTGATCGGGAAAATCTGAACGCAGGCGGCGAGACGCTTTTCGATGAGCGTCGTCGCAATCAGCTCCGCGCTCGCGGAATCGCCGCATGTCGTCAAGACGAGCGCATAGACCGCTTCCATCGGATCGCCGCTTCCACGCGCGTTGCCGCATCTTGCCGTCATCGCCGTAACGAAACCTTCGCCCGCCTAGGTTCGCCCAGCCATTTTAAATTCGCTTTGTTGCGTTGTTCAGCCAGCGTCGCGCATCCGGATCGTCGAGCAGAGGCGAAATTTCTTTTCGCACACGCGCATGATAGGCGTTGAGCCAGGCGATTTCGTCCGAGTCGAGGAGCTTTCGCTCGACCAGGGCGAGGTCGATCGGCGCAAGCGTAATCGTCTCGAATCCGAGCATCTCGCGTTCGGCGCCTGCGATCTCACGAGGTTCCACCACAACCAGATTCTCAATGCGAATGCCCCAATGTCCAGCCTTGTAATAGCCGGGCTCGTCGGAAATGATCATGCCGGGCTCGAGGGGCGCGGAACCGAGCTTCGAAATGCGTTGAGGCCCTTCATGCACGGACAGGTAGGACCCCACGCCGTGCCCTGTGCCGTGGTCGAAATCGAGACCCGCTCGCCATAGGGGAAGACGCGCGAGGGCGTCGATTTGCGCGCCAGAGGCGCCTTTCGGAAAAATGGCGCGGGCGATCGCTATATGCCCCTTTAGAACGCGCGTGAACCGATCGCGCATCTCCGCCGTCGGCTTGCCTACCGCGACCGTGCGCGTGATGTCGGTCGTGCCGTCATCATATTGGCCCCCAGAATCGATCAGGAAAATCCCTTTGCCGATCTTCCGGTTGGTCTTCACCGTCACGCGATAATGTGGGATGGCGGCGTTCGGGCCGGCCGCGGCGATCGAAGGAAACGACACGTCCTTCAGCTTGCGCGTCTCGCGCCGGAAAGTTTCAAGCACTTCCGCGGCGGCGATCTCGGTGAGCTTGCCGGTCGGCGCTTGGACCGAAAACCAATGCAAGAACCGCACAATGGCGGCGCCGTCGCGCAGCTGCGCTTGGCGCGCGCCCTCAAGTTCGGCGGGGTTCTTTTTCGCCTTCATCAAGGCGAGCGGATCGACCCCAACGTCGGCGACGCCCCCGGCCTTCTTGACGATCTCGGTCAGTTTGACGGGCGCGGTTGCGGCGTCGAACAGCACCCGCTTACGCTTTTTGCCGAGTTCTTCGAGGTCGCGCTCGAGGCGGGCCGGCTCCGCGATGTCGGCGAGGCTCGAAAGCTTCTCTTGCGAGCCGCCATCGAGCTTACGCGCATCGACGTAAAGACGCGGCTTACCCTCTTTCAAAATCAAGGCGTAGGCGAGCGGAAGCGGCGTATGAGAAACGTCCCGGCCGCGAATGTTGAAAGCCCAGGCGACGGCATGCGGATCGCTTACCAAAAGCGCGTCCTTGTCGGCGAGCGCGGCGGCGGCGCGGGCGAGCTTGCGGCTTGCGTTTTCACCGGCGAATTTCCGCGCATGCAGGCTTATCTTGCCGAGCGGCCGCGGCGGCCGATCGGTCCAAATCCGGTCGATCGGGTTCGGCTCGATTGCGACGAGCTCGGCGCCCACGGCCTCCGCCGCTTTGGCGAGGCGCTCAACCTGGCGCGGCGTATGCAGCCAAGGATCATATCCGAGCCGGTTTCCCCGGCTCAGATTTTCCCCGAGCCACTTTTCCAGATTCGCCTCTTCCAACGCGACAGGTCGGAAGACGGAGAGATCGACTTGGTCCTTAACGGCCAAAGTGTAACGGCCATCGACGAAGATCGCCGCCCGATCGCGCAGCACGACGGCGAGCCCCGCCGAGCCGGTGAAGCCGGACAGCCACGCAAGCCGCTCTTCAGATTGAGGGACATATTCGTTTTGATGCTCATCGGCGCGTGGGACGAGGAATCCGTCGAGTCCTGCGCCGTCGAGCGCCGCTCGCAAGGCCGCAATCCGAGCTACGCCTTGCGAAGGATCGGCCTGATCCTCGAAGGATTGAAAGAGACTTTCGAACATCCGGGCAGAGTAGAGGCAGTTCGCCGCCGCCGCAACATGCCGCGTTGCTTTTCGGCTGCCCGCTCGTGTCACAAGCTCAGCCTATTTCGCCGCGGCCTCCGACCACTCTCCAAGCGGATGATCCGGCAACGCCCCGGCTTTCCAACGCAGGCAGAAATCATGCATTTCCGCTTCGAGGCATTCGACCCCCAGCCGGAGCGCGCAGCCCGCTGAGAAGATAATCTCGACCACGCCGGCCGGAGCGTTGGTTTCCTCAAAGTTTACGCTGAGAAGATTGAGAAGGACGGCGTGGTCTTTTTGCGCAAAGCCCATGCACTGCGCCCGGAGGACCCGCTCGAAATGGAGGCCGGTGCGGCAACGCTCCCAGCCGCCTTCCATCGCCTTGACCCAATCGAACCGAGACGCGACGATCGCAAATTGCTTCGAACGCGGCAGATAGGCCATGTCGCCGACGCGAACCAAGGCGTCTTGAAGATTGGCCGAGATCACCTTCAGATCCTCGTTGTCGAAGGCGATCAACCGCAGAAGGTCCGACATCGGCCTCTCCCTTAAAGGGGCTTTCCTGGCCCACAACGCCACGCCATCGGTTTCCGCCTCGGAGTAAAATGCCGATCGGCGACGGCGCCAATAACCGGCGGATGCTTGCGTCGCAATACGCCGCCTAATCAGATATTTGCAAAAATCAGCGCGCCGATGTCGAATGACAGTTGGGAGCAGCGGCGAGCGGTTTCAAGTGAAGCTATCATGCCCCCTGTCAATTTGTCTTGCCATGGGCCCCCATCTGAAAACTCGCCCGCCTTGCGCCAATCATCCTCTCGCCGGATTTGTGCGAGGGCGCGCTCGCGCGGGGACCTACGCTATCCAGCGCCGGAAAGCCGCTCAATAATCGCGCCGCAGCCGCCAAGCTTGTCCTCCAGATGCTCAAAGCCGCGATCGAGGTGATAGACCCGGTTGACCATGGTTTCGCCTTGCGCGGCGAGCGCCGCAATGACAAGCGACACCGAAGCGCGAAGATCAGTCGCCATCACTGGCGCGCCCTGGAGCTCGTCGACGCCCTCGACCAAGGCGACATCGCCTTCGAGGCGGATATGCGCGCCGAGCCGCGCCAATTCCTGCACGTGCATGAAGCGATTTTCGAAAATCGTCTCGGTAATCCGCGAGCTGCCCTTGGCCTTGGTCATCAAGGCCATGAACTGCGCCTGTAGATCGGTCGGAAAGCCGGGGAAAGGCGCCGTCGTGACGTCCACGGGCGAAAGCCCGGCGCCATTGCGGCGCACGCGCAGCCCCTCATTAGTGACCGAAATGGTCGCGCCGGCCTGCTCAATGACATCCAAGGCGCTCTGCAAGAGGTCGGCCCGAGCGCCTTCCAGCACGACATCGCCGCTGGCCATGGCGACAGCGATCGCATAGGTGCCGGCTTCGATGCGGTCGGGCAAGACGGCATGGCTCGCCCCGGAGAGCGCGCCTACGCCCTCGATCTCGATGGCGGACTGCCCCGCTCCCTTGATCCTCGCCCCCATCTTATTGAGGCAATCGGCGAGATCGACGATCTCCGGCTCGCGCGCCGCATTGACGATAAGCGTGTGACCCTTGGCGAGGGAAGCGGCCATCAGCGCCGTATGGGTGCCGCCGACCGTGACCTTCGGAAAATGGATCTCGGCGCCGATCAGCCCTTTCGGCGCCGTGGCGTGCACGTAGCCCGCCTCGATCTCGACGCTTGCGCCGAGCTTTTCGAGCGCCATGATGAGAAGGTCGACAGGCCTTGTGCCTATGGCGCAGCCGCCGGGAAGCGAAACCTTCGCTTCGCCCATCCGCGCGAGGAGCGGCGCGATGACCCAGAAGCTCGCCCGCATTTTCGACACGAGCTCATAGGGCGCCATTGTGTCGACGATCGTCTTGGCGGTGAGATGGATCGCGCGGCTCGCATGCGGCGCGGCGCCGAGCCGCCGTCCGTCGATCGAGTGATCGACGCCATGATGACCAAGGATGCGCAGCAGCATGCCGACATCGGCGAGGCTCGGGATGTTTTCGAGTGTCAAAGTCTCTTGCGTGAGAAGCGAGGCGATCATCAGCGGCAAAGCCGCATTCTTGGCGCCGGAAATCTGAATGACGCCGTTCAGCGCTTGGCCGCCGACGATGCGAATGCGATCCATCAATCCCCCGTTTTTAAGAAAGCCGCGTCATTTCTGTTTCGCGGCGGCGTCGTTTTGGGTCGGCTCACCCTGGGCGGCATGACGCGCGCGGCGGTCGCGGTTTTGCGCCTTGCGCCGGCTCAGGTTGGCGCGCAAAGCTTCGGCGAGACGCTCGCGCTCCGCGATTTTGCGCGCGGCGGCGTCCTTACGATCCGGGCGAGGCGAATCATCCTCGCCAGCAACGCCCATGCTTGCCTCCTCGAAAATTAATTGGATGGGGCGGCGCGGCATATCTTCTTGATTTCTTGTAAAACGCCACGCCGGGCAAGACAAGGCCGGCTAAGACGGTCCGCGCTTGCCTAACCGACAGGCCTATGGCACATACGCGCGCGCCTTGTTGACATAACGAAGCCCCCAAGCAAGGGCTGCGGTAGCTCAGTGGTAGAGCACTCCCTTGGTAAGGGAGAGGTCGAGAGTTCAATCCTCTCTCGCAGCACCATCCTATAGCGTTGAAAGCGCTCTAACGTCTTGCAAATCCGAGATTTCCGCTCATTCTGACGCAGCTAATGATGTTACAAAATGGCGCGGAAATGGCCTGCCAAATTCGCCATTTGGTTGACTGAGACGGAAATTATTTCGCGTTACGAAGCCGAATTGCGGCGCGATGACTTTGCCCGCTTCATGGATATTCGAGGCCTAGTCAGGCCATGCGGCTTGGCTTCTCAATCATGCTTCGGCAAAAAAGCTAAGATCGCCTCAATGCGGGCGCCGCAACGTCTTCGCAAGCTCGAACGGAGAAACAGACATGGTCAATTCTCGTGGCCGTTTCGTCTGGTACGAGTTGATGGCGACAGACGTGAAAGCAGCCAAGGCCTTTTACGCCGATGTCGTCGGCTGGGGCGCGCGGGACGCCTCGATGCCTGGTTTGGCCTATAGCCTGTTCACCGTCGCAGACGCCCCCGTCGCTGGCCTGATGAACCTGCCGGAGGATGCGAGGCGAGCGGGCGTGACGCCGCATTGGATTGGATATGTCGGAGTCGATGACGTGGACGCCGCGGTCGAGCGGATCGAGCAGCTTGGGGGAGCTGTTTATGTCCCGCCGACGGACGTCCCCAACATCAGCCGCTTTTCGGTCGTCGCCGATCCGCAAATGGCGACGCTTGCGTTGGTCAAGGGACTAAAGCCCAGCCAGGCGCAGGCCGCCGAGCTCAACGCGTCAGGGCGCGTGGGCTGGCATGAGCTGCTCGCCGCCGACTGGGAGAAAGCGTTCGCTTTCTACGGCGAGCTATTCGGCTGGCAAAAAGCGGAGGCCCATGCCGGCGCGATGGGCGTATATCAGCAATTCTCTGTGGGAGAGGAGACGATCGGCGGCATGTTCACCAAGCCTCCGACATTGCCGCTTCCTTTCTGGCTTTACTATTTCAACGTTGCCGACATCGAGGCGGCGGCGAAGCGCGTGGAGGCCGGCGGCGGCCAAATCCTCTATGGCCCGATGGTCGTGCCAGGCGGCGCATGGATCGTCCATTGCACGGATCCCCAGGGCGCCATATTCGGCCTGCTGGATCGGCGCCGCAGGCCCATCGGATATTTCATTCCGCGCGATCCCTCCGACGCGCCGGGCCGCTGATGGTCTTGGTAAAGCCTGGAACCGCAAATTGATGCTATTGACCCGCCCGCCGTCGCCGTTTGAGCGGCCGTCAACCATGCCGAGGGCCGCGCGATCGTCAGTCTGAAGCTTCCGATTTCGCGCCGCGACCGAGCGCGAATTGACCGACTGGCCCTTCCACGTGGAATTCGATCCCCGTCATTCTTGCGAACCGATCGATATTCGCGATCCCGATCGCGCATCCGCCGAGCCCCATGTCGGTCGCCATCAGATAGAGCGTTTGAGTCAGGACGCCAACGTCTTTCAGAATAAGCGAATAGGCAATCGAGCTGTACTTCCATGAAATCCGGCCAAAGCGCGCGGCGATCGTGATCAGAATCTGGGGCGCAGCAGCCGCTCCCATTGCATATGCAGCTCCCGTCAACAGCGCTTCCAGCTCTTCGGCCGGAGCGCCGATAGGCGCCAACGCGTGAGCGCCAACGTCATAATGATAGAAGCCTCGCGCAAGTCTGTCACATTTGTCGACCGCCAAATAAAGCTCAAGCTCATAGGCCGCGCCTGCCGACGGATAGGGCCTGACGGCATGACCGCCTTCGTCGACGTCGAGCTTGCCGTTCGATCTCGACAGGACTCGCGCGGCGCCGTCGAGAAACAGCGAAAGCTCGGCGAGCGTGATCGGTCGCTGGTCATCAAAGCTGCGCGTGGAATGGCGTTCGCGCAGGAGCTTTGCGACCGGCGAGATCGCCTCCGGCGCCGCCGCCGAGAACTTGCGCAGATCGATTTTTTTTCCTGGCCAGCGGGGTCGCACCGCCGGCAGCGGAGCAATGATTCCGGCATGTGGATAGACTCCGCCCAGCGGATTGGCGTGCCGGCCTTCGGTGCTGCGCGCGTGGAACAGAAGATCGTGAAAGTCCCAAAGAACAAGATTGTCGTCGCCCTCGGCCCGTCGAAGGCCGTTTTCGCCGGCGGCGTCGATCTTGAAAACGATCTGGCAATCCACCAGCAAAGCGAGAAACGCAACGCCGGGAAATCCGTCCAACCGGCGGAACTGCTTGATTTTCTGCGGGGTCGAAAGCATGGCGATGGCGGTTGCTATCTTCGGATCGCAAATTTTGAACAACGCGCCGGCGCGCGGCGATTCCAGCACCATCTCATCGCCGCGCCGTCGCATATAGGCGAACCGCGACAAGACGAGCGCCTCCCCTTCTCCGAGTTGCGGCGTTCGCGGCCAATAATCCGGAGCCTGCGGTTCGATCACAGCCAGATCCACGCCGTCGCGCGAGCGCCCAAGGCGATATTCCAATAGACCGTGCGCAGCCAATCGTCGGATCAACAGAGCAATTGCTCTGTTGATATTTCCGCCGGATGCAACCGAGGCGAGCGGCAGACCCATGCGCAAGGTTTTCGCGCGATCCGCCGCTCCAGCGCTGAACGTTCCCAAACCGACCGAATAGCCGTCAAAATAGGCGACGATTTCTCCGTTCGTATGCGCTTCGAGCGTGACGTGACGGCGGAGCCGGGCGGAAACCGTCACCGGCGCGGCCCGTCGCACTCTCTCTGATCCGGGAGCGCGCAAGCCGGGATCGCCTCAGGTATGCGGGTGAATCGGATTGAGCTCGTTTTCCTTAATCGGCCGATCGCGCAGTCCGAGCTTCACCGGCACATCGTAAAGCCGGCCTGGCGCAAAGCGGCGATAGAAATGCCGCAATTCCGGGACGATCACTCTGACGACTGGGACTTCGATGTCGGGACGAGTCTGATCGAGGACGAGGAAATCGAGGCCCGCTTGCTTTGCGAGGGAGACGCAGGCCGTCACCTGCTCGCGCGTGTCGAGATGGCCAAACTTCGAGTGGAAGTCCGATTGGACCGGCGGATTTCCACTCGGCGTCAAATAGGGATGGTCCCGCAGGCGCAATGGAGTGACGCCGTCAAGGCTCGACTTCTCCCCGGTCCCGCCCCCCATGAGGCCCAGGGAGAGAAATTGATTGAGCTCCGTCAGCGCCCGCAACAAGGCAATTCGCGCGTCGAAATGCGCGCCGGAGCCGAATTCGATATTTTCCCGCCCGTCTTGCATCCAATGCGTGATCGCCACAAACGTCGGAATCCCGAGATCGCTGGTGACGTCGAGCACCCAAAGACGGCGGCCGGTTTCGGCCAACTGCTTTCGAAAGTCGCGGATGTAGGAATCGTCAAACTGGCCAAGGTCCAATTCGGGGCGCTGCAATCGACCATACCACCAGATCGCATATGCGTCCCTCTCCACCAGCTCGAGAAATCCCTGGACGATCGCCTCCTCGAGCGTGTTGCCGGCCGCGCAGCCGTTGGAATCCGCGGCGAAGGCGGCGGGGCCGCTGTAGAAAAAATACAACAGGCTGGTCGGAAGATATTTGAAGCATCCGTCGCGCAGCGACCAGACCGGCGACCAGTCAATCCGGGCCGATTGATCGAAGAGCGCGGGCGTCGCCTCCCATCCGTCCGAGCCTGGAGTCGGCTCGCGGCCTTGCTGCAATTGCGCGTCGCTGAATAGAAGGACTTTGTTCGGAGGAATAGCCTCGCCCGGCGCGAAATCGGCAAACCGTCGCTTCGCTCTGATCTCGTCGCCCTGAAAAATCCCGGAATAGCGCTCGATCGCCTCCATGAGCGCGCTGGCTTCGCCCTGTTCGGCCGTGCTGCCCTTGCCGAAGCTGCCGCTGCTCAGCCCCGCCCTGAGTTCATGAACCGACTCGGACGGCCCAGAAAAATTATGCGTGGCGTGGTAGTTGGTGTTCAAAGGCAAATCGGCTTGGATCCGCTCGAGACGCGAGACAACGCCGGTGAGCGGGCTCACATGCCTGCGGAAACGCGCAACCGTCGCCGCCGGCGAACGACTGCGATATCCGCCGCTCGTCATAACGACCTTGCCGCCTGCGCCAAGCTCGACAGCGACAGGCGCCCGGCGCGGATCGCGCAACTTCTTGCGGCCGCAGATCGGACATTGCGGGCGCGCCGCTACATAGTGCTTTACAATCGTCGAGCCCAACAGGTCGAGGCTGATGATGTGATCAGTCAACGCCGTGCGAAAATCGCTGGCGATCGCTTTCGCGATCTCGACGGCCGCAAGTTGGATGGCGCTCCCTCCAAGCGTGCTCCGCGCCAGGGGCGAAACGGCGACGCAGCGGGCCTGTCTGCGGTCGAGGAGCGCCTTAACCTCTCGGTTTCTTTTCATCCGCTCGGCAAGACACGCCCAGCAGGGGCCCTTCCCCGGTCTGAACACCGGGCCGACCAGGGGAAAAATGCCGGAGGGTTGGACGAGCGCCCAGGGCGCGCCGTCCAACAAATGCTGCTGGTTCCATTCCGCCAATCGCGCTTCAAGATAATCGTTCACCAAGGCGATCGTCAGGTCGGGGGAGCGCTTGACGACTCGAACGCCCAGCGCGCTCAGGGCCGCGCCGAGCTCCGCCGCCCCCTCCACGTCGATTGACTGAATGCGCACGCGACATTTCTGGAGATTTCTCTCCGCGGTCTCCGGCAATAGACCGAGGCTCGCCCAATAGGCGGCCACGGCGCCATTCGAAGAGCGCGAGGCCGGAAGGACGTAGCGGCGCTCGAAAAGTCGCTTGAGAGCTTCTTGAATCTTGTCAGGCGGAAAATCCGGATCGAGCTCACGAACAAGCTCTCGAATGCTCTTTCCGCCCTCTCCGATTGCGGAGGCGAGCGCACAAAAGAGTTCGCCGTGAAGCAGGAACTTCCGGTCCTCGGAATAGAGGCACACGACATCGGGCGGCAGAACATAGACGGTGAAATTCGGCGCGAACTGCGGAACGTCTTTGTCATTAAGCTGTGTAACGCTGCTTCCCTGATCGCCTGTCATGAGGTTAGCACGCGCACCTTCGTCGCAACTCGGGACGCCAGCGCGAGCGTCTTATCCAGTTGCCAGGCCTCCATCGTCAAGCTCCCGCGCCAGCGTGCCCGACGCCGGTTTCTCAATAAATTCCAGCCGCCCACTCGACCGCGATGCGCCTGACGCGCATCGCCGGAGGCGGCTAGCAACAAAACGCCTCTGGCCCGGTCAAACCTCGGTCAAACGCGGCTCTGACGACCCGCGCTTATCAACGCGTCGGAAGCTGCGCCAGCCTAGCACAAGGGCGAGCAACCTCCCCAAGACAGGCAACAGCCGCCCCAACCCCAGCCAACGCCACAGCCGCCGCAGCCTCCCCAGCCACAGCCCCTGCCGCAGCCTCTGCCGCATGCCCGGCAGCCGCCGTGCCAGCCCCCGCAGCCTCTGGCGCCGCCGCAGCCTCTGCCGCCACAGCCTCTGCAACCACCGCATCCATGTCCGCAACCACAGCCTCTAGCAACTTGCACGGGCGCCTGCGGCGCTCCGAGACCTTCCTTGTCGAAGAGATAGAAGGTCGCCAGGCTGACGTCGGAGATTTCCTCATCCTCGAGAGTTAGCTGAAAGGGCGCCGCATTAAGCGAGCGCGCATCCGCTACCCATCGACCCATTGACGCCGCCGAGGACTCCGACGGTATATCGGCTACCGACCCGGCGGTCGACGCCGCCAAAGACATTCCGGCGATTCCCAGCACGGATACTGCTTTAGGTGGACGCTTCCCCTTCGAAGCGCGCTTGGCTTGCGACATAGCAGAGCTCCTCGTCTACTTTCCGTCGAACAAATGCGCGACGACCTACACTGTTCCGTAACATTTTTCATGCGCCTTGAATAGCGCCGAGGCCGAAAGGCGGTTCATAATTTACTGAATTCACATAATGTAGCTGAACGAGATCTCACCGAGATCGTCGCCCTCTGCTGCACAACTTGCAGTGGCGCTCCTCCGCCGCGAACCTTGCGTTCTGCAAGGACATTCTACGCCGGTTCGAACGCCTGTCGCTGGGAGAGAGGCACATTTCGGTCCCGCCCGGCTCGACTGGAACGCCGTCAATCGCGGATGGCGAATCGCTCGCCGTCGCTAAAGAACGCGTCCGCCAACCGGACGATGGCGTGCTGAGTGGTCCGGAAATAGCGCCGAGAAGTCATTCCTGGAGCCGACGTACTAAGCTCCTTGCTCCTTCGGCATATTGGCGCCCGTTGCGGAGACTGATCTATTGGACTTCTGGTTCGAATTCGCCTCCCCCTATTCCTACCTCAGCGCAATGCGAATTGAGCAAGAAGCGGCGATCACACCTTATGCCCGCAGAGGGAGTAAAGATGCGCGCTAACGGACGAGAAATGCATCTATCGAGTGTCTTAGCTTCACCGCGCAGCTTCGGTTGAGCGAAATTGATCAAGGCGCCCTTCCTTGAGCGCGCAATCGACCAATGAAAAATAAGCCCGCGCGGTTGCTTTTGGAACGCGCGCGATGCAGGTGCGTTTGACCGCGTCGGACAAGGACGCCCAATTCGGCTCGATCTTGGAGCGAGCGACCTTCTCGCGGGCGATGCATTCTCCGGCCGCTTCCTTGGAGGCGAAAGCCGCTGTGCAATTGCGCGCGACGTCGAAGACCGGCGGCCCCTCAGGAGCGCGCGCGCCGGAGGCTATGGCGCCCGTCACGTCGCATGGCGTCACGCCGCCGGCGGCGGCAGGCATTGCGAGCGCGAGGATAACGGCGGCTCCGAAAAGATGCTTCATGGCTCAGTCTCTACTTTAGTTTAGATGGCGGTCCTCTCACCGCGCACCGAGCGATCGCCTCGTGACCACCAAGCTCCCGCCGTTGAGCGCTAAACTCTAATCCACGAGGCTTGTACGTGGCTGGACATGAACGGCGCTAGGCCGTCTCGCTAAGCACAAACCCTCGCTTTGGAAATCGGGAGCGTGATCGGGTCGACGAGCCTCTCGACGCCGATGTCGCCAAAAGGCGCCGACGCGAACGACCGGGACTGAGTCGGGAGCGCATCTTCAGGATTGGACGTTTCATCCCGCGCGTTCATTCTCCCCACAAACTTATCCACAGGAACATTTGACCCACATTAATTTGTTTTGTTTTTGTTCCTCATTTATTCTATAAACGTTTAAAGCGAAATGAACTTTTTGCGTTTCAGGAACGACAGAAATGGCGCAGCTGGGAGACCATATTCTCGGCAAGTCGACGCCGGCGCAGCGAAGCGCTTCGGCAAGGGCTCCGGGACCTGCCTTGCAACATCTCGGCGGCGCTTTGCCGGAAGAGTCCATCCCATGCGGCGAATCCCTCGCCCGCTCTGTCCCAGCGGCGCGGCGCGGACGCGGGGCCGTCTCGAACGCAAGCGGACGTTTCGAGGCCAATGCGCGCTTTCGCGAGGACGACGGCTGGGGCTCGGCCGAAGAGCTTGCGCCGCTGCCGAGCCATGTGACGCAAGAACGCGCCAAGACGATCATCACCCGCAATGACTCGCCCGACATTTCCTTCGATCGCTCGATCAATCCCTATCGCGGCTGCGAGCATGGCTGCATCTATTGTTTCGCGCGGCCGACGCATGCCTATCTGGGCCTTTCGCCTGGCCTCGATTTCGAAACCCGGCTTTTCGCCAAGACGAATGCGGCGGATTTGCTCGAGCGGGAATTGTCGGCGCCCGGCTACCGGCCGAGGACGATCGCGATTGGAACCAATACCGATCCTTATCAGCCGATCGAGCGTAGCGAAAAAATCATGAGGCGCGTGCTCGTCGTGCTCGCGCGGACGAATCATCCCGTCGGCATCGTCACCAAATCCGCCTTGGTTCTGCGCGATCTCGATCTCCTCGCCCCCATGGCGCAAAAGGGCCTCGTGAAAGTGGCGCTGTCGGTGACGACGCTCGATCCGGACCTCGCCCGCAAGATGGAGCCGAGGGCGAGCGCGCCGGAGCGCCGGCTCGAAGCGATCAGGCTCTTGACCGAGGCAGGCGTGCCGACGGCCGTCATGGTCGCGCCGATCATCCCGACCATCAATGACGCGGAAATCGAGGCCATTCTCACTCGCGCCCACGCCATGGGGGCGCGAGAGGCTGGTTACGTCATGCTGCGTCTGCCGCTCGAATTGCGCGATCTTTTCGCTGAGTGGTTGCTTGCCCATTATCCCGGCAAGCTCAGGCATGTGCTTTCCCTGGTGCGCTCTGTCCGAGGCGGCAAGCTCTATGATTCCACTTTTGGCAAGCGCATGGCCGGGTCCGGGCCCTATGCTTGGATGATCGGGCGCAGATTCGAGGCGGCGATGGCGAAGATCGGGTTCGCCGCAAGCCGGACGCCGTTGCGCTGCGACCTTTTCGTCCCTCCGGCGCGGCTGGGAGAGCAATTGCGATTGCTTTAGCGCATGGTGAAGCGAACAGACCTCCGCTTGGGGCCTTTGGCGGCCAAGCGGCTCTCCGACGATGGAGCTTTAGGCGTTTGCTCTTCCCTTCAGGCCGGGGACTCTCCGGCCGCTTTTGTGAGCGAGCCTTTTCACGCAGATAGGGATCGCTTAAATCTGCGAGCATGACGCGCGTTCAAAAGCACGGTTCGCCCCCCTCCGAAGCGCCGAACGGCGAATTCGCCGCGCCCAGCGATCAACCCGACGCCAAGATCGAGGACGACGCCGAGATCTTCGCCGATTTGGAGCTGACGATCGAGGATGACGCGGCGCCCGCCTCGGTTCGCCGCGGCGCCACGGTCATTCGCAGCTTTTGGCGGCACGCTCCGGTCGGGCCCGGCGTCTACCGCATGATCGCGGCCGACGGCGAAGTCCTCTATGTCGGCAAGGCGAAAAGCGTCCGCAAGCGGATCGCAAGCTATGTGCGGCCCTTCGGCCATACCAATCGCATCGCCCGGATGATCGGGCTGACCGCCGCGATGGTTTTCGTCTCGACCGAGACCGAGACCGAGGCCTTGCTGCTCGAGACGAATTACATCAAGCAGATGAAGCCGCGCTTCAATGTATTGATGCGCGACGACAAATCCTTTCCTTACATCCTGCTGACCGGCGATCATGCGGCGACGCAAATCACGAAGCACCGCGGCGCGCGCAATCGGAAAGGCGATTATTTCGGTCCCTTCGCGAGCGTCTGGGCAGTCAATCGCACCTTGAACGCCTTGCAGCGCGCCTTTCTGTTGCGCTCCTGCTCGGACAGCTATTATGACAATCGCACGCGGCCCTGCCTGCTTTATCAAATCAAGCGCTGCTCCGCGCCATGCACCGGCGAAATCAGCCCGGCCGACTATGCCGAGCTTGTGCGCGAGGCGCGCGATTTCCTTTCTGGCAAGAGCCGCGCCGTGCGTGACGCTCTCGCGCAAGAGATGGCGGCCGCCGCCGATCTTATGGAATTCGAAAGCGCTGCGCGACTGCGCGATCGCATCGCCGCGCTCTCCGCCATCCAGGGCGCCCAGGGAGTCAATCCAAGAACCGTCGAGGAGGCGGATGTCTTCGCCATCGTCGAGGAGGCCGGCCAGTTCTGCATCGAGGTCTTTTTTTTCCGAACTTACCAGAACTGGGGCAATCGCGCCTATTTTCCGCGCGCCGACAAAAGCCTGTCGCCGGGCGAGGTGCTCGATTCCTTCCTCGCCCAGTTCTACGCTGACAAGCCGCCGCCGCGGCTGATCCTGATTTCGCATGAGATCGAGAACCGCGCGGTGCTCGAACAGGCGCTATGTGAAAGATCCGGCCGCAAAGTCGAGATCGCCGCGCCGCAAAGGGGAGAGAAGAAAGAGCTCGTCGAGCATGCCGCGCAAAATGCGCGGGAGGCTCTGAGCCGCAAATTGTCCGAAACCGCGTCGCAAGAGAAGCTTCTCGCCGCGTTGGCGGAGGCGTTCGGCCTGTCAGGGAAGCTGCGCCGGATCGAGGTCTATGACAATTCCCATATCATGGGGACGAACGCCGTCGGCGCGATGATCGTCGCCGGCGCGGCCGGGTTCATGAAAGCGCATTATCGCACCTTCAATATCAAAGGCGACGAGCTTACGCCGGGCGATGATTACGGAATGATGCGCGAAGTGCTGCGGCGGCGCTTCTCGCGGCTCATGAAGGAGGAAGCCTCCTTGGCCCGCCCTGAACAGGAGACGGGAGAGGGCTTCGAGCGGGAGCCTGACGTTGAGATTGCGCCCGAGGGCGGGGAAAGCGATAGCCGAGACGCTTTCCCGCGCAAGCCGGACCTGATCCTGATCGACGGCGGTCAGGGACAATTCGATGCGGCGCAGGCTATTCTGGCTGAATTGGGCGTAACCGATGTCGCAGTCGCGGGGATTGCAAAAGGGATCGACCGCAACGCTGGACGCGAGACGTTTTTTGTCGCTGGCCGGGAGCCGTTCAAGCTATCGCCGCGCGACCCGGCGCTTTATTTCGTGCAGCGGCTGCGCGACGAGGCGCATCGTTTCGCGATCGGAACGCATCGGGCGCGGCGCAAGAAGGAATTCACCAAAAGCCCGCTCGATGAAATCGCCGGGATCGGCCCCACGCGCAAGCGCGCCTTGCTGCACGCTTTCGGCACCGCCAAGGCGATTTCGAGGGCCGCTTTGTCAGATCTCGAGAAAGTGCCGGGCATCAATGCGGCGACGGCTCAGCTTGTCTATGATTTTTTTCACGAACGTGGCAGATAGAAGGAAATCAATACGTTTTCGGCGCGCCCCGGTCGGTTCGGGCGGGCGGTGAGCCCCGACGCTATTGACGCGGCCTTAGAGAGAATGTTCCCTCCACCCATGGCGATCACAACTGTTACTAGCGGTTCAAGCCAGGCCTGGAGCCTGCCCAACCTCCTGACCTATGGCCGGGTGGCGGCGGTGCCCGTCGTGGTCGGCTGCCTCTTTTGGTCGGACATTGGATGGGTGCGCTGGGTCGCGCTCGGCATTTTCATCGCCGCCGGAATCACGGATTTCCTCGACGGCTATCTCGCGCGCGCCCTGTCCCAGCAATCCACCCTCGGCCAGATGCTCGACCCGATCGCGGATAAGCTCCTCGTCGCGGCCGTTCTCATGATGCTTGTCGCGGACCATACCATCGAGAGCTATTCGCTCTCGGCCGCGATCATTATCTTATGCCGGGAAATCCTCGTTTCGGGCTTGAGGGAGTTTTTGGCGGAGCTGAAAGTGTCAATCCCGGTGAGCCGGATCGCCAAATGGAAGACGACCCTGCAGCTCGTGGCCTTGGGGTTTCTGATCGCCGGCCCGGCTGGCGATGAACTGCTGCCAGGCGCCTTGAACGTTGGCCTCGCCCTCTTCTGGGTTTCGGCGCTGCTCACGCTCTATACGGGGTGGGACTATCTGAAGGCCGGATTGAAACATATGGGCGCCGAGTGACGCCATTATCGCCGAGCCCGCCATCCGGCCCAGCGCATAAGCAGGAAATCATGAAAGCTCTCTATTTCGCCTGGGTGCGCGAGCGCATCGGCAAGACAGAAGAAGAAATTTCGCCGCCAGAACGCATTTTGACGGTTGGCGAGCTCATCGCCTGGCTCCACGACAGGGGCGAGGGCTACGCCGCCGCCTTCGAAAACATAAAGACGATCAGGGCCGCGATCGACCACACGCATGTCAAACATGATGCGACCATCGCGAATGCGCGGGAAATTGCTTTTTTCCCTCCCATGACTGGGGGATGAAGCTTGAGCGCCCTTGCGATCGTGCGGGTTCAGAAAGAGACTTTCAGCGCCGCCGAGGAAGCCGCAAAGCTCGCGCGAGAGGGCGCCGACGTCGGCGCGGTCGTGACCTTCACCGGCCTCTGCCGCGACGAAGGAGGCGCGCTGGCGGCGCTCGAAATTGAACATTACCCCGGCATGGCGGAAGAAGAAATCAACCGGGTCGTCGCGGAGGCCTTGGCGCGCTGGCCGCTCGAAGGGGTCCTCGTCATCCACCGATACGGATTGATCAAGCCCGGCGAGCCCATCGTCCTCGTCGTCGCCGCGAGCGCGCATCGCGGCGAAGCTTTCGCCGCCGCCTCCTTCCTGATGGATTTCTTGAAGACGCAAGCGCCGTTTTGGAAAAAGCAGCATTTTCTGGCGGCTGATGACGCCGCGGCGGATTGGGTCAGCGCGAAAGAGCAAGATGACGCGGCGGCGGAAAAATGGCGGCGCTGAGCCCTTTGCCTTTTCGTTATATAGTTCTTATACATGCAATCAACAGAGAGGCGCCGACGACGACAATATTCGCGGCCCCCGGCAGATTCATCAGCTTTAGCCCGTTAAAGACCGCCTTGGCGGAGTAGACGCCGCAGCGACCCAAGTAGGAGTCCGAACGTCATGGAAGGAATTACGCCGGAGTCGACGCATGCCGTTCAGGAGGAAGCGATCGCGACTTGCGTGCAGGAGTTCTACCGCAAGGCGCGCGAGGACTCCCTGCTCGGCCCGATTTTCAACGCGAAAGTTGACGATTGGGACGTCCACTTGCGGGTTGTCGCGAATTTCTGGTCGAGGGCTCTTCTTGGCACGGATCGCTACAACGGCTCGCCTTTCGTCGTGCATATGAATTTGCCGGTCGAGCTCGCGCATTTCAGCCGTTGGCTTGCTCTGTTTGAGGAAACCGCGAGAGAGACCTTGCCGCCGGAGCTCGCTGGCAAGGCGCTTGCCAAGGCCAATCACATGGCCGAAAGTTTCAAGGCGGGGATTTTTCCCTTTGTCGGTTCGGACGGCAAGCCTGCGCGCCATCCGGGTTGAGATCAGAAAAGATCGCAGTCGCCCCAAGCGTCCAGCGATCTTGCGTCTTTGCTGGAAAATCCAAGCCGCGAGGCCAAATCCGCCAGCGTGACGACCTTGGCCGCCGCGCTCGGATCTATGAGCCACTGGCCCGACGCATCCGGCGCCAGGGCCGCTAGGAAAGCTGCGAGCCCCGACAGCTTCTGCCCAATGTGATCGATGCCCTGCGCGTGATGCAGCACATCGGCGTCCCGGCGCCCTGCCTCGAGGATCAGGGGACCGATAAGAGACTCGAGATGGTCGAGAAGACGGGCGAGATGCGCCAGTTCATCGCTGACGCGGCCAAGCACGTCGCTGATCGGCACATGCGGGGAGCCGGAAGGCTCGCCGCTCACGGTTTGCGCTTTCATGAGCAAGGATCCGTCGCCTATTGAGAAATCGCTTCTTGAAGATTGACGGCGCGAAATTGCGCCGATGTCCTTTTCGCTGCGCCCAAGCCGCAAGCGAGCCTCCGCTTCGCCCGATTGCGCGTTAAAAGAATTCAACAGCGCCGCTCGGAGATTTCGGCGCGGGGCTCCTTTGCGGCGGCGGAATTTGGCTTGCGCTGAGGAAGACCTGACGCGCGCGGCCGGACACCGGCCAGAATTGAATGCGGCGCCCCTGGTCGCCCCGCAGACTGCCGCCGACAAGGCGAATCCCCTCATTCTGCAGGAACCGTTCAGCGAAGCCCGCGTTCAAAGCGCCAATGTCGGCGAGCCCGTCCATTGTCCTTGCGCCGCCGAACAGTTTCGCCTCCAGACGCTCGCGTCGCGCGCCGCAGCGCAGCAGACCATTCACCAGAAGCTCCATCAGGTGAACGCCATAGCGCTCCGCTTCCTTTCGCTGCGATCCGGCCTCTTGGCCGGAAGGCGGAGAGTCCTGGCCGGGCAAAAGAAAATGGTTCATCCCGCCGACGCTGGCGAGGGGATCGCGCAGGCAAGCCGCGACGCAGGAGCCGAGCAGAGTGGTCAACATCACGTTCGGATCATCGGCGACATGATATTCGCCCTGGATGATGTGAACCCGCTGCTCGCCCGCGGCGCCGAATGTTCTGGCCGCGCGCGCGGCTTCGCTCGTCGTCATTTCAAACGCCCGACAACGCCCTCGATCTGCGCCTTCAGCACGGGGATCGTAAAGGGCTTGGCGAGAACATTATTGGCGCCGTTTTGCCTGGCGCGCTCAATCAACTCCTTGTCTCCCCGGCCAGTCAGGAGGATGAAGGCGGATTTTTTCGTGGGCTCATAATTGCGAATGGCCCGCAGAAAGGCGATTCCGTCCATCTTCGGCATGTTGAAATCCGAAATCACCAGATGGGCCGGCTTCGCCATCATGATCTTAAACGCCTGCTCGCCGTCGGCGGCCATCTCTATGTCCGAGACGCCGAGTTCCTGCAGGCCGCCGCGGATCAGCAGCCGGCTCGTGAGCTGGTCATCGACGATCAATACGCGCAGGGCTGATGCGAATGGCATCGGTCTTCTCCTTCTCACTCTGAGCAGGTGATGCGCAGAATTTCTGCGGCGATTCTATTCAATGGAACTTGCTTCTGGGTTGCCCCGCGTTCGAACGCCGCCTTCGGCATCCCATAGATGAGGCAGGAGGCTTCGTCCTGGCCCAGCGTCGGAGCGCCCGCCGTCCGCATCGCAAGCAGGCCCTCGGCGCCGTCGCGGCCCATTCCGGTGAGAATCACGCCGAGCGCATGGACGCCGGCCGCTTTGGCGACCGATTGAAACAGCACGTCCACCGACGGCCGATGGCCATTGACCGGATCGCCCTTCACCAAGCGGCATCGAAACGGCGCGGAAGGCGCGATCTCCAAATGAGCCGCTCCTCCAGGCGCAAGATAGATGTGTCCGGGCGTAAGCGGTGCGCCGTCGCTGGCTTCGCTGACGCTGGGCCGGCTGAGACGATCGAGGCGTTCGGCGAAAGTCTTGGTGAAAGTGGCTGGCATATGTTGGGTTATGACGGTCGGCGGGCAATTCAGCGGGAACTCGGACAAAACGGCGATAAGCGCCTCGACGCCGCCGGTCGACGCGCCGATCGCCACCACGCGTCCGTCCGGGCGATAGGCGCCGCCGACGGACAAGGGCGCCGAGCCGTGCGACGGCGCGCCTCGCTCGGACGTTGACAAAAGCCGCACGCGCGACCCGGCGGCGGCTTTGACCTTCGCCGTGAGGACCTCGGCGAAATTGTCCTGCTCTCCGGGCCCTGGCTTGGCGACGCAATCGAAGGCGCCCATTTCGAGCGCCGTGATCGCCGCCGACGCCCCGCGCGTGGTCTGGCTCGAGACCATGATCACCGGCGTCGGCCGCAGCCGCATGATCTTATCGAGGAATTCGAGGCCGTTCATTTTCGGCATCTCAACGTCGAGCGTGATCACGTCCGGGTTCAAGGCCTTGATCGCGGCGCGAGCCTCATGCGGATCCGCCGCTTCTCCAATAACCTCGACAGCGCGGTCGCGCGCAAGCAGCATGCGAATGAGGCTTCGCACGGTCGTGGAATCGTCGACGACGAGAACGCGGACAGGCTTCATGCGCGTAGCTCCCGACGCAACCGATAGGCGGTGACGCCTTCGTTCTCGAACAAAGCCGCCGCAGGCCCCGTGATCCGTTCCGAGTGGCCAATATAGAGTCGGCCGCCCGGTAAAAGCATTGGAGCGAAGCGGCTCCAAAGCTTCGCCTGCGTCTCTTCATCGAAATAGATCGCCACGTTGCGGCAGAAGATCGCTTGAAAGAGGCCTTTCATCGGCCAAGGCCCGATGAGATTGAGCTCGCGGAAAGCAACCAGCTCGCGCAGCGCCTCGCCGACACAATAGGCTCTCGACGCATCGCCTCGCGCGCCGCCGCCCGTAGGCGCGAACCAGCGCCCGCGCAATTTCTCGGGCACAGCTTCGAGGACGGATTCGGCGTAAGTCCCGCGTTGTCCTTCAGCGAGCATGTTGGGGTCGATGTCAGTTGCGAGCACCTTGACGTCGAATCTGCCTGCGTCCGGCATCAGGGAGAGAACGGTGAGCGCGATCGAATAGGGCTCCTGGCCGCTGGAGCAAGCCGCCGACCAAAGCCGCACCCGTTCGCCATGGCGGGCGGCGTCGAGCAATGGCGGCAAAACCTGCTTCGCAAGATGTTCGAAATGATGCGGCTCACGAAAAAACCGGGTCACATTGGTGGTGAGCGCAGCCAGCATCTTCTGGCGCTCGTCCAGCCCTTCGCGTCCTGCAACGAGCGCGCAATAGTCGCGAAAACTCGCAAGACCCAGCGCGCGCAATCTCTTGGCGAGCCGCGAATAAACGAGAGCAGCCTTCGACTCCGGCAGATGAATGCCGGCGTCGGCATAGAGCATGGACGCGATCTGGCGGAAGTCCGCGCGCGACAGAAGGAATTCGCCGGGCACGAGGCCTGGCTTCCTCTCCATCGCGGCGTCGGCGAATGGGGCGCTCGTCATGCCGCGTCCCGTTCAGGCGCCGGCAGAACGTGATCGAGCGCGATCAAGCTGATCATGCGGCGCTCGATGGCGAGAACGCCGCGGACGAAGGTCTTCGCCATCTCCGAGGCGACGTCCGGCGTCGCCTGCACGAGATCGTCGGTCACCGTCAGAATGTCGGAGACCGCATCGACCAGAAGCCCGACGACGCGATTGTCGATCTGGGCGACGATGATGACATGGCGCGCGGTCGGCTCGGCCGGCGCGAAGCCGAGCCTCGCGGCGAGATCGATGATCGGCAGCACCGCCCCGCGCAAATTGACGACGCCGCGCACGAAGCCCGGCGATTGCGGCAGCGCCGTCGCCGGCGTCCAGCCGCGGATCTCGCGCACCGACATGATGTCGACGCAAAATTCCTGCGCCCCGATGCGGAAGGCGATGAGCTCGCGGGCGCTCGCTAAATCTGTCCTGGTGATCTCGGTCATGGGTTTCAGCCTGCTGTTGCGAGGAGCTGTTCGAAGGCGGCGTCCATGCGCGAGCTCGCGACCACGGCGTCGACATCGAGAATCAAGGCGACTCGGCCGTCGCCGAGGATGGTCGCGGCGGCAATGCCCGGGACATGGCGATAATTCGCCTCCAAGCTCTTGATGACGACCTGACGCTGACCCAGGATCGCATCGACTAAGAGCGCGCTGCGGACGCCGCCCTCGGCCTCGACAAGAAGCGCGACGCAAGACAGCGCATCGGCGTTCTCGGCCCGATAAGCGAGTTCGCGTCCGACATCGATCAAAGGCGTGAATTGATCGCGGATGGCGATCACCCGGGTCCCCCCGCCAAAGCCGTGCACGTCGGCGATTTTCGGCTGCAGCGTCTCGACAATCGCGGTCAAGGGCACGACAAGCGTCTGCCCCGCCACCGTCACCACCATTCCGTCAAGCACCGCCAAGGTCAGCGGCAGGCTCATGGTGAAGGTGGAGCCCTGGCCCGGCCGCGAGGCGATCGAAATGCGGCCGCCGAGCGCCTGGATCGAACGGCGCACGACATCCATGCCGACGCCGCGTCCGGAAATGTCGGACACGGTCGAAGCCGTCGAGAAGCCTGGCAGGAAAATCAGATTATCGATCTCATCATCGGAGAGCGAGGCGTCGGCGGGGATCAGACCCTTGCTCGCCGCCAGCATCTTGACACGCGCGCGATCAATTCCGGCGCCGTCATCCGACACTTCGATCACGATGCGGCCGGAGCGATGCGCGGCCGAAAGATGCACAAGGCCTTCCTCGGGTTTGCCCGCCGCGGCTCGGGTCTCTGGTTTTTCGAGCCCATGGTCGATCGCATTGCGGATCATATGGGTGAGCGGATCAGCCAGACGTTCGATCACCGTCTTGTCGACTTCGGTGTTTTCCCCTTCGGTGACCAGGCGCGCCAGCTTGCCGGTCATCGCGCCGACCTCCCGCACCAGGCGCGGCATGCGCTGAAAGACCGATTTCACCGGCTGCGCGCGGATGGCCATCACGCTGTCCTGGATCTCGCGCGTAAGCTGCTCCAGCTCATCGAGACCGGTTGCGACGCCAGAGGCGCGGGCGAGCCCCGCCTCGAGCACCCGCTGCGCCAGCATGGCCTGGTTGATGACCAGCTCCCCGACGAGATTGATCAGGCGATCGACGCGATCGAGATCGACGCGGATCGTCGCCTGGGGGAGACCACCCGCAGCGGCCTGTTCCGACTTCTGCGTCGTGGGCTCGCCGGCGCCCTGCGTCATCTTTTGTTGCCGCGCCTTGGCGAGATCGATCACCGCCTGGTCTGCGTCAACGCCGACATCGGCGAGCCCGGCCTGCGGCGCTTGCGGCGGCGTCAGGGCCGAAAGTTCGGCCTCGACGGCGGCCTGCATTTTCTCAATCAAAACGGCGACGTCCACGGCGTCCGGCGCGGCGCTCGCGGCGTCGCCTTCGATGTCGAGATCGCAATCCCACTCCACAAACTCGAACACTTCGCGGACGGCGGCCTCGTCCTGCGTCGTCAGGAGCTCGATGATCCAGGCAAGATAGGCGCCTTCCGGGTCAAGCTCCGACAGCAGTGGCAGACCGGAGGCGTCGCAGACGATTGTCGTCTCGCCGAGGCGGGCGAGCTCGCGAATCAGCACGGCGGTCTCGTTCGCCTTGGCGTAGAGGGCAGCCTTCGGCTTGAAGCGGATAGTGAACAGATTGAGTCGCGGCTCGGCCTGCATGGGCGGATCGTCGAACATTGATTCGTCGATCGGCACCGGCTGGAACGCCGCCTCGTCCAAGCCGTCGTCGTCGCCCGCGCCCTGATCATCGCTCGCCGCCTCGGGATCAAGCGCGCGAAGCGCATTCGCGAGCGCCTCGCATCGCTGCGCGTCCACGGCGCCGCCATCACGGGCCGCCCGCACCAAATCGGCGAGCGCATCCGCCGCGCGCAGCATGGTGTTCAGGACCTCATGCGACGGCGCGAGCTTGCCAGCGCGGACATGGTCGAGGGCGGTCTCGAAAACATGGGCGAAATGGACGAGATCGTCGAGGCTGAACGCGCCGGCGCCGCCTTTGATGGAATGCACGGCGCGAAAGACGGCGTTCACCGTCTCGGCGTCATGGCCGCCGTCTTGAATGGCGAGAAGCCCGGCCTCAAGCTCGGCGAGCTGCTCTTCGCATTCCTGGAAAAAAGTCTGTTTGATCGCCGCCATAGCGTCCATAGGCGCGCATCCTTTTCGAGTTCAGGCGGCGACGCGCCGAATAGCGGCGACGAGCTTGACGGGATCGAAGGGCTTCACGATCCAGCCGGTTGCCCCGGCGCGGCGGGCGCGGTCTTTCTTCTCGGCGTCGCTCTCCGTCGTCAGAACGAGGATCGGAACCGTGCGGTGGCGATCGTCGCTGCGCACGCCCTCGATGAAGCCGAAGCCGTCCATACGGGGCATGTTGATGTCGGTGACGATGACGTCGGGCGTCTCGCCGGAGAGAACTTCCAACCCGTGCACGCCGTCCTCAGCCTGCACCACCCGATAGCCGGCGTCGGAGAGAGCCAGCATCAGCATGTCGCGCATGGTGCGCGAGTCGTCGACTGTGAGCACTGTCTTGTTCATTGAGGCAGTTCCTGATCGATGAATTCCGCAGGATCGATCCCGAGCCGCGCGAGGCCTTCGACGAAGTCGGGAGAGGGGTTGACGAAGGCGAGCAGGACCTCATCCGCCTTCCAGGTCATGGCGGCAGAAAGAAGAACCTGAAGACACTGGCCGCCGAGCCGCTGCACGCGAGCTGCGTCGACCGTAAGCTCCTCGCCCCTATGGCTGAGAAATTCTCCCGCCAGCGGCGCCGCCGCTTTCAGATCGAGAATCTCGGGCAATTCGATCAGGCGCGAGGCGTGATCCTCACAGTCCGGTGAAATGGACATCAGAATTCCTCCCAGCTGTCCTCGACAGGCGCCGACTCGGCCTTGCGAACGGCGCCGCCGCGACCTTGCCCCGAGAGCGTCTTCAAGGCAGGGCGCGCGCCGTTCTGCGCTGACCGCGGCTTGGCGCGGATCGGCTCGACCACCGCGTCCCGCCCGGTTTGGAAGCGGCCGAGCAAGCGCGCGAGTTCATCGCTTTCCTGGCTCAGCGAATGCGCCGCCGCCGTAGTTTGCTCCACCATTGCGGCGTTCTGCTGGGTCACTTGATCCATCTGATTCACCGCGGCGTTCACCTGATGCAGCCCCGTCGCCTGCTCTTGTGCGCTCGCCGCGATCGTAGCGACGACTGAATTGATCTCGGCCACCTGGGCGACGATGCGGCCCAAAGCCTTGCCGGTCTCGCCGACAAGATCGACGCCCTGGCCGACCTGAGTCGTCGAAGCCGAGATCAGGCTCTTGATCTCCTTCGCCGCCTCGGCGGAGCGCTGCGCCAGCGCCCGCACCTCGGAGGCGACCACCGCGAAGCCGCGTCCCGCGTCGCCGGCGCGCGCCGCCTCGACCCCGGCGTTCAGAGCGAGAAGGTTGGTCTGGAACGCGATTTCGTCGATGACGCCGATGATCTGGCCGATCTGCTGCGACGATTTCTCAATGCCGCCCATCGCCGCAATCGCCTGCCGCACGACCTCGCCGCTCCGGTCTGCGTCGGATTTCGCGCTCGACACAAGTTCCTGCGCATGAATGGCGCCTTGGGCGGTGTTCTTGACCGTCGCCGTGATTTCGTCGAGCGTCGCCGCGGTTTCCTCAAGGCTCGCCGCCTGCTGCTCCGTGCGCCGCGACAGGTCGTCGGCGGCTGAGGAAATTTCGCCGCTGCCGGAGTGAATCCCCTGCGTGTTCACATGGATGCTCTGCATCGTGCGCTGCAGCTTTTCGACCGCGCTATTGAAGTCGGTCCGGAGCTTTTCAGTTTTCGGCGCGAAGGCGGTCTCGATCCGATAAACGAGATCTCCGTCCGCGAGCCGCTTGAGTCCGTCGGCGACGCCATTGATCGCGATTTGATCTTGCCGCGCCTCCTCGGCCTCGCGGGCGGCGCGCTCTTCATCCTCTTTTTGCCAAGCTTTGACCGCCTCGGCCTCCTCGGCTTGCTTCTTCGCTTTGGCGATCGCGGCGTCCTTGAACGTCTGGACCGCCGCCGCCATGAGGCCGAGCTCGTCCTTCCGGCCAGCGAAGGGCACTGTGATGGAGACGTCGCCGGCGGCGAGCGCGTTCATCGTCTTGGTCATCTCAGTCGCCGGCTGAGCGATGGCGCGCGCCAGCCACCATGCGGTGAAGACCGCGACGAGCGCCGTGGTGAGGCTGCCGACGAACAGGGAAAGATGCGCGAGGCTCAAGAACCAGTCTTGATCCTTCTGCGCCGCCGCCGACCAAGCGTCGACCTGCTTCCGTGCATCTTTGGCAGCCTGGACAAAGGCGGCCACGGCGTCATTGTTCTTGGCCGATTTTACGACTTCGATCGCCTGCTCCGAGGTCGGATTGTCGCGCATCAAGCGAATCAAGGCGTCGGCGAATTCGACCCGCCAGGCGGTCGCGGCCGCTTCGACTTTGTCGAGAAGCGCAAGAATGTCGGGATGACCCAGGGCGTCCCGATGCGCGTCGGCCATCGTCGCAACAAAATCCTTGCCCGCGCTTTCATAATTGGCCGCGAGACGTTCGTCGCGGGTAATGATGTAGCCGCGCTCCGCCCGCCCCTGCTCTGAAACGGCGTTGATGGCGCGGGCGAGATCGTCGACGACCGCATAGGACTTTTCGTTGACCGCCGCAGCCGCGTCGAGCGACTTCAGGATAATGAAAAGCGTGCCGCTCATGACAATGACGGCGATGAAGACGCAAGCGAAGCCGAGGCTGAGCTTGCGAACGATGGCGAGATTTGAAAGAGACATGCTGCCTCGCAGAAAAATGATTTGCCGATGCGTAGCTGACGAGGTGAAGGTTATTATTCAGCTGCCGATCCGCGCTGAGGATTAAGCCAAGTCGACGCCCTCGACCGGGACCAGCTCCCATCACAGCCATCAATTGCCTGAATAATATAGAATCACGTGACCTCGTGTGAGATTGATCTTGTAGATCACAACGCTGAACAAAGTCTCAACGTCTAGCTTTTCGCCTGGGCTATATTACATTGAGTTTTAACGATTAAGTTCGCAGTGTGTGAGCATAATGCAAGAATTTTTAGTCAATTATTATGCTGTTACTTTTGATCGAATTCGGCGCGGAATGCTCTATTTGGCTGCGCCCGATCTTCTCGGGAGCAGCGGCGCCAGCGCCGCCGCAATTTCGGAGCTCCATTGTCCGCAAGTCCAGCGAGAGCCGGCCAAGCCCCTTGCATTTGCCCCTGATGCCATCCATATACCATCCATGTAGATGGAAGTTGGATGGCGCACTGGGGTAATTCATGGGTGCAGAGATTCACCGCCTGCGCGACAGGCCGGGCGAGAGCGAAAAGATCACAATCAACCTGGGCTACGTCGACCTCGGCTATGTCGACCTGCTGGTGCGGGAAGGTTTCTATTCCAATCGCACCGACTTGATCAGGACGGCGATCAGGAATCAGCTCGCCGCTCACGCCGACGCCGTCAAGCAAAGCATCGTGCGGCAAACTCTCGAGATCGGCCTGCGGCGCTATAAGCGCGAGCATTTGGAGGCGGCGCGCGCCGCCGGCGAAAAACTGCGCATTCAGGTCGTCGGGCTCGCCACAATCGCCTACGACGTCACGCCGGAACTCGCGCGCGAGACAATCGAGTCGATCACTGTTCTCGGCGCTCTTCAAGCCAGCCCGGCCGTCAAAACGGCGCTCTCTGATCGCATTCGGTGATCGCCGACGCCAGTGCTTTTCCAGCAAAAGGATGCAAGCATGAAAACCCTCTTTGGCGCCGCCATGCGCAAGGCCGCGGAGCTGACGCGCCGCGAAAATGTCCTGGAGGCGACGCAGGTAATCCAACGCGCCCTATCGGGGCGAGGCCCAGCTCAAGCGGCGGATGAGCAGCGCCCCAAAAATCCTCGGCTCAGCGCAGTGCCGGAGAGCTCCGCGGAGGTTCGCCCGTTACATCGAAACGCCAAGCCGGAAAGCCCTGGCCTGCCGCGCAACGCCGCGGCCATGCTCGCCTCGGCTGCGCTCGCAACGGAGTCAATAACAAGCGCCTGGGAACAGCTACGCCGCGCCGATCCTTCCAGCCTTGATCTCCGATTGAAACAGCCTGCTCCGACTCGCAAGGCGCCTGCTGCACCCGACCGGGCGGCGTTTGTGACCCGCGTCTTCGCTTCCGACGCGGGCGCGAGAGACTATAAGATCTACGTTCCGAGCCATGCCGGCGGCAAGCGTCCCTTGATCGTCATGCTGCACGGCTGCACCCAGGACCCCGACGACTTCGCGCTTGGAACTGGCATGAATGTCCTCGCGGAGGAGCGGGGGTTCGTCGTCGCCTATCCGAAGCAGTCGAAGCGCGCCAATCAGTCGGGCTGCTGGAACTGGTTCAACGCAGGCGACCAGATCCGCGACGCGGGCGAGCCCGGCATCATCGCCGGAATGACGCTCAGCATCATGGCGGAGTTCGACATCGATCCGAAGCGAGTCTATGTCGCCGGGCTTTCGGCCGGCGGCGCCATGGCCGCGATCATGAGCGCCACTTACCCCGAACTTTACGGCGCGGCTGGAATTCATTCCGGATTGCCCTATCGGTCGGCCACCGACGCGCCCTCCGCATTCGCGGCCATGCGAGGCCACGCGAGCCCGTTGGCCAACGCGCAAAGGGCTAACCATCGACACAGCGCCAAAGGGCGCGTTCGCACCATTGTCTTTCACGGCGATTCGGATCCGACCGTGCATCCATCAAACGCCGAAAAAATCGTCGCCGGCGCCCGCGCCGAGCTGACCAGCGCGACGCAGCAGACGCATCGCGGACGCTCCGCCGGCGGCCGCGCCTATGCTCGCACCGTGATCGCGGACGCGAGCGGCGCGGCGCATGTGGAATATTGGGCGATCGAGGGCTTGGGGCATGCCTGGTCCGGCGGCAGCCTGGAGGGATCTTATACGGATCCGAAGGGACCCGACGCGTCGCGCGAAATGCTGCGTTTCTTCTTGGAAAAGCCGACGAAGCGTCTGATAAGCCCGCAGGTCGGAGGCCACTCCGTGGAAAAACCGATGCTGAATGACGTCGAGTCAGTTTAGGGTCCGCCGATGTGGACGGCTTTGACCTCGAGATATTCCTCGATTCCACAGAGTGAGCCTTCCGCCCGAGGCCCTCGATTGCTTCACGTCGCCGAATGGCGCCTCTGCAATCAATGCGGGGCCTTGATTGAACGACGACGTCGGCTTCGATCGCGCGCGACGCGAAAGACCCGACCGAGGTCGCGGGCTTAGAAATAGGGCGGCGAGCGCAACGAGCCTACAGTCCCGCACAAGTTTGTCGTCCTTTGATGCATTCGCCGCAAGCGATCCGCGGTCGAACCACGCGCTCGCCCGCGCTCCGACAGCGCAGGAAGGCAGACCGACTTGCTCCAGACCATCGACGCCGCCGTGCATCAAGCGATCGGCTTTCTCAACGCCGGCCAGATACCGGATGCGATCGCGCGCCTTCGCAGCTTGAATTCCGCCCAAGAGACAAGCCATGTCAGATCGAACCTCATCGGCTTGATCTATTTGAGCGCTAAAGAAAACCTGAGTGCGCTCGCGTGGTTCGATCAGGCTGTGCGGCTCAATCCCCGCTATTCGGAAGCTTTGTCGAATCGCGGCGACGCCTTGCAGGAACTCAATCGCAACGCTGACGCGCTCGCGTCCTATGATGAAGCCTTACGTCTGGGTTGCGTCCATGCGGCCCTTTTCTACAATCGCGGCAATTTATTGCGCGAGGCTGGGCGGCTCAAGGAGGCGATCGCATCCTATGACACGGCCCTGAAGCTCAATCCCGCCTATCCGGAGGCCTTGCGCGCCGGCGGACGGGTCCTGCGCGACCTCGGGCACCCGCAGAGCGCGCTCGAGTTTTTCGATGAAGCTCTCAGGCTCAAACCCGCTTTCATCGACGCCCTGATCGATCGAGGCAATCTGTTGCACGACCTTGGCCGTACCGAAGAGGCGATCCGCTCCTATGACGCCGCGCTCGAAAAAGCGCCGAATCATGCCGATGTCTTGAACAATCGCGGCGCCGCGCTGCACGCGGTCGGACGCTTCCAGGACGCCAGCGCCGATTTCGACGCAGCCTTACGGATCAAGCCGGCCTCTCCGCAAGTTTGGTCCAATCGCGGTAATCTTTTGCTGTCGCAGCTGCGCCCCGAAGCGGCGCTCGCCGCTTATGACAAGGCGCTGGAGCTTCGGCCCGGCTACGCCGAAGCGCTCTGCGGGCGCGCTTTGGCGCTGCAGCATCTTGGCAGGTTCGACGAAGCTCTAGCCAGCTATGATCGGGCGCTCGACTGCGATCCGACCTCTGCTCACTTCAAGAACAACAAAGCGGCTCTGCTTCTGCTCCGCGGCCAATTCGAAACGGGCTGGGATCTTTACGAATGGCGCTGGATCGCCGGCCAAACGCCGAAACATGAACTCAAGCTTCCTATTCCGGAATGGAATGGGGAAAGCCTCGCCGGCCGCGCCATCATTGTCTTCGACGAACAGGGCCTCGGCGACGCAATCCAATTCGCGCGCTTCTTGCCGATCCTGGCCGCGCGAGGAGCCAAAGTGACCTTCTTCTGCCGCGCGCGTCTCCACCGACTTTTCAAGGGGCTCGAAGCGCCGGTCCGGCTGGTCGACGATCTGGCTGAAGGGGAACATTTCGATTGCCAGATCGCCCTCTCCAGCCTGCCGCGGGCGCTGAAGGTCAGGCTCGCGACCATCCCGGCGCAGGCCTCCTATCTCAGTCCAGAAGCCGATCTTGCGCAAATGTGGGCGGCGCGGATTGGATCCCGGGGCTTCAAGATCGGCGTTTGCTGGCGCGGCAATTCCGCCATCAAGGCGGACCCCAGCCGCTCTATCCCGCTTGCGCATTTCGCCCCGCTCGCCGGGCTTGCCGGCGCGCGACTCATCAGCGTCCAGAAATTGGACGATCAAACGCCCGGCGGTCTTCAGCCGCTCCCTTGGCTCGAGACGTTGGGCGCCGATTTCGACGCCGGCCCGGACGCCTTCATCGACGCCGCGGCGGCGATGCAGAGCCTCGACCTCATCGTCACCTGCGACACCTCGATCGCCCATCTCGCCGGCGCCCTCGGCTGCCCGGTCTGGGTTGTGTTGAAGCAAACGGCGGATTGGCGCTGGCTGCTCGAACGCGAAGATTGCCCCTGGTACCCGTCAATGCGCCTGTTCCGGCAAAGCAGGCTCGGCGATTGGGACGAGGTTTTCGGCCGCGTCGCTCAAGCGCTGCGGCTCGAGCTTGAGCAAAAATAGCGGACTTGTTTCGTCATCCTTTTAGTCAGGCGCGGCGTTCGGCTGCGACGATATAATTCACGTCCAGATCGTGCGAGAGTCGCCATTTGCCGGTTGCGACGTCATAGATGACGCCTGTCTCGTCAACGATATGCAGCCCATTGGCGCGCAGCGCCTTGGCGAGCTCCTCCGGCGTGACGAACTGGCTCCATTTATGCGTGCCGCGCGGCACCCAGCGCAGCACATATTCAGCGCCGACAATCGCCAAGGCGAAGCTCTTCAGCGTTCGGTTGAGCGTGGCCGCGACGAGCATACCGCCCGGCCGAGCCATTGCGGCGGCATAACCTAAGAAACTTTCGACATTGCTGACATGCTCGATCACTTCCATCGTCAGGACAACGTCGAAAGCCCCGCCCTCGACGACAAGCTCCTCTATGCTCATGCAACGATAGTCTATCGAAAGGCCGGATTGCGCGGCATGGTCCCGCGCCACGTCGATATTGGCCGAGCCTGGATCGATCGAGGTCATCCGCGCCCCGAGCCGGGCCAAGGATTCCGAAAGGATGCCGCCGCCGCAGCCGACATCGAGCACCGTGAGGCCGCGAAGCGGCTCGGGGCCATGGCGGTCCCTGGGCCGGCCGTCCACCGGGAAATGCCGGCAAAGCAGATCGCGCAAATAGGCCAAACGGACGGGATTGAACCTGTGCAGGGCCCACATGGCCCCCTTGGGGTTCCACCATTCGGCGCCGAGCTGCTCGAAACGGCCGACGTCCTCCGGGTCGATCGTCGCATCGCGCCGGAGCTTTTCCTGGCTGGCCATGGCTTGAACCTTTCCCCATGAGCAGGCTAAAAAGGTCGCGCCTGCTCGAATACCGTTGACTTGCCTTGCATGCATTCGCATGTATGCGCGCCGTAACAAAACCGCCCGAGCGATCGGGCGCGGGCTAGAGCATGTTTCGAAAAAGTTGCTCGACTTTTTCGATCAGAACATGCTCCAACTTATTGATCTGGAGCGAACTCTTATCGATTGGACGATTTCCATCCAATCGGAGCGCGCTCCAAGGCGAGTTCGCCTGGATCGGATTTTTCAATCCGGCCGAGGCGATTCCGCCGAGTTCTTTAGAAAAGTCTCACCGGACTTCTCGATCGCCCATCGTCAATGGTCGGCGCTCCAGAAAGTTCAACTTACGCCAAAACAAGGCAAAAAGGATCATTTTCGACCAGATGCCCCGTCTTGTCATGAAATTCGGCGGCACCTCGGTCGCGAACATAGAGCGGATTCGCAATGTCGCAAGGCATGTCGAGCGCGAGCGCAAGGCCGGCAACAATATTGCCGTCGTGGTCTCCGCCATGTCTGGCAAGACCAATGAGCTTGTCGGCTGGTGCGAACAGGCGTCCGCGCTTTACGATCGACGTGAATATGACGCCGTCGTCGCCTCCGGCGAACAGGTGACCGCCGGCCTTCTCGCCATCGTGCTCCAGGATATGGGAATTCCGGCGCGCTCTTGGCAGGGCTGGCAAATCCCCATTCTGACGTCGGATTCGCATAGTTCGGCGCGCATCGCCCATATCAACGCCGCCGCCATCCTTGATGGTTTCGACGCGCGTGCGGAAGTGGCGGTTATCGCCGGCTTTCAGGGTCTTCACGAGAAGACCGGCCGCATTGCAACGCTTGGTCGCGGGGGCTCGGACACGAGCGCTGTCGCGATCGCCGCCGCCATGGGAGCCGACCGTTGCGACATCTACACCGATGTCGATGGCGTCTACACCACCGATCCGCGCATTGTCCCAAAAGCGAGGCGGCTCGATCGCGTCGCTTTCGAGGAAATGCTGGAAATGGCGTCGCTCGGGGCGAAGGTCCTCCAGGTGCGCTCCGTCGAGCTCGCCATGGTGCACAAGGTCAAGACCTTCGTGCGGTCTTCCTTCGACGACCCGCGGGACCCAAAAGCCGGCACCTTGATTTGCGACGAGGAGGATATTGTGGAGCAGCAGGTCGTCACCGGCATCGCATTTTCCAGGGACGAAGCGCAAATCACCCTGCGCCAAGTGGCCGATCACCCAGGCGTCGCCGCCGCCATATTCATGCCGCTCGCCGAAGCCAATATCAACGTCGACATGATCATCCAGGTCGCCTCGGAGAATTCCGGCGTGACCGACATGACCTTCACCGTTTCAACGGCGGATTTCGAGCGCGCCAAATCTATTTTGCACAAGGCGCAGCCGCAAATCGGCTTCACCAGCCTCAATGGGGCGACCGACGTCGTCAAAATATCGGCTATTGGCGTCGGCATGCGAAGCCACGCCGGGGTCGCCGCGCTCGCGTTCAAGGCGCTGGCCGAAAAAGGCATCAATATTCGGGCGATCACGACGTCGGAGATCAAATTCTCGGTTCTGATCGAGGCGGCCTATACGGAGTTGGCGGTCAGAACGCTGCATTCGCTTTACGGCTTGGACAAAGCCTGACCCGCAAGCGCGGCGAGTTCCGCGGCGGCGCATCGATCGTTGCGGTCGTCGGGTCACAAAGATCCGAACCGAATCAACAGGCGATTGCGCCCAATTCGGACCGATTCTATCCCTGGTCATTGCCCTCAGGCGCCGTGGAGACTAAGACAGATGCTTCCAGGGAAGCCAAATATGCCCATAATGCCGCAGTCTCTCTTGCGGTCCGGAGTTTGCACAGGTTAAACAGGCGGAAGGCAAGAAAACAAGCAAAGCCATCGGCCCAGCATAACGCTCCTTTGGACAGTCCGGCTTGCCGATAGAGGATTATGAGGCCCTCAGGCCCGAACAGGAAACAGCCATGTATGGCGCCCTCGGCGGACCCCGTCTGCTGCTGCGGCGGCTTCGCGAAGTCATGGTGGAGCCGGTCAGCCCGCAGGCGCGACTGGATAAGATCGTCGTCCATATTGCGGCGAACATGGTTGCGGAAGTCTGTTCCGTCTATGTATTGCGCGCCGACGGCCGGCTCGAGCTTTGCGCAACCGAAGGTTTGAACCGGGAAGCGGTTCACTTGACCACGATGCGCTCCGGCGAAGGCCTGGTCGGCCTGATCGCCGACACGGCGGAGCCGCTCGCCCTCGCCGACGCGCAGCGCCATCCGTCGTTTTTATATCGGCCTGAAACCGGCGAGGAAATCTACTCGTCGTTCCTCGGCGTGCCCATTCTGCGCGGCGGCAACACGCTTGGCGTCCTTGTGGTCCAGAACAAGGCTCGCCGCACCTATTCCGAGGAAGAGATCGAGGCCCTTCAGACGACGGCCATGCTGCTCGCCGAGATGATCGCATCCGGCGAGTTGCAATCCCTCGTCCTTCCCGGCAATGACATCGCCCTGCGCAGGTCCCTCGCCCTGAAGGGAACGCCGATCGCCGACGGCGTCGGGCTCGGCTACGTCGTCCTGCATGAGCCGCGCATCATCGTCAAGCAGCTCGTCGCCGAAGACGCGAAGCGGGAGATGGAGCGGCTGGAGACCGCGATCGCGGCGATGCGCGATTCGATCGACGTGTTGATCGAAAGCGGGAACATGGGGCCGGGCGAACATCACGAGGTTCTCGAAACCTTCCGCATGTTCGCGCATGATCGCGGCTGGATGCGCCGGCTGCGCGAGGCGGTCACGACCGGCCTCACCGCCGAAGCCGCGGTCGAACGCGTGCAAAACGACACGCGAGCCAAATTGCAGCGCCGCACCGAGCCCTTCATGCGCGAGCGGCTGCATGATCTCGACGATCTCGCCAACCGGCTCCTGCATCAGCTGACAGGTCAGAGCTTCGTCGCCGCGCACGAAGATTTGCATGAGAATTCGATCATCGTCGCGCGCACGATGGGGCCGGCGGCGCTACTCGAATATGATCGAGCCAAGGTCCGGGGCCTAGTGCTCGAGAACGGCGGCGCGGCGAGCCATGTCGCCATCGTCGCCCGCGCGCTCGGCATCCCCGCGGTCGGCGACGTCCCCAATATTATCGATTTCGTCGAACCAAACGACGCCTTGATCGTCGACGGCGCAACCGGCGACGTCCATGTGCGGCCGCCGCCGGATGTCGAACGCGCCTATGCCGAAAAGGCGCGGCTGCGCGCCCGCAGGCAGGAGCAATATCACAAATTGCGCGACGTGCCCGCCGTCACCAAGGACGGCGTCGCGATCGATTTGCATATGAACGCAGGCCTTCTCGTCGATCTCGAGCATGTCGCGGAGACGGGAGCACTCTCGGTCGGCCTGTTCCGGACCGAACTGCAGTTCATGCTCGCCCCCCGATTTCCGAAGATGAGCGAGCAGGAGGCGCTCTATCGAGCCGCTCTCAATTCCGTAGGCGGCAGGCCGATCACCTTCCGCACGCTCGATATCGGTTCGGACAAGATCCTGCCTTACATGACCCAGGTCGAGGAGGAAAACCCGGCGCTCGGCTGGCGCGCCATCCGCATAGGCCTCGACCGGCCGGGGCTCCTGCGGTCGCAGTTGCGCGGCCTTCTACGCGCCGGCGGCGGCCGCGAAATGCGAATCATGTTCCCGATGATCGCAACCTTGGAGGAATATGAAGCCGCAAAGGCGCTCGTCGAGCGCGAGCTCGCCCTGTTGAAGCTGCATCATCGTCAAGCGCCGTCCGATCTGAAGCTCGGCATAATGGTCGAGGTGCCTTCAATGCTCTGGCAGCTCGACGAAATCTGCCGGAGCGTCGATTTCCTCTCCGTCGGCTCGAACGATCTCATTCAATATCTTTTCGCTGTCGATCGCGACAACAAGCGCGTGGCGTCGCGGTTCGACGTCCTCTCCGCGCCGGTCCTGCGGGCCTTGAAGCGCATTGTCGTCAAGGCCCGCGCCGCAGAAACGCCATTGACGCTTTGCGGTGAAATCGGCGGCAAGCCGCTCGAGGCCATGGTCCTGCTGGCGCTGGGGTTTCGTGGCCTTTCTATGTCGGCGGCCTCGATCGGTCCGGTTAAGGCGATGGTGCTCGCAACGCATGTTGGCGAAACCGAGGCTTTCGTCAAAAGTCTACTCGAAAACGTGACTGGCGGCCATAGTTTGCGGGACAAGCTGCGCGCCTTCGCGGAGGCCAACGGCATTCCGGTTTAGCGCGCCCTGAAACCGCCCCCCGCGCCAAGGGCGCGCGAGCTACGGCCCTCGACGACGGCGCGGGCTCCAACTTGCCCAATTCCAGGAAAATACGCCTTGGGTCGTCATTTCAAACTGCGGCCGTTATACCTATATCTACCTGGTAATCGCGTATCTTTGTCCAAAAAGCAGGCGCCTTTACGAAGCTCAAGCTTTCGAGCATGCCCGTCAAAGCAGACGCAGGCTGAGCAATAAGATAAAACAATGATCTAGCCCGCCAACTAAGACAAAGGCAGCCGGAGATCGCGTGAGAATAATTTTCCAGCAACCTTTCGCGCTTTGCTGAAAAATGCCCTAGGAAAACCACCGGCCGCCCCATCTATTCCGCTTCGCGCATGGATGGACGGCGCGGCTCGGAGGCGCGACCGACATGACCGTGAGTTCGGCAAAACGCATCCTTCTCATCATCAGCGGCGGCATAGCGGCCTATAAGACGCTCGACCTTGTTCGCCGTCTGCGCGAGCGAGGCGCGAACGTCCGGGCGGTCATGACGGCGGCGGCGGCCCAGTTCGTGACCCCGCTTTCGGTCGCGAGCCTGACCGGCGACAAGGTTTTCAACGATTTGTTCTCGCTGACGGACGAGGCCGAGATGGGCCATATCGAACTGTCCCGCAACGCCGACCTCGTCGTCGTCGCCCCCGCCACGGCCGATCTCCTCGCCAAGATGGCGAATGGCCTCGCCAACGATCTCGCCTCGACGCTGCTCCTCGCCACGGACAAGAAAATCCTCGTCGCGCCGGCGATGAACCTCCGCATGTGGCTCAACAAGGCGACTATTCGCAATGTCGCGACCCTGCGCCAGGACGGGGTGCTCTTCGTCGGCCCGGAGGATGGCGAGATGGCCTGCGGCGAATATGGGCCGGGCCGGATGAGCGAGCCGCTCGCCATCGTCGCCGCGATCGAGGCCGCGCTGGCTCAGGACACCACCACACCTTTGCCCGCTAGTCTATTGCGAGCAAATGAATTGCGAGGCCAGCTTGCGGGCAAGCGGGTGCTGGTCACCTCGGGGCCGACGCATGAGCCGATCGACCCTGTGCGCTACATCGCCAACCGGTCGTCCGGCAAACAGGGACATGCGATCGCGAAAGCCGCCCATGCCGCTGGCGCCGATGTGACGCTCGTGACAGGGCCGGTTGCGCTGGCGGATCCTTTCGGCGTGAAGACGGTTCACGTCGAGACGGCGCGAGAGATGCTGCAAGCGGTCGAGGCGGCGCTGCCGGCCGATATTTTCATAGCCGCCGCGGCGGTCGCCGATTGGCGCGCCGCCGACATTGCGGCGGAAAAGATCAAGAAGGGCGCGAATGGAGCGCCTTTTTTGGCGCTTGTCGAGAACCCGGACATATTGGCGACGGTCGCGAGAGGTTCGACGGACCGCCCGGCGCTCGTGGTCGGATTCGCGGCCGAGACCGAGAAGCTTTTGGAACATGCGCAAGAAAAGCTCGCGCGCAAAAGTTGTGATATTATTGTTGCCAATGATGTGGGCTCGGCTGCGGGAGTCCTCGGCGGAGACCGCAACGAAGTGACCCTTATGACGAGCGCCGGCAAGGAGTCCTGGCCGGATCTGAACAAGGATGAGGTCGCGAGCCGTCTCATGACGAAACTCGCCGGAATGCTGAATGGGGGGCGCCAATGAGCGCCGCTCTGGCCATAGCCGTCAGACGTCTTCCTCATGGGGTCGGATTGCCCCTCCCCGCCTATCAGACGGAAGGCGCGGCCGGATTGGATCTTCTCGCAGCCATCGCGCCAGGAGCGAAGCTCGTGCTTGCGCCCGGCCGCAGGCATCTCGTCCCAACTGGCGTCGCGCTGGAAATTCCGCAAAATTACGAGGCCCAGATCCGGCCGCGTTCGGGGCTTGCGCGCCAAACCGGCGTCACCGTCCTGAATGCGCCGGGCACGATCGACTCCGACTATCGGGGCGAGGTCGGCGTGCTCTTGATCAATTTGGGCGATGAGCCCTTCGAGATCATTCGCGGCGCTCGGATTGCGCAGCTCGTCGTCGCGCCCTTTGTGCGAGCGGCCCTCGTCGAGACGCAGGAATTAACCGCAACCGCACGTGGCGGCAGCGGTTTCGGCTCAACCGGCCAACTGGCCGACGAGGAGGAGGGCCGGCGGTGAACCTTCTCTCGCGACGCAGCCTTTTGGCCCTCGCGGCGGTCGTCGACATCGCCATCCATGCGCGACCGGCCCCAGTCGCCGCCAAGGCGCTCGCGGCGCGGCTCGAACTGCCGCCCCGCCATCTCGAAACCTTGCTGCAAGCCCTCGTGCGCGCCAATATTCTGAAAGGGTTGCGCGGGCCTCGCGGCGGCTATGAATTGGCCCGTGAACGCCGCCGGATCAGCGTGGCTGCGGTTTTGCGGGCGGTGTTGAGCGAGACCACCGCCGAATCCGAGGCGACGCCCGCCTGCCGGCTCGTCGCCCAAGTCGTCGCGCCCATGGTCGAAGCGGCGGGCGGCGCCTTTCTCAATGAGCTCGAGACCATCACGATCGACGACATCTGCCGCCGCGCGGAAGACTTGAAATTATGCGACGAGTCGGCCTTAGGTCCGGACTTCACGATTTGAGGCGTTTTTTCCAGGCCAAGGCCGACAATGCGGATCCGGTTTTTCCACCGCCGCATTGTATTGTTGCGCGCTCGTATCCACTTCGCTTGCATATACTTTAGCTAATTGCAGCAGCGGAGTGCGACGGATGCGGATCGGCGTTCCGAAAGAAATCAAGGTCAACGAATATCGGGTGGGCCTCACTCCCGATGCGGTACGAGAATTTGTCGCGGCAGGCCATGAGGTTATCGTGGAAACCGGCGCAGGCGACGGAATCAACGCCTCGGATCAAACCTATCGATCGGCCGGAGCCGCCATCGCCGACGCCGCGGCCGAGATCTTCGCGAACTCACAAATGATCGTGAAGGTGAAGGAGCCGCAACCCAGCGAATGGCGGCTGTTGCGCGCCAATCAGATTCTCTTCGCCTATCTCCATCTCGCGGCCAATCCCGAGCAGACCAAGGGTCTTCTCGCGTCCGGCTGCACCGCCGTTGCCTATGAGACCGTGACTGGGCCGGACGGCGTCAGCCTGCCGCTTCTCGCGCCGATGAGCGAAGTCGCCGGACGCCTCGCGATCGAGGCGGCTGGCGCGTCGCTCCAGCGCCACCATGGCGGCCGCGGCGTCCTTCTCGGCGGCGTTCCAGGCGTGCCGCCCGCGCGGGTTGCGATCCTCGGCGGCGGAGTCGTGGGGACCCAGGCCGCGCGCATGGCCGTCGGCCTCGGCGCCGACGTCACGATTTTGGATCGGTCGCTCGCGCGCCTGCGCCAGCTCGACGACTTGTTCCAGGGCCGCGCCAAGACCCGCTTCGCCTCAGCGGCCGCGATCGAGGAAGAGGCGTTCGCCGCCGACGCCGTCATCGGGGCGGTTCTGATCCCCGGTGCCAGCGCGCCGAAGCTCGTCACTCGGCCGATGTTGAAGCGCATGAAGCAAGGCGCGGTCCTCGTCGACGTTTCGATCGACCAAGGCGGCTGCTTTGAAAGCTCACACCCGACAACCCACGCCGATCCAACATTCATTGTTGACGGCGTCGTGCATTATTGCGTCGCCAACATGCCCAGCGCCGTGCCTTTCACCTCGAGCTGCGCCCTGAATCATGCGACGCTTCCCTATGGGCTGGCGCTCGCCGCCGACGGCCTAGAGGCGATAGCCAGCAATCCGGGCCTGCGCAGCGGACTCAATGTCCATCGCGGCCACGTCACCCACGCGGCGGTCGCCGCGAGCCTCGGCCTCAACGTCAAGGCCCCCGAGGCCGCGCTCGCGGCTTGAGCTGGCGGCGATGGATGTTAGCTGGCCGGGAACTCTCCTTCAAACACGAACTCACTTTGTGGATTGCGCCCATTGGGCTCTTCCCGCGCGCGCAACGCCTCGGGAAGGATCGATTTATCCCCGACGCGGCCGAGGGCGAAGGCCATTTCCACCCTATAGTCATCCGGCGCGCGCAATTCCTTCGCGGCGCGGAGAATGTCAAATCCGGTCATTCCATGCGCCGCATAGCCCAGGCGCGACGCCTGCAAAGCAAGGTAGGCCCAGGCTGCTCCGGCATCGAGCGAATGGCTATGCGAGAGGACCGACTCGGTCTTGCCCAGCGGCAGAAAAGTCTTCTTCGACACGAGGACAGCCAAGACCGCAGCGTTCTTGGCCCAGGACTGGTTGAATTCGATGAGAAGCCCCAAAAACTTCGCGAAAGCCGGAGACTCGCGCTTCGCATAGAGGATGCGCCAGGGCTGCGAATTGAACGAGGACGGCGCCCAGCGCGCCGCCTCGAAAATGGTCTTGAGGTCGGCGTCGGGAATGAGTTCGCCTGTGAAAGCCCGCGGCGACCAACGCTCGAGAAAGAAAGGTTCGATCGCGTGGTCCGCGCTGCGTGAATTGGCCTTGGTCATATCGATGAACCTCTTTCCCAGGCGCGCATCACCCCGCCGCCGTCAGGCAAAAGTCGGGGGATGCGCGCAGGGCATTTAGCGCATATTCATGCGGCGCCAATAAGCGCTCCGAACATCGGCCGCGCCTCAATGCGTGGCGTAGATCTGATCGAAAACGCCCCCATCGGCGAAGAATTTCGACTGCGTCTTGGCCCAGCCGCCGAAATCGCCATCGACCGTCACGAGCGGAATCTTCGCCAGACGCGCCAGATCTTCCGGGGCGGCCGCCTCCGGCTTGACCGGATGATAATAGTTCTTGGCGATGATCGCCTGCGCTTTCGGGGTATAGAGAAATTCGAGATAGGCCTCGGCCAGCTTGCGCGTCTTCTTGGCGTCGACATTGCCGTCAACCAGCGCGACAGGCGGCTCGGCGAGCACGGACAGGGATGGCGTGACGATATCAAACTTGTCCTTGCCGAATTCCTCGGAAACGAGAAAGGCGTCGTTCTCCCAGGAGATCAACACGTCGCCCAAGCCCCGCTGCGCGAAACTGATGGTCGCGCCGCGCGCGCCCGTATCGAGAACAGGCGTGTTCTTGTAGATTGCGCCGACGAATTCCTTCACCTTGTCCTCATCGCCATTGAATTTCTTCGACGCGTAGCCCCAGGCGCCAAGAAAATTCCAGCGCGCCCCGCCCGACGTCTTTGGGTTGGGCGTGATAACGGAGACGCCGGGCTTGATCAGATCATCCCAATCCTTGACGCCTTTCGGGTTGCCCTTGCGAACCACGAGCACGATGGTCGACGTATAGGGGGTCGAATTATTCGGCAGCCGCTTCTGCCAATCGGCGGGGATCTTTCCGGTCTTCGCGGCGATCGTGTCGATGTCGGCCGCGAGCGCCAGGGTGACCACATCGGCGTTCAGCCCGTCGATCACGGCGCGCGCCTGCGCGCCCGAGCCGCCATGGGACGCCCGCACGGCGACGGTTTCGCCGGTCTTTGCTTTCCAGTCGGCGACGAAAGCCTCGTTGATCGCTCGGTAGAGTTCCCGGGTCGGATCATAGGAGACGTTGAGAAGCGTTTCTTCCGCCCGTGCGACGCCCTGCGGACTGGCCAATAACGCGACAGTCAGACATGCGATGCCAAAAGCCTGGAGCGCCGAGTAGCGTCCGAGGCGGTTACGCCGAACCCAAATCATTTCATACTCCCGTCAGTTCTCCATCATTCCTATAGATGAACTGCAGGTAGTCACGCAACCGGACGCTGGATTATATCTGGCGTCGGCAAAGCGGCTCGGCGACCGGAGGAGAAGTCAATCGCTCGCCAGGATCACGTGCGAAGTCTTGAAAATCGCCCATACCTTCACGCCAGGCGCGATTCCGAGGTCCTTAGCCCCCTCCTGGGTGACGACCGACGTGATGGTCTTGCCGCCCCCAATATCGACCGTGACCTCGCTGTCGATGCCGCCATCGGCGCGGTCGACCACGACGCCTGGAATCTTATTGCGCGCCGAGATGCGCAGCGCTTCGTCCCTTGGGGCCAGCATGACGGACGAGGCGTTGACCATCGCGACGACGGAGCGGCCGAGCGTCAAGCCAAGCTCGGCTATGCTCGCATTGGTTATGATCGACGCAATCTCGATCTCGGGCGTAACCTTGAGCTTGACCTCAACATTGACCGGCGCAGGGATGATTTCGACAACCTGGCAATGAAAGGCGTTGCGGACGCTGAGCTTCAAGCCGATGCCCCAGAACAGGAGGTCCTGTTCATGCTCCAGGCCCTCCTCGACTATGGCGTTTGAGATCCGGCCGAGCTTTTCTTCGAGGCGACGGAACGCGGTGATCAAGCGCCGTCCCTCGTCGGTCACTTCCGCGCCGCCGCCGCGCGGCCCGCCCGTATGCGTGATGAAGGCCGGCCGCGGCAGGAGATTGTTGATCGCGTTGACCGCATCCCAGGCCGTTTTATAGCTGAACCCCGCGATTTCCGCGGCCTTGGTGATGCTGCCGTGCTGAATCACGGCTTCAAGCAAGGTAACCCGTTCACGGCCGACTAGCAGCCTTCCATCGGCGCGCAGCGCCAGCAACGTATCTATTTTTCCGGGCAAGGTTCGAGGCAATTTGTCCTCCGCAAACCCCCTTGATGCATGAATTTTTTATCTACGACAACTAGAATTAGAGAAATTCTTGTCAGGTTATATAGTTCACTTACGTTATAGGCCAACCTGCATCGCACTCGCGCAATGCAGCGTCTCGAGCCTTCTGTATTAGCCAGGGGGCGTCTTCAAGTGAAGCTGCCCTCCGCTCGCATTCACACCACTTCGACTGTGGGCGCGGCGAACAAAGCCCCGACGGCGGCATGCGCCCGAAGCGTAGCGGCGGGCAGCTCATGAACCTCATTCATCGGCGTTTGTTCGAGCAGGGCCTCGATCCGCGCCCGCGAACGCGCGAGCAGAGCTTCATCCAAGCAGCCCCGATCGATCGCGCCGACAATTGCTTCGGCGAAACGGCGGGCGCGTTCCGTATCGGTGAAATGGGCGCAGACCATCAGCATGTCGCAGCCCGCGGCCATGAAATTGGCTGCGGCGTCCGGCGCGTCGAAAATTCCATTCATCGCGGCCATGCCTACATCGTCCGAAACAGCGACGCCGGCGAAGCCGAGCTCATCGCGCAAAATCTCGGTTATGAAACGCCGCGACAGGGTGACCGGCGCATCGGCGTCAATGGCCGGAAACAGAATATGCGAGGTCATGAGCATGCCCAGCCCGGCGTCAATGGCGGCGGCGAAAGGCTTCAATTCCCGCTGGCGGAGCGCGTCGATCCCGAGATCCAGCGCAGGCAGGCCGAGATGCGAATCCACGCTCGTGTCGCCATGACCCGGAAAATGCTTGCCGCATGCAATGACTTTTTCCTCTTGCATGGCGCGCATGAAAGGAAGCGCCGCCACGATCGCCGCTTCCGCCGTCGTCCCAAAAGCGCGCTCGCCGATCACCGGATTTTTCGGATTGGTGTGAATGTCGAGCACTGGAGCGAAGTTCAGGTTGACGCCGAGCGAAGCGAGTTCGCGTCCTATCGCCCGGCCCACCTCGGCGGCATGTTCCGCCCATTGCGCGGCATAGGCGAATCGCGTGATGGGCGGCGGCGTCCGGCACACCCGGCCGCCCTCGTGATCGATTGCGATGAACATCCGCCGCCGCCCCGTCGCGGCGCGAATGTCGTCGATGAGGCGCGCATGGATTTCGAGCCAAGCTTCGTAGGGAAGATCATGACGGAAATTGCTCTTGTACAGGATCACGCCCGCCGGGCGCAGATCATTGAGCAAGACCCGGTCGAGATCATGCAGGACAGGCGTTGGCCGCAGGCCTACCAAAAAATGGTCGCCGACCGCGGCGATGGAATCCTTGAGCATTATGGCGCGTCCCAGCCGAATCAATCTTGCATGATTGTCGGAGCATTTCCGTCGGCGCAAGGGCCGCAAGCCAAGAAAGCCGGAGCATGATCGCTTTGCGGCTTGGCGATCATGCTCCTATTTGTTTTTATTGATGAATGATTAAATCCGATAGACCTTATCGACAGCCAGGATTTAGCATCTCATCAGCGTATTTCTATGCTCACGAGATGGCTGGTCGAGCGGCCGTCGCCGGATTATTCTTGTCGTCGCGCCAGCCCGGATGATTGAAATGAATGACAAAGTCGCCGTTGTATGACGCGACGGCGTCATCGAAGGTCAGTTGGCCGATGCGACGCCAATTCTTGAAGCTTCGCCGCACATGCCCAAGAATGTTACGCATCGTCCCATCGTCCGTCACTTCGATGTGAAACGTGAGCTTGCGTTTTGGAGCGGCGTCGCCCTTGTCGAAAATCTGCGCCATCACTTCGTCGCGGAGATCCAGGGCCTGGCCTTCAATCCTGGGCTGATCGGCAGCAACCATGAGACGCATAAACACGGGCGCGCGGGTGGGTTCGTCCCTAGGTTCGCCAAGTTCTGCGATCTGGTAAAGCTGACGTAAAATGGCTTTCTTATCGACGAGCGTAAAAACGACAAGCGTAATCATTGAAACGAGCAGAAGCGGGATGCTCTTGCCGCGAGGCCATGGCGTAACATCGGGCGCGTTTCGAAGCTCCGCGTCATTGATATACTCCGTATGGTCGCCGCCGAGGTCCTCCTGCGTAATGAAATTCGCCGTCCGAAGCAGTTCGGCGTGATTGGGATCGGTCGTTGGAAATAGCTTGCCGACTAGCGCCAAGGATCGCGTTTGACCGCGCTCGACGACGTTGCTCGAGTAACGCCCGACGACCAGGGCTCGGCTTCTTCTCCTGAAATAGCCCGAATATTCGGTTTCTTCAGTAATCTCCCACAAGCCCGTCAGGCAAACGCCATTTGGATGCAATAGGCGCCTGAATCCTCTTCGGTCCGGACCCCAGCGCAAGTCTGAATGGGAGTCGACGGTTCGCTCCGCGGCCTTCCGAAGCAGATAGCGCCGGCCAAAGACGCCGCGCAGGGCGCCCGATAGCGTCGCCTTGTAATAAGGCAGAGGCAGTTCGCCCTCGCCGCCCCAAACTTTCTGATAAGGATTAGCGAACACGGCGTCTCGCACATCGCCAAAGCGCGATCCGCCATAACTCTGATCTTCTTCAGTGAATTCTTCGATTCCAAAATATTCTGGTTCCATGACGCGCTCCATCATCATAAAGCGACATTCCCCACGAGGGGTATTTACTGGAAAAGCCAGACTATGGAGTTTAGGGCGTCAAAAAATCTGTTCGCCCTTTGCGATCTAGACATGCTCAAAATATTTGAATTTGAGCTGTCTATCTACCGAATAAATCCATTTGCTCGAGACCCGCTGTAGCGCAAAGTCAACCTCGCGCGGCTGCGCCATAATGAGCGGAGGGCGTCATCGCGCCGAAGCCCAATCCGAGCGCGGTCCACAATACCGCCTGGACGCCCAAGGAGGCCAGGCGAAAACGCCAGAGAAGATCGGCCGGAAATTCCGCGGGGACTTCATCGACCGGCGGCAGCAAAAACGCTGCGGCGCCGACGCCGGCGATAAAGAGGGCGGCGCTAACGAGCCAGGCGTTCCAATCGCCCACCCGGTCCGCAAGCCATTGTTCGATCATCGCCGCGACGATCATCGCCGAGAGCGAGCCAAGCGCCATGATGAAATAGAGGGCCGTGCGCGCGCCGATCGTCTCGGCCGCGCCGATCGCGGGAGGATTGGCCGGATATTTTAGCGCGGGAATAAGCGCGATCGCGACGAAGCCGGCGCAGGCCAGAAACGCCGAGACCGTGCGGGGATCCGTCCCGCCGATGCGGCAGTAAGCGAAGGCGAAGGCCAAACCGAAGATGCCGCCAAGGGCCGCACCATAAACCGCGCCGGCGGTCAAAAGTCCCGCGCCGCGCTGAACCTCGCGACTTACGATTGCAGGCTCGGGCGGTTCGCCGGCGGCTTGCGCCGCGGCGCTTTCGTAAGCGATCGCGCGCTCGATCGACGGCTCGCCGATAAGCGCCCCGAACATAGCGGCAAGAAGTCCCGCGAGGACGCCGGCGAGCATTCCGCGCAACAGAAGAGAGCCAACCATGCGCCGCGCCTCAATGGCAGGGAAAGCCCATGAGATGGCGTCCGTCATGGACATATTCGTGGATAGAATGGCCGGAGATCAGCGCCGTCGCGCCCTGCTCCGCCCCGACGAAATAAATGGCCAAGAGAGCGAGAAGGCCGCCGAAAGCGAGCCACGGCAGAATGTCGCGGAGGGGAATCGGAGCCGGCCGGGCGGCGGGCGCGTAAAGAGCGTTGCTCATGTCGTGACTCCTGGGATGACGCGTCCCTTAGTTCTCATCGCTCCGGAAAGGAAGGTCTGGCTCGCGACGCGCCAGCCGAGCTTCAAGCTGCTCCGGCGAGGCCCATCGCTGACAGTGGCGCGACCGCAGCGGATTTGCACCGCCTTCTTCGCATCCGGGTAATCGCGACCGTATGGCCGGCGGCGAATTCTGTCAACCAACGCACATATGTTTTGAGGAGGGAGCGTCGGCCGTTCGATTGGCTGCAATCAAGAGCCGAGCGAACATCATTGACGCTGAAGCGCGGGGCTGCGCGGAGCGGAACCACTCCAGAGGTCACGCGTTGAAAAACATGATCGCCGCCTTTGACCTGCTCGAAGCCTTGCCTGTCGCCGTCTATACGACCGACGCTGAGGGTTGCATTACATTCTATAACGAAGCAGCGGCGGAGCTTTGGGGGCGTCGGCCGGAGCCTGGGACAAAATGGTGCGGGTCATGGCGCCTCTACTGGCCCGATGGCCGGCCTATGCCGCATGACGAGTGCCCCCTGGCGGCAACGCTGAGGGAAGGCCGGGCGGTCCAAGGGGTGGAAGCCCTTATCGAGAGACCTGACGGCGCGCGCGTGCCCTTCATTCCCTATCCGGCCCTGCTGAGGGATGAGTCGGGCCGCGTGACCGGCACGATAAACCTGCTTGTCAATATTGCCGACCGCAAGCACGCGGAAATCGACTCGGCGCGCCTCGCCGCCATTGTCGCCTCTTCGGACGACGCCATCATCAGCAAGACGCTGGAGGGCCGGATCACCTCGTGGAATGCCGGCGCAACGCGCATCTTCGGCTACGAGCCAGACGAAATCATCGGCCAGCCGATCACCCGCATCATTCCGCCAGAGCTGCGTCAGGAAGAGGAGGTGATTCTCGCGAAACTCCAGCGCGGCGAGCGCATCGACCATTACGACACGACGCGCCTGACGAAGGACGGCCGCCGGGTCGACATCTCTCTTACCGTTTCGCCTCTGCGCGACCCGACCGGAAAGGTGATCGGCGCATCCAAGGTGGCCCGCGACGTTACGGAACGAAAGCAGACGGAAGAACTACAGCGTCTGCTGCTGGACGAGCTCAATCATCGCGTCAAGAACACGCTGGCCACGATTCAGGCAATCGCAAGTCAGTCTTTGCGTAGAGCGGCGAGCCCCGGCGATTTCCTGGCGAGCTTCAATGGTCGAGTTCAAGCGTTGGCGCGGGCGCATAATCTTCTGGTACAGAGAAAAATGAAGGGCGCCGAGTTGACGGACCTCGTGCGCGAACAGGTGGTGCTCGGCGCGTCGGACTGCGGTCGGGTCTCCGTCTCTGGACCGTTCCTGATCCTCGGCGACCGCGTGGCCGTGCAGCTGGCGATGGTGTTGCACGAGCTTGGCACAAACGCGCGTAAATACGGCGCTCTTTCTGCATCTGCGCCAGCCGGACAGCTGTCAATCAGCTGGAAGATGCAAATGCATAGCGGCCGCGAGTTGTTTCTGGAATGGAAGGAGAGCGGCGTCTCAAACGTGAGCGCGCCGACGTCGCGCGGTTTTGGCATGACTCTCATTGAGCGATCCCTCGAAGCCAATGGCGGCGAGGTGGCGCTCCGATACGGCGCAGATGGCGTCGTTTGCCAGATCAGACTGCCCTTGCCCGAGGAGTCCAAGCAGACCGCGGCCATTCACGCGGCGTCCGCGACGCATAAGAATGAGCCCAAAGCGGATCGGCAGGCCCTTTCTGCTGATTTGCGCGGGAAGCGGATATTGATCGTTGAGGATGAGCCGCTCGTCGCCATGGAAATAGAGTCGCAACTGGCGTCCACCGGCTGCGAAATCATTGGACCAGCCGCGACGATCCAAACCGCGAAACGATTCATCGCGGACGCGACTTTCAACGCCGCTCTTATCGACGCCAACCTCGCCGGCCATCCGGTTCATGAACTTGCGGCGGCGTTGACCCAAAAAAACATCCCCTTCGCATTCGCCACCGGCTATGGACGCGAAGCTCTGCCTCTCGGATTCCGCGACGCGCCGGTCCTTACGAAGCCATTCAGCCCAAACCAATTGCGCGCGGTGATTGAGGCCTTGCTGGAGGAGCTTGCCGCGCGCGTCGCCTAGCTGCTCGGCGCGGCGAGGCCCGGCTGCGACGCCGATGCGCATCCGCAAAGTCGAAGACTTGGTTCGGCCCAGAGGGTCGCGGAGTCGCTCCGCGACCCTCTTCTGCGGCGCGCATATGGCGTCTTGCGCGTCATAATTTTAAGCCAGGTAAGTTTTTGCGCGCCCGACGGCGGCGCAGCCCCGCGCATAAACATCGGAGCCCAATTTATGACTTGCGATAAGATCATGCTGATCCGCCATTCAGAAAGGCCCAGCGCCGACAAGAAATTCCGCGGCGTGAACCTGGAAGGCCGCAAGGACAAGGAATCGCTGAGCGTGCGCGGCTGGCAGCGCGCCGGCGCGCTCGCGCGCTTCTTCGCGCCGCGCGACAATCATTTCGTCCATTCCGCCCTCGCGCGGCCGCGAACCCTTTATGCGTGCAAGGCTGCGCCCGAAGATCCAAGCCTCCGGCCGCAGAACAGTTTGCTGCCGCTGGCCGAGCTGCTGAATGCTGAATCCAAAGTCGAATTCAACCGCGATTATTTCGAAGGCGAAGAGGCGGCCCTCGTGCAAAAAGCGCTCGCGGCGCCGGGGCCCGCATTGATCGCCTGGAAACATCTCACCATGCATGTGATCGCCAACGCTATTCTCGGCGAAGACACGACGGCGCCGCAATATTGGCCTTTCGAGCGTGTTGACCTCGTCTGGGTTTTCGACCGGCGCGGGGCCGCCTGGACCTTTACGCAGGTTCCCCAGCTCCTCCTCGCCGGCGATCGCGCGGATGTGGTCAAATAGGCCAGGATCGGCAAGGGCCCGAGGGGCGGTCGCGCGAGATGAGGCGTTGGGCCGCCGCGGCGGCGGCTTTACGGCAGGGACGGCTTGCGGCTATGTCAAGGCTCTGCTCCGGGAGCGCAAGATCATGGCGGCTGAAAAAGGCCCAAGACATCGCTTTGAGCGCATCGCCTTTTTGTCCTCCGGCACGCCGGAGGCGACGGCGGCGCTTCACGAGCTCGTCGCGCGCTATGGCAATGTCCATCCGGAGGCGGCCGACGTCATCGTCGCGCTCGGCGGCGATGGCCTCATGCTGCAGACGCTGCATCGCTTCATGGGCGCGAACAAGCCGATCTACGGGATGAATCGCGGCACGGTCGGCTTTCTCATGAATGAATTTCACGGACCGGACCTCATCCAGCGCCTCGACGAAGCCGAGGCCTCGATCGTGCACCCCTTGCTGATGAATGCGATCGACATGGAAGGCGAAAGCATCAAGGCGCGGGCGATCAATGAAGTCTCCCTCATGCGCCAGTCCTATCAGGTGGCGAAAATGCGGATCTCGATCGACGGCAAGGAGAGGCTTGGCGAGCTTGCGGCCGATGGCCTCCTCGTCGCGACGCCCGTCGGCTCAACCGCCTATAATCTTTCAGCGCATGGCCCGATTCTGCCGCTCGACGCCACAATGGTGGCGCTGACGCCGATCTCCGCCTTTCGGCCGCGCGGCTGGCGCGGCGCATTGCTGTCCGACAAAATGCGGATCACCATCGATATTCTCGAAGCCGACAAGCGCCCCGTCGCCGCCGTCGCCGATCATTTCGAGCTGAAGAACATCATCAAGGTGACCGTCGCCATGGATCACGCCACGGGGCTCACGCTCCTCCACGACCCCGGCCATTCGCTCAATGAGCAGATCTTGCGCGAACAGTTCGGATATTAAGACATGGTCGAAGACATTCGCATCCTCAGCCGACAGATCCTCGCCCGCGGGCGCGGCCTTTTGGAGAAGATTTCGTTCGAGCGCAGGCGCTTTGACGGCCGCCTGCAAACCGTAACTCGCGAAGTCTATGATACCGGCGACGGCGCCGCGATCCTGCTCTATGATCCCGATCGCGCGCGGGTGGTGCTGGTGCGCCAGTTCCGCGCGCCCGCCTTTCTTTCCGGCGGGCGTCAAGGGCTGATCGAAGTCTGCGCCGGCAGACTCGAAGGCGCGGACGCCGAAGCGCGAATTGTGAAAGAGGCCGAGGAGGAGACCGGGTTTGCGGTGCGCGATCCGCAACGGCTTTTCGAAGCCTATATGAGTCCGGGATATTTTTGCGAAAGACTCACGTTTTTCGTCGCGCAATATGAGCCGAAGGACCGCACCGGCGACGGCGGCGGCCTCGAAGAGGAGGGCGAGGACATAGAAGTCTTGGAGCCGACGCTTGACGAAGCGCTCGCCATGATCGAGCGCGGCGAAATCATCGACGCCAAGACGATTTTGCTTTTGCAATACGCCAAGCTCGCCGGCCTGATGCGCGAGGCTGGCGCGCGGGAGCAAGGCCGGCCCGAGTAAGGCTGATAAACCAATGCGGGACGAACGCCGATGAGCAATGAGCCGCAAGGCGCAATGGCGGAGGGCGCGCGACGGCACAAGCGCGGCGGGCTCTATTACGAGGATTTCGTCATCGGCGCGACGATCGAGCATCGCCTGACCCGGACCGTCACACAAATGGACAATATGCTGTTCTCCAACATGACGCTCAATCCGCAGCCCCTGCATATCGACGCCCATTTCTGCGCGACCGAGACCGAGTGGGGAAGGCCTTTGATGAATTCGCTTTTCACGCTCGGCCTGATGATCGGCATTTCGGTGAACGACCTCACGCTCGGCACCACGATCGCCAATCTCGGCATGACCGAGGTCAGGTTTCCGGCGCCTCTCTTCGAAGGCGACACGGTTCATGCGACGACGGAGGTCGCGGCCAAGAGAGAGTCGAAATCAAGACCCGACGCCGGCGTTGTCGAATTCATCCATCGCGCCTATCGCCAGGATGGCGCGCTCGTCGCCGAATGCCGCCGCCAGGCCTTCATGAAGAAAAGGCCGGCTTGAGTTTCGACCAAAACCTCGCGTAGGTCTTTCATGCGCTCGCAGCTTTTCGTTCCGGCCGATAGCGAAAAGAAGCTCGAGAAGGCTTTCGCCGCCGGCGCGGATTGCCTGTTTCTGGACCTCGAGGACTCCGTCGCCTTCGCCGCCAAGCCGAAAGCCCGACAGACGGTCTTGAGCTTCATTCAAGAGGCGAAGATCAAGCGCCCGCGGCCGCTCCTCTATGTGCGGGTCAACGCGCTCGACTCGGGGCTAATCGACGCCGATCTCGACGCTGTGATGCAAGCGGCGCCCGATGGCGTTCTGCTGCCGAAATGCGTCAACGCCGCAGCGCTGCAACATCTCGGCGCCAAGCTCGCGGTCAAGGAGGCCGAGCATGATCTGGCCGACGACGCGACGCGCATCATCGCGATCGTCACGGAGACGGCGGCTTCGCTCTTCAACATGGGCGGCTACGCGGGCGCAAGCGAGCGCCTGGCCGGACTTGCCTGGGGCGCCGAGGATCTCTCGGCCTGTCTCGGCGCCGAAACGAATCGCGGCCCCGACGGCGCCTATACGGCGCCTTACGCGCTCGCGCGGAGCCTCACGCTCTTCGCTGCGAGCGCGGCCAACGTCGCGGCAATCGATGCTGTATATCTCAATTTCCGCGACCTTGCCGGATTTCGCTTAGAATGCGAGGCGGCGCGGCGCGACGGCTTCGCCGCCAAGATGGCCATTCATCCGGCTCAGGTCGCCATCATCAACGAGGTCTTTACGCCTTCGCAAGAGTCGATCGAAAAAGCGCGCGCCATAGTCGCTGCCTTCGCAGTTGAGCCGGAAGCCGGGGTCGTCAGCCTTGACGGCGAGATGCTCGACCGCCCACATCTCGTCAGGGCGCAACGGTTGCTGGAGCGCTCGCCCAAATGAGCGCGCGCCGGTCGCCACGCATGCGAAAGCGCAAGACCGTCTAACCCCCCTTCAAAGCTTTGAAGCGAGGCTTCTGCTGCGCCCCACAGCGGATAGATCGAAGGGAACGAATCCGAGCTCCAGCGCGGGGCTGTCCGGCCGCAGGCTGAAATCTCCTGCTGCGGGATTTATAAAAAGAGGATCGGCATTGATCTTCGAGTTGATGTCATAACCGGCGCGCCGCCATTCAGAAAAGGTCAAATCCGGCGTATAATGCGTTATTGTCGATCCATATTTGAAATAAAGATTCTTATCGGCGACAATCGGCTTCTGAGACAATCCCACATTCGGGCTTCCGTGATTCCAAAACCACGCATTTACGCTCCAGGCGTCTGTAGAGTCATCGTCGAATGCAACAATGTTGTTCTGAAAGTCCATCGCCGGAGTAATGGAGGCGGGCGTGAGGTTGCCGTCGCCGAATGGGTAGGTGAAAATAGGCCGCGCCTTGCCGCCGCCGATCCCGAATGGGACGCCCTTCCGGAACTTGCCGTAGAAAATATTGTTGTGAATGACATGGCCAGAGCCCTTCAACACGAGCAGGGCGTTCTCGGCGTTATAAAGCAAATTATTTCGCACCGTCACATAGGCGGAGTCGCCGTCGATATAGAGCGCGCTATTGTCGCCGCCATAAGCCTGCGGCGCACCTCCATATACGACCGGATAAAGCGTATGAATATCATGGATGCGGTTGAACTCGACGGTTGTGTTGGCGCCCCTGAGATTGAGGTAAACGCCTCCATAGTCGCTCGCGAGCGCCGCGCCGCGCCCCCCGTCCCAACCCATTTCATAGACGTGATTATAGCCGATGTAGTTGTCGTGTGTTTTTGGGTCTACGGATATGCTGTTTGAGACATATTGGTTTTGAACCCTTATTCCCCACGACGGCCCATGATATACATCATTGTGCGAGATCGCATTATTCGCGCCCTGACCGAGATATATCCCGGTTGAGCAGGTAAACACTTTCCCATAATCATGGACGGAATTATTGCTTATTGTCGTATTGCTCGTCCCGACCAGCGGGGCGCCTGAGGCATAGGCCCCGGAATAGACGTTGGCCCAGCCATATTGGTAGTCGTCGGCTGCGCCGATTCCCCCGCTCCCGAGATCGTAGAGCTCGTTGTTCGTCGCGGCGTTTCCGTTCGATCCGGGGCCAAAGATGATCCCTTGCTCGCCAAGATTTCGCAGCGTGACATGATCGATAGTCACGCCGCGCGCGCCGATCGTGGTGATCGCGGCGTAGGGATCAGTCTGGTCATTGTTGAAATGGCCGATATAGCCCCTTGCGAGCGCATATGACCCTGTATGAGCGAAGGTCAAATTCCGAAAAATGATATTGCCGACGGGACGCCCTGCTGCGCCATAGGCTGGTGCGTTGGAGATCAAAATCAACTGATCCGCGACCGGCGCAATGACCGTGGAATTTGCGGGTGTCTCTCCGGGA